>Ga0255757_10002066_pt1 | contig 19165 bp, 12 predicted proteins | sample 071ome_27_FD_179957 | JGI IMG/M metagenome (GOLD analysis project Ga0255757, IMG submission 179957) | Coastal salt marsh microbial communities from the Groves Creek Marsh, Skidaway Island, Georgia - 071409AT metaG (version 2) | ecosystem: Environmental > Aquatic > Marine > Intertidal zone >...
CACAGTATCGGGGCAAGGTCTCGACCTTGAACCTGATCACACGGCCAATCAACCCCGGTTACGGCGACTTGTGTCCCCCGTCGATCACGATGAAACATTCAGAGCCTTTGCCCTTGAGGGACCGGCGGCGCAACTCGCTCAATTAATCTTGGGTAGCCCCGTTCGGTTCCATCACAGCAAACTCAATTACAAGTGGTCGGGGGGCGGCGAGGAAGTGAAATGGCATCAAGATATTCAGTTCTGGCCTCACACAGACTTTTCCCCACTCACCATCGGGGTTTACCTAGATGACGTTGATGCTGCCATGGGCCCCATGGGCATTATCCCTCGAAGCCATGAGGGGCATTTGTTCGACCAGTACAATGATGAGGACCGCTGGCTCGGGTCTATTCGCGACCAGGACCTTGAAAGATTGAACCTCGAGGATGTTCGATGGCTCAGCGGACCCGCGGGATCAGTTACGGTGCATCACTGTTGCGCGGTTCATGGATCGATGCCAAATCACTCGCCCAGGGTTCGACGCTTACTGCTACAAACGTATTCTCGGGCAGACGCCTACCCCATTAAGAACATCGGCGCGAACGGCAACCTAGGGCGCTTTGGGGGTCTGTTAATCGGAGGTGATAACGAGCAGACCCTTAGTATTGAGGGGCGCGTCTTCCGTGGCGCGCCCGACTGGTCTGGTGGGCGGGTCCCGACTATCTTTGCCTCCCAACAGTCTGAGAACAATTAGGGGGTCAGCGACAGGGGCCTCGGCGCGCCAGAGTCCTGGCAATGGCCCGCAGAGCGCGGCGGAACCACACGTAAGCGGCCTATCGGCCACTGGACTTCAGTGCAAATGCATGAACCTTAGTTTTTAGTTTTGCACGCAGAGCGTGCGTAGGAGAACGGAATGATGGAAGAGCTCTACTACCCAGGCATAGTGAGCGTTGCCGCTCTACTGGTTTATTACTTCACATTGTTTAAGGCCGGCATGGCACGAGGACGATTCAACGTGCCGGCGCCCTCCCACGATGGTCCGGAGGCTTACGTGCGCTACGTCCGCGCGCACCAAAACACGGCCGAGCATTTGATTCTTTTTCTGCCTGGTTTGTGGCTCTTCGCAATCTTTGGCTCTGGGCTTTGGGCAGCGATCATCGGCGCCGCATGGCCCATAGGCAGACTGCTTTATGCGTTCGGGTATTACCAAGCCGCCGAGAAGCGGACGATAGGGTTAATCATCAGCATGCTTCCCATTTACATCTTAGTTTTGGGTTCGCTTGTCGCGATCATCATGCGCATGTGGACCGCATAAGTCACCAACCAATAAAAATGTGAGTAGTAAGCACTCTCTCGGCGTTGGCAAAGGATGGGCTAGAAGGCCGCGACCAAGACCACCACTGAGGCGATGATCAATGACAGTTCTAGGGAGGCGGAGGTGTACCGCACGAGTCGTCTTTTGGACATGATATTTCCTTAGGCCGGTTAGGCCAGCTGTTCGATTAGCGGCCCTTTTGAGACCTGACGACATGGTGGGGTCACGACTTGGGTTTTCAAGAGCCTATCGCCTTCGATGGGCAATTTTTTCGCGCTTAATCCGTCTCGGAGTCAAACCAAAGACCGTTCCACCGTCTCTTCCTCCTTGACAGCAATTGATTGGTGGATCAACGTGCACCCTTTGGAACCAAAGCGCTCAAGGACTTACGATGACTTATGCTCCCGCCCACTTGCCTATTTACGACGCTGATAGTCACATCATGGAGCTGCCAGACTTCTTGAGGGATTTCGCAGATCCAAAATTGCGCGATGAACTGCCGCAGGTCAGCTACAGTGCATCACTCGTGACCGACGAAGAAGTCGCCATCATTCTTGAGCAAGGCGGCCGGCACAGCGAAGACCACGTTAAGGCCCAAATCGCGATGGGCGACGAGCTGATCGCCAAGTCAAAAGAAATTCAGGCACTCGGCGCTTTTGCTCGCGAAGACCGAACCACCGCACTTGACATGCTCGGCTTTAGAAAGCAGTTGGTCTTTGCCACTCACAGCGTGGCATTCCCGTTCCACCCCAGTCAGAAAAAAGATCCCGTGCTCCGTTACGGCGCTGCGAGAGCTCACAATCGCCACATGGCCCATTTTTGTGAGGCGGATGATCGATTCCTCGGCGTCGGCATCGTGCCGCTCGATGACCCAGCGCGGGCCATTCACGAGTTGGAAGCCGCGCTCGACTTAGGCCTTAAAGCGATTTGGGTCCCTCATCGAGCGCCAGGCGAGCATTCGCCCGGCCACATCGATTTAGAGCCCTTTTGGGCATTGCTCGCCGAAACAAGTACGCCGTTCGTCCTCCATGTGGGCGGAGCCCCCCTGCAGCTCGGAAAGGCTTGGAGCAACAATGGGCGCGCCAAAGTCAGAGACTGGATGGGCGGCGGCGAAAACGTCCGCACCAAAGACGCAGCTCTGATGCATCAACCCCCAGAAACGTTTGTCTCCATGATGGTCTTCGACGGCGTATTTGAACGCCATCCGTTATTGAGGGGCGCCGCGGTCGAGCTTGGTGCTGGCTGGGTACCCGAAATGCTACGTCGATTGGATTCAATCAGCCGCATCTACAGCCGAGTTGACGAGTCCGTTCGTTTTGAACGCCCCCCCAGCCAACAGTTGACCGAGCAGATGGGTTTCACACCCTTTCCCCATGAAGATGTGGGTCGCTTGATTAGCGAATCAAACGAAGATCTTTACCTCTTCTCGTCGGATTATCCGCACGTCGAAGGAGGTCGTGATCCTATCGGGAAGTTTGAATCAGTCTTGACCGACACGAGCGAAGTAGCCAAGACCAAGTTTTACAGCGAGAACTTTCTCAAGCTTTGGCCTAAAGCGCGCGCGGCCTAGACTTTAACGATGCGAATACAATAGCCAGAATCCGACCGCGCTGCCTTACGAAGATCTCGAATCAGCGAGCGTTGCTCGTTTCGACCCAAAAGCGCTCGCTGATGCTGGCATGGCTTAATCCATTACTTGCCTGGTGTTTTGCCCAAGCCCGATGTCGGAAGTCAATACGACCATGAGAGTCATTACACGCTGCGCGCAAGATACGGACTGGTGTCTATACCAAAACCCCGAGCAGATCATTGAAGTTTTCAGCTCAAAGGATCTCTCCCCCGCGCTCGATGCCATCGAAGCGCAAGCCTCCGCCGGATTCACATGCCTTGGCTTCGTGCAGTATGAGAAGGCGTCGTCTCAGCAAGCGACCCCAACACCCTTTGGCAAGACCGCGCCCAGACTGAGCTTTGGAGTGTTCACTGAGGGCACTCAGTACACGCCGCAGTTATCCGCAACTGAGGGTTTTTTGAGCGAAGGCAATCCCATCGCCTTTCGCGACTACGCAGACCAATTCTCCAGGGTCAAGTCAGCGCTTGCAGCGGGCGATGTGTACCAAATCAATCTGACGCATGAACTCACGGGCGAGTACTGGGGCGATCCGCTGTCGATCTTCTTCAAACTCTACGAAGCACAACCGACGCGGCACGCAATCTACATCGAGCATGGTGATCTCACTGTCATGTCGATGACCCCCGAAACATTCCTCACGAGACAAGGAAACACCGTTCAGATGATTCCGATGAAGGGCACTAGAGCTCGAGGCGCGACTCCGGCGCTCGATGAGGCCGCCAGAATGGACCTTGAGACATCAGCCAAAGACCGCGCCGAGAATCTCATGATCGTCGATATGGTGCGAAATGATCTTGGCCAGATTTCATCGCCCGGCTCAGTTACCACTGACCAGCTATTTCGCATCTCGCCCTACCCTACGGTCTGGCAAATGACGTCGACAGTTTCCGGCAAAACTGAGGCGCCCTTAGCGGCGATCTTCGAGGCCACCTTCCCTTGCGCCTCGATTACGGGCGCGCCGAAAACCGCCGCAATGGACTTGATTACACAACTCGAACCCAGAGATCGGGGTATTTACACCGGCGCGATTGGTCGCATAGGCCCTGGGCAAGAGATTGACCTTGGTGTTGCCATCCGGACGTTGGAAATAGATACAACCCAGCGGCGGTGGCGATACGGCGTCGGCAGCGGCGTCGTTTGGGACTCACAACTTGAAGACGAATGGGCCGAAACTCTGGATAAGGCAGAGTTGCTGAAGGCCGCTCAAGACTTTCAACTCATCGAAACCTGCCGCTTCGAGCCGGGCACCGGCATCCAGCGATTCCCTCTTCACTTAGAAAGACTCGCGCGATCCGCCAAGACACTGGCATTTGATCTGGACCATGATTTGCTTGCGGACCAGCTGAACGACATTCGGGTCGACGAGCCTAGTCGCGTTCGCGTCTTAGTTTCGCGTCGCGGCCAGATCGAAATCAGCTATACACCCATCCCCGAGGCAATGGAGGTCGTTCGCTTGTCTCTCGCCAAAGCGCCTTTGGATTCATTCACGCTCTTTACGCGCCACAAAACCACCCATCGCCAGTGCTATGAATCGGCTGAGCCCGTTGTCTCCGGCGCAGATGACATCTTACTGTTCAACGAGCGCGGCGAACTGATGGAGACTCGGATCTTCAATATCTTTTTAGTGATCGATGGCATCTGCTGGACGCCAGCGCTCAGTTCTGGGTGTTTGCCCGGCGTTTATCGTGAGCAACTATTGCGAGCCGGCGCAGCCAAAGAAAGGGTGCTCACGATCGAGCACTTGAACATTGCCTCGCAAATCTTCGTTACCAATTCGCTGCGAGGGCAGCTGCCCGCAATTGTCGTCAGGTGACGCTAATGCGTATTAACTTCCTAGGTTGGGGGAATCGCGTTTGAAACGTCTTGCCTTACGATTTGACCGTCTCTAGTAACGCTAAAGTAAAGCTGTCTTCGCTATGAACTGATCGAGCTGCACGAATTGCTCATTTAACGACCAAATTCAGAATCGCTGAGCTACAACCACACCAGTGCAAGCCAACCAGGTTTATCCTGAACGTATTACGACCGACAAGGCGGTACAGCTACCTTAATTAGGCGATTAAGCCAGCTTAGCGAACGAGAGGTTTTTCTGAAAAAAACCCAGCCGAGGTTACTCAGCTGGGCTCTCTAAGCTAGCACACACTTCAGAAACGCAATCTTAGATCAAGCTGATAGTTACGGCCCAAATCCTGATGGGCATCGGCAAAATATCCAAAGAATCGGTCTGCTGTCGGCGCGCGTTCGTCCGAAAGATTCTTCACCAGCAACCGCAGGCGAGCATTGTAATCCCCAATCTTAAACTTATAGTGCATAGAAGCGTTGTAAGTTGTCATCGCGGGAATCACATATTCCGTGCCATCGGCAAGCGTCAATGATGCTTGCACAAAAGAACCTTTTTTCAAGCCAGTCAACGAACCGCCCCAATTACCCTTGCTGTAACTTAGACGGAGCGAATGCTTCTCATCATAGTTCCCATCAATACCTAACTGGTTGCCAAAGCCTGTGAGGGTGACGTAAGCAGGAATCGCCCCGGAGGCATAGGCTGCCTCGATCGGCGCGAACGGCCCCGTGGGCACTTGCTCAAACGTGTCTGTGAATACAGCGTTATATCGAATCCCGAAATCTCCTAGACCAGTCTCGAAATCCCAGGTAAAGCTGAAATCCTGCCCCTCTAGGGTTCTTGTCGCCATGTTGATGTATTCATCCAAGATTCGATAAGCCTCTCCAACCGGGCAAATGCCCGCGGCTGCAAAAAGCGCAAGGTCATCTTCGCCCAAGTCGGCAGCATCCTCTCTGACAGTCGCTGGATTACCTGCAAACCCTTCGCAATTGTTTGGGCCATGTGCGATCAAGAGTGCCAAGTCTAAAATCGTATTGTTTGCCCTGCCAAAGAGCCCGATAGTATTGTCCTTTTCAATCTTCCAAGCATCGTAAGTAATAATCATTCCGTCCAAAGGCTGTAACACAAACCCTATGGACGAGTTCGTGGACTCCTCGGCTTTCAAGCCTTCTGCACCCTCTGCATACCGCTGCATGGTCCAGTCATAATCTCGAACGTCCTTATCATTCCCTGAGATATATTGATAAACAGCGTCGACGGTCGTCCCGAATCGAGCGACCTGGGCTTGATTGACCTGGACGAGGTTTGGAGCCCGAAACGCCGTCTGAGTGGATGCTCTAAACAATAGCCAATCTGTCGCGTCCCAGCGAAGCGCAATCTTGCCGACCGAGGTCGAACCCGCATCAGAGATATCTTCGTATCGACCCGCCACCTGTGCAGAAAGCGACTCCAAGATAGGAATTTGGGCCTCAACAAACAACGAGGTGACCTCTTTGTCACCTCGCGAGTCCGTCGTTGGGCTCGAGCCGAGGACGTCGCTCACAAACGGAAAGGTATCGCCATTATCGGCCTCAAACGCAATCGTGCCATCCAATCGCGGATCGCGATCATCTTCATAACTTTCCTCTCGGTACTCGAAGCCAACAAGTAATCCAACAGCGCCCCCGGGCAAGCTAAATACCTCTGAGTTCGACAGTTTAAAGTCGATGAGGTTGAGTTCACTCTCATCATTTCGTCGAACGTCGATCATTGCTTGCTCTATATTGCTGTCCGACACCGATAGAGCAAACGGGTTAATCGCTGCTGCTGTCGCATCGGCAAACCCTTCCTCCATCAGCGTATTCGATAACCGATTATTGGTGAGATCCTCCGTTTTGGCTGTCGAAGTCAGAAACGCCGTCTCCCAATCCCAATCACCAGCGGTCCCACGGAGCCCGATAAGAAAGCGGGTTGTGTCCTTTTCATTGTTCACAATTCGAGGGTAAAACGGCGGTCGCCAGCCATCGAGTCGAAGCTTTAGCCCCGCAAGAGGGTATTCGCCATTGACCTCTAAATTGTTCGTGTAATAGTTGGTTCCCGCCACACCCAGAGGCGCTGAGCTCGAGGTTCCAGCCGGTTCATTCTGTCTCGTGGACTCAGATTGATAAAAGCCAATCTCCGAAAACAATTCCATGCCATTGCCAAGATCATGATTAATAAACGCGAAGACATTGGTCCGCTGCAACTCGCTCCTAAAATCGCGATAGGCCCCTGGATTCAAGTAATAATTGTCAGACGTTGTATCCGGCAAGATACAAGTTCCGTAACCCGTATCTACTGCCTTAACGCCCGAACATTTAGAGTCTGTCATTGGCAGAACTTGGAACTCACCAGCGGAGTCGGTGAAATCATTTTTTCCTGACTGGTCAAGTTGAGGATACTGGTAGCTGTACAGATTTCTGAAAGCCGTGCTTGATTTCCACGGCGAATCATCGGCTAAAACTTCGCGGTGGTCCGAATTACCCCACCTTGCATCCTCAGATGCTCTGATCCGCTCTCGATCGTAGTAATCAACCATCAGCGTCACATTGGTGGCACCTTCATTGAAGCTCTTGCCGAACTTGGCGTTGATGGTGACGTCATTCGCATCGAAATGATCGTAGCCCGCAAACTTGGTAATCACCTCAGCGCCTTCAAAATCTTTTTGCAATACATTATTCACAACGCCCGCAACCGCATCGGCGCCATATATGGCGGACGCACCGTCTTTAAGAACCTCCACGCGTTCAAGTCCCAAGGTGGGCAGAACATTAGAGTTTACGGTGAGCGTGGGCACGTAATCGCCACCCAGCAGTTCAGTTTGGTAACCCGCAGCATTGACTAGGCGCCTACCGTTCAAAAGAACCAATGTGTTCCCAACGCCCATGTTCCTTAAGTTATAAGCGCCTATGTCACCCCGAGCAGAATTGACCCCACCGGAAGTATCTTCTTGCTCAGTAAAAAAATTGAGCCCCATCTCTGGCATCGCCTCCAGAAGTTCCTCACCCGAGTCGACACCCAGCGCATCCAAGTCTGCCTGCCCTAAAACCGAAACAGGCAATGCGCCTGCAATCTTGGCACCCCGAATCTGAGTACCAACCACTGTGATCTCCTCTAAAACAGGTTCATTTGGATCCGATGAGACGCTTTGTTCAGCGAGCGCATTAGAGGCGACCGATGCCCCCCATAGGACGATCGCAATTCGAGATACTGGATGGTTGAACATTATGGAGTCCCCTCTTTTCTCTATTTAAAGTGTTTTAGATAACTGATGCGTTAGGCCCCAGAGCGGTGTGCGCTTGCAGCCAACGCCAACCTGGCTACCAGTTATCGGCCAGGACTTACAGCTATGGTCCAACTGAAAATCTGAATAACTGCGCCGTTTTACTGCCTAGACGTCAGTAAGATATCTAACTATCTTTGAGGACTTAATAGAAAAGAGTTGGCATATATATAACTTATGTTTATATTTTAGGATCCTCCACTGCCCAGAATGTTGCCATTGAAATCAGAGAGGCTGACTTGTATAAGTGCTCCGATAATTCACATAGCCTATTGTTTTTATTTAATTTATTGATTGATATTAAGAGTTAACCACCCCAAGATCGCGCATCTGCAACACCATTCACCGAAATCAATAAGAAATAACATCAAGAAATGCTTTCCTACCGACAAATCGAAGTTTTTCATGAAGTTTATCGACGTCAAAGCATCATCGGTGCCGCAAAGGCTCTGAACGTCTCGCAACCTTCAGTAAGCAAAACTTTGCAATACGCTGAGTACAAATTGGGCTATCCCCTTTTCGAGCGTGCAGGTCGAGGTGTGAGGCCAACGTTAGAGGCTGAAAAATTGTATGAAAAGAGTCAGGTCATTGAGCAGGCGACGAATGAGTTCCGCTTGACTGCTCAGAACTTAAGCAAGCTAACACAGGAAACCCTTAGAATCGGCGTGACGCCTTCCTTGGGCATTGGGTTATTACCTCGCCTCTTGGCCCGCTTTACCAGCGTCCACTCCAACTCTTCGTTTCATATTAAAAATTTACAAAGCTTGGAGCTCAATTTACAAATGCGCCAGGAGGCTTTCGACTTTGTATTCTGCTTTAACCCAACGCCTGATGAAGAACTACAAAGAATCACTCTTGAACGCGGCTCCCTGGTCCTGCTGACATCGAAGTCATCTGCAACAAAACCCTCAACATCCTCGCTCGAGGCGCTGAGTCTTTTGCCCATGATCAGGATTTTTCACCTGTCAACCGACGAAACTCAGCAGTCTCTGGACGAGCACCTCGCGAGATATAACATCCAACTTAACTGGGTTGCCGAAACCGAATCCATCCCGACCGCTGCGGCACTTGTTCAAGCCGGGGTTGGGTCTGCCATTATTGATAGCATCAACGCTCGCAAACTTCTCAATGACGAACTCGATATCCTACCAATTGAGCCAATCATCCATACGTCCATCGGAGCGCTCTTCCCCAAAGGACGTCTCCGCTCCTTTGCGGCGCGCGAGTTTCGCTCCTTTATCATCGAGGAATTTCGAGGAAAGTAAGCTTGGGGCGAGCGTCCTGCTCCGCAAGCTGCAATGACTCTCGATTGCCCTAATCGAACAATTGGGGTACGTAATACAGGCCGGCCAGTGTTATCAGGGCGATTGAAAGGAGATTGAGCGAGAAACCAGCGCGCATCATTTGTCTAATCGTGACTTGCCCAGAAGCGTAGATTACCGCGTTAGGCGGCGTCGCGACTGGCAGCATAAACGCACAGCTTGCGGCTAAAGTCACTGGAATACACAGCAATACTGGGGACACGTCCAGCTGAAGCGCTAGCGCTGCCATGATAGGTAGAAACGTTGCTGTAGTCGCTAAATTGCTCGTTAACTCAGTCAAAAAGATGACGAGCACGACACCCGAGATTATCAGCGTCAATCTACCCCAGTTGGCAGTACCCGAAAGCTGTAGCCCGAGCCATTCAGCGAGACCAGAATCAGCGACTTGCGCGGCAAGCGCCAGTCCACCACCGAACAGCAACAGTACGCTCCAGGGCAGATTTGAAACGTCACTCCAGGTCAGTATTCCCTTCATTGAGCGGCTGCTAGATGAAGGCAGTACGAAAAGCATGAGTGCGCCAGCAATGGCCATACCGCTATCCGATATAGGCTGAAACCCCAACCCTGTCGTGATTGGACGACGCAACATCCAATACAGGACAACGACTATAAAAACCAGGGCAACTTTCTTCTCATCTGCGGAAATAGATCCGAGATCAGCTCGTCTTGAATCAATATGGGCTTCCACCCTCTCGTTAGCCGGGATCTCGATCGGATAAAACCTATGAACCAACAGCCACCAAGCGATGGGGAGCAGACCCGTTGCTAGGGGCAGTCCAAGCAGCATCCAAGTCAGAAAGTCCAGTTCAATGCTATAGGTCTCCTTCATAAAACCAGCAAGAAATATATTAGGTGGCGTCCCAATCAAGGTTGCCATACCACCAATGGTCGCCGCATAGGCAACCCCTAACATCAATGCCGTTTGAAAGCGCTTCCCGTCTCGCTCCGAAAGGTCGGGGATGGTCTTGACGATGGTGCCACCAACTGACGTCGCGATGGGCAACAACATCATGGTAGTTGAGGTGTTGGACATCCACATGGACAAAAATGCCGCGGCGACCATAAACCCGAAAATGAGCCGCCGCCCCTCTGAGCCCGTCCATACCAAGATGGTTAAAGCAATTCGCTGATGTAAATTCGTTTTTTCGATCGCGGCCGCAATGACGAATGCGCCCAGAAAGAGATAGATCGTTGGATGCGCAAAATGCGCCGCGGTTTCCTTGAAATTACCGAGACCCAGGGGTTCGAACAAAACAAGCGGTATCAGCGCGGTTGCCGCCACAGGCACGGCTTCTGTGGCCCACCAAATGGCCATCCAAACGCCTATGCCAGCAACCATCCAGGCAGTGTTAGGCATCCAGGGCTGGTTATTAAAAACCATCATCAGTCCAAAGACTGCGGGGCCGAGAATTAACGCTCGCTTACTCATTGTTCGTTCTCAACTCAACTCTCAACTGCTCCAACATAGGCGAGGCAATACTCCCAAGCCCTTGCATGGAGGCGGCTCTTCACCCGGAGGCAACGCGCCAATTGTCGCGTTAGTTCGTATCCTTTCACCCTCAGTTCTCATTTCAAAAGCCGCGAATCTTCAAATCTTTTCATCACACGCAATATCCCAAGTTATTTCGCATTGATCGCGCTATTTGACTGAAACTTCAAAACGACTGACTCGGCAATCCGTTGAAGGGGCTTGCTCACACTGGGCGCGAGCTCTCCGAAATAATCATAGTTCAGTTCCTTCAAATCCCCACCGTAGAGCGATAAGTAGACGACCAGCGATGCTAAGTAAGTTCCATTCAAATTAGGATGTGAGCCGTCAAACGTCTCGTGAAGTCGAATGTCTGGGAACTCTCGGTAGGCTTGATCGAAGGCCCTTCCCACCGGAATCACCCGCACCCCGTTTCTTCGTCCCGCACGCAGATAAGCCGATTCGATGCGATCGATTTGCCCTTCCTCTACGTTTTGGTGAGGAGTCACATAAGCGTGCGTCATATAGAGCAACGGCTCCCCCCCAGCCTCTCGAATGAGCCGACAGAACCGGTCGACTGTCTCCTGAAACGCTTGCTCTCGTTTTGGATTCAAGACTTCGGCACTACCACCTTGTAGGATCACCACCTCAAATGGCTGAGCCACACCTAAATTCTTATGCTCAAGATGCCACGCGATAGGATGATGCGAAAGCTGGGCTCCACCAATCGTTGCTGACTTAAAAATGAGTTTTTTGGGCTCTACCGGCTGAAGTTCTTCGAGGATCCGTCTGACGTGATTGTGAAGACTGTCGTTGTAGTAGAGATAACTATTCCCCACGAAAAGCACCCGCCGAGGGGCGTGCGCACGGCCTTCCGAGTTTTTCCCATCACCCACAAGTACCGCATCTTCCAGGTGGCTATCATTGCCTATCGCCAAGACGCTCCACCCAAAAAAGAAACCCAGCATAACAATGCGCTTCGTGGATCGAGCAAAACCATAAATAAGAACCTTCTTGGGGTCTTGAAATAGGTACCCCCAAAGGACGAGCATAGAAGATCGAGAAGTTTCTAGGTCAAACAAAGCACATCTCGTTTTCAGCTTATTCAAGTTCAAAATCCTTCTGCCCTTGGTCAATGTTCGATTAGCCTGAACCCTTAGCACACGGAATCTGCTCTCTTGCGTTACCCCTAGCGCCATAGAAACGATTAAAAAAACACAAAGCCGATAATCTAACAATCGGAATACAGCTACTCTGCTCACATTCGAGCTTAGCAACCGAAAATAACACTCTCTCGTGAGCATATGATCGCCAGGTGGACTCATGAAGCCCTTTTTGGCCGATCAATCAACTTTAAATGGTTTGTCGACGGGTGGGATTGCTGCAGGCGTAAGACTAGGCTGGGTGTGAGGTGAATACAGTGCTTGCCTCTCATCAAGCTTTTCACGCGGTCATCGCGCACGCTAAGAAATCTCGCGCCAGTCAAGGTCCTCGACTTACTCTCATTTTCTCCGTTAACCCGGAAATTCTAATGCGGGCGCAACTTCCGAAAGCGACTTTACAAAACTCATGACTTTCTCTGAATCCGATTGATCTGATCGATAGAGAACGCCGATCTCGTAGGTGAGCGAGGGTTCGAAGTCTCGAACTGCTACGTTTTCAGCTGAGCCTAACTGCATCAAGCTCCACTCATCAATAAACGCGCAACCCACACCGGATTGAACCAGAGCGTAAGCAGTTGAAATTGCTTCAGTTTCAGCGACCCAATTCATTTGCGCATTGTTCTGGGTGAGGATTTCCTCTAAAGAAACGCTGGTTTCACCATGCTTTTGCGATTTAAGTCGGACAAAGGGAAAACCAGCCAGTTCCTCCAACCGCAGCATGCCATCAGGCAGAGCAATATTTGTCGGCGCGGCGACCATCAGCCGCCCCTCAATCAGACTAACCTTTTTTACCAGAGTTGACTCCTCCGGATTAAAACAGATGATCGCATCGAACTCTCCCTTTAACAGCGATGATTCGAGTTCGCTGCTCTGCATGTGCGAGATGTCAACATGAAAGCGATCCGGAGCTGAAAAGAGATGCCGAAGTATGATCGGCACGAGCGTCATGCCTAAGGAGATCGTACACCCAAGACGGATAGCACCTAGTCTAGAGGCAACGAGAGCAGTTGCTAGGACGTTAAAATCAGCAACTGTGCGGACAACTTCAGACGATTTTTCGAATAACGCTTCAGCCTCCAAAGTAGGCACTATTCCTCGCCCTTCTTTATCAAACAGACTGACCCCTAAACGATATTCGATAAACCGAATCATCTTGCTAATTGATGGTTGAGACACTTGCAAGCGCAAAGCCGCCCGAGTGATGGACCTCAGAGCGAACACGTGATGAAAGGCTTCTATATGCCTCGAAGTAACCCCGTTGAATTCAGGCATCAACTGCTTTCCGATAATTCATAACATTTAGTTATGTTTATCTGAATTTTTTTTTGAAATCAATTTTGCTACAGCGTGAGATCCTTCAATTATGGAACAAAGAGCCAATGAATTTTTATCGAGAGAGATTACTCATGCGAATTATGAATATAAAAGAGGACCAGAAAAGTTGCTTGGTCTCAATCCTGACCTTGACCCTTTTGACTTTCCTCACCCTGTGCTCCCATGCCTTCGCAGAAGAATCCGAGATTGAGGAAATCACTGTTGTTGGAAGCCAAATTAGGGGAGCAAAAATTACAGGCGCCTTACCTGTCTCAGTTCTTAACCAAGCCGATCTGGACGCGTTAGGCGTCGACTCTGGTGAAGAATTACTAGAAAACCTCCCAGAGATGGGTTTGAACTATTTCACCGAGCAGGAAGACACGTCGGGCGGCGTAAATTCTGCTCGAGGGGATATTGGCTCATACAATTTAAGAAACTTGGGCGTGGGCAATACGCTCGTACTGCTTAATGGCCGGAGATTAGTCAACGCCGCCGGATACCAAACTGAACTATTGGGTGGCGACTATGTCCCGACACTCACGGTGAACTCCAATGTACTGCCCTCGCTAGGATTGGATCGAGTGGAGGTGCTGAAAGACGGTGCTTCAGCGATCTATGGAGCAGATGCGGTTGCGGGCGTTGTCAACAACGTTCTAGAAAAAGACTTTGAGGGCGCAGAGGTCATCACCAAGTTTGCAGGTTACGATCATTTTGATGCCAATGACGTTACGATCAATGCGAAATTTGGCAAGAATTTTAACGATGGCCGAACCAACGTAATGCTGATGCTTGACTACTACGACCGAGATCGAATTAGAGCATCAGAAGATTCTCGATGGGGAAACTCAGATCACAGGCTTGCTCTTCCTGAAGATTCTCCTTGGAAAGACGACACGGCATTCAGAAATCTATACAGCTATCAATATCCTCAGCTCGATCAATCTGGAACAAACCCGTTCACTGATTCCGCCGGTGAATTTCAGGTATTACCCATGTCGGATTCAAAATGCGCCGGGTCGAAGGCTGTCGACACAGGCTATGGTACGTGCGTACTGCCGGACACCACGTCTGATAACTATTATCTGAATCCTGGTGCATATCGCGATTTCAGGAGTTCATTAAAGAGAACTAATTTATTTGTTTTTCTAAATCACCAATTGAGAGATGAATTAGAGCTCTTTGCTGAGGTGGGTTATTACGAGGCCGATTCGGTTCGAGTGATTGAACCCGCAGGCACTTCGAGTTCTGCCCCTATTGGTATAGCGGGCACGAATTACTACACCAACGCTCTGACAGTTGATGGTGAAAACCCTCTGGCGGGCAAAAAGTTAAGATTGGATGGCTGGCGTCCCCCCTACTATCCTCGAATCGTAAACAACGACAAGACGACAACGCGTTTCCTCGTTGGATTGAGGGGCACTGCAGGTGACTGGGATTGGGAAACCGCATTTTTAACCTCAAAGGCTAAAACTAAGGACCTGACCAACAACCGGATTTCCAATAATCTATTGACTGAGGGTTTTGCCGATCCTACGCAAGCAGCCATAAACCCCTTCGCGCTTACCGCGGAAGATAGCAATATTGAACGCGCGCTGATCGATGTCTCCCGCGACGACGAAAGTGAACTGACACTTTTCGACTTCAAACTGAGCAATCCAGAAGTTATTTCGCTGCCAGCTGGGCCACTAGGTTTATTGATAGGTTTCGAATATCGTGAGGAAAGTTATGAGGATGACCGCGACCCTAGACTCGACGGAACGATCCCATTTCTAGCCGATAACGGTGACACCTTCCCTTTCGTGAGTGACGTCCTCGGATCAAGCCCGACCACAGACTCCCGAGGAGAGAAAGACACCACATCCCTCTTCGCTGAAGCCCAGATTCCAATTCTACAGTCGATATCAGCTCAGCTCGCCGCTCGCTACGAGAACATTTCCGACGCGGGTTCGACGACCGTCGGAAAGCTGGCGCTTCGTTGGGATGCGACTGACTGGCTATTGTTCCGAGCATCTGCCCAGACAGCCTTTAGAGCACCTAATCTCGTGCAGGTTAATCAGGCTGAAGTCGCTCGATTCGGTACGACGGTAGACGCAGTCTACCAGTACATCGCTGGCAACAACGGCGATGTAAGGGACTTTGATTGGACCATGCAGAGATATGCAGATGGTGCAGAACAGCTTGAACCCGAGGAATCAACCAACACGTCCTACGGTATCGTGCTTCAACCTCTCGAAGGATTCATATTGACCTACGATGCCTGGAAAATCGAGAAAGAGAAAACAATTGGTCTTTTCGGCCGAGAAAACAACACCATACTAGATCTCGCTCTGCTTCTAGCCCAGGGGCCTAACAATTGCGGATCATTTGTAGGCAACCCAGCAACAGTGCGTGAACCAACGGCGGATTTAGGAGAGGAAGATCTGGCTTTGTTTGCAGCGGCCGGAATATGCCCCGTTGGAGAAGCCTATCGTATCCTTGATGAATACATGAATATGGCCACAAGGACGTTAGAGGGACAGGATTTCAGTATCACTTATGACTTCGAGACTGGAATTGGTAACTTTGGCATCAAATATAACGCTGTATTCACGGATACCTTTAATCAAGTTCCGACGGGTACTTTTGGACCTATCCAAACAGCCTCAACATCTGGAGCCCTGCCAGCCTACGTAACGCTAAGCGGCTTTGGCGACCTACTCGGTATTAATGGCAACTATGATGAGAAGCATGCCCTGAGGCTCAGTTACAGCGCAGATTCGTGGGGTTTCTCTGTGACTGGTCTCAAAAAAGGATCATTCGTACAAACTAGTCTGACGCTCGCGGACGGAACTCAGTTCGTCGTTCCCAGCATGACGACATACAACGCTTCGCTGCACTATAAGTTCAAACTTGGTCAATACGATGCGCGTGTACGTCTTCTGGTCAAAAATGTTGGGGATGAGAGAGCTCCCACGGCTGATGGTTACTTTGGGTATTTCTCCGACGCTCACCAAGACCTCGGCCGAAATTACCAAGTTGATCTAAGGTTAAAAATATAACCACCCAATCTTGAAGGCTGAGCAAGGTCGCGTAACGTCCACCTTGCTCAGCTGCCCCAATCGATGGGTCTCTTTTGGACTCGGACCAGCAAACCATTTGACCAGTGAATCACGTCGATTGGCACCATTTACCTCACTGCTTTGGGTCGAGATAATCGAGCTAACTTGTACACCTGGACAGCTCATGACTATCCGCTTCTTCCTGAGAAACGCGCTGTGTGCTCTTAGCCTCGCATGGATGCACCCTCTTGCCCTCGCAACAGAGGGCGTGATTGCTGCTGCTCAGCCCGACGCGGTCAAGGCGGGGCTAGAGATACTGGCCAATGGAGGCAACGCAGTCGATGCAGCGATTGCCACCTCGCTCGCGTTGTCTGTAGTCGAGCCAAGTATGAGTGGACTTGGGGGTCGCAGCATGGCGTTGGTTAGAACTAGCACAGGTGAAATCTTCGGCTTTAATGCGATGACAGAAATTCCCCAAACCTTCGTCTACGATGTTTCGCTTCCTGAGTCCGGTTACGCCACCGTCGCCACCCCTGGCGTCGTAAAATTGTTGAGTACACTTTCGGAACAGTTCTCCCGATCGTCCAGGAGTGAACTAGTCAAACCGGCCATCAGATTAGCTTCAGAGGGATTCAAACTCCTCCCCGGCGAAGCCGCGCGACATGAGTCGCTTCAAGCAGTGCTCGCGGCGGATCCAGGTATGAGGCAGTCGTTTATTGGCAAAGGCGGGCTTACCCATGCCCCGAATGCGTTACTCAAGCAACCCACGTTAGGGGAGACACTGCAACGCCTTGGAGAGGCTGGCTTCGAGGCTTTCTACTCAGGTTCAGTCGCTGAGCAAATCTCGAAGGGAATCATCCAAGGCGGTGGCTACGTTGAGCTTTCTGACTTAGAAAATTATCGGGTACTCCCCGCCCGTATGATTAGCCTTTCCTACCGAGACCATACATTCCACGCGATAGCTGCGCCCGGTGGCGGTGGCTTAGTCCTTAAAGCACTCAATATTTTGAATCAGCTTCCGCTATCCGAATACTCGGAGAGTCAGTGGGCCCCGATCGTCAGTCAAGCGATTGGGCTGGCGCTAAACACGATGACCACTGACTATGAGGAGAAAGAAATAAGCATGCACCTATCCCGGAGCTGGGCCGAAGTTCAGGCAAAGAAGATCGTTATACCCTCGGCCGAACCATACGTTATCTCGTTAGCACAGCAAAAGCGCGCTTCGGAAATGCCTGATTGGATTGGCGAAGCCGACGCTCACACAACCCATTTCGTAACCGCGGATTGCAATGGAACTTGGGTCTCGATCACCCAGACGCTCGGCCCATCGTTTGGCGCGCGTGTTGCTAATCCAGACTTGGGGTTTGCTTACGCCGCAACGATGGGGAACTACCTAAGAACCGGAAAACAAAGCCCCGGCTATCGGCCCCGAACGTCCATTGCGCCGCTGCTGGCATTCAAAGACGGCCAACCCGTTTTTTCTATGGGCGCCGCAGGTGGGATTCGCATCCCGTCCGCACTGGTTCAGGTGATCTCTAGGATTGTTGATCGTGGCGAGTCATTGGTGGAGGCTATCAAAGCGCCGCGCATCCACCCACTGTCGTCTATAAATGAGAAGAATGAGCGGGTCATCGATTTCATGGGTTTTGAAGCTGAAATCACGTCCGAGGGATGGCAGGAAGCGCAAATTGATGCCTGGATGGAGAGCGGATTCACTGTGAAGAGGGAAAACCGTTCAGCGCGGTTCGCACGAATTCATGCCATCGAGTTCAAAGATCAGCGCCTTAACGGGGTCGCAGACCCTGACTGGGAGGGCACTGCCTCACCTGCCGTTGGGTGCCGAAGCAGAGCAGCAACTTCAATGCTAACGAAACGTTGAACTCATCTTTAACCCTGACGACTCTCGGTCGGCGTTACTTCAACGAGCTTTCCGTTCAGTTGATCAGGCAACCACTTAGGCACCGTGGGCCGGAGCCGAGAAAACACATCTTTAACTCGCGCAGGATCATCCAGGATCACCGTCGCGTGACCTTCAAATTGTTCACCTTGAATGAACAGAGTGACGGAACTCCCTTCGCCTTGAAAGGCGCGCCACCAAAGGCCATCGATGCCCATATAAACGCGCCCGTCCTCAACAAGATAATTGACGGGAAAAATTCGGCCATCACGCAACGTGACGATCATGGTTCTCTGGGCACGCGCACCCATGGGGTTCGCCTTTATCTCCTCGATCACCCGATCGTTGACGACGGATACTCGAAACTTCAAGCCACCCAACGTCAGCAGCGCAACGACCAACAATAACAACCACCATCGCCTGCGAAGAAACGACATCACGATGCCCTGCCCGAACCTTAAACTTTCACCATGCCACCATCCACCATGAGGGATTGGCCGGTGATATTGACGCTGTGATCCGAGGTTAGAAACACCACCGCTCGACCAATATCCTCAACCGTTTGCTCCCGACGCAGCGGCGTCCGGTCAAAAATATGGGGGTAATCGCCTCGAGCAATACCTTCAAACCACTCACGTGGGTCCTGTCCCTTGAACTCGTCAATCATCGAGACAGCCTTTTCACTATTTTGTTTCCAAGAGTCAGTGTAGATAACCCCAGGACAGACCGAGTTCACGTTGATGTTGAAGGGGCCGAGTAATTCGGACTGAGTCTGGGTGAAACTGATCAGTGCGGCCTTCATCGCACCATAAGAATGATGCACAAAGTACTCGAGCATTTTGTCGGAGAACGGCACTTTCCCGGCAATAGAGGATATGTGGACGATCTTGCCCCGACG
>Ga0255757_10002070_pt1 | contig 19143 bp, 19 predicted proteins | sample 071ome_27_FD_179957 | JGI IMG/M metagenome (GOLD analysis project Ga0255757, IMG submission 179957) | Coastal salt marsh microbial communities from the Groves Creek Marsh, Skidaway Island, Georgia - 071409AT metaG (version 2) | ecosystem: Environmental > Aquatic > Marine > Intertidal zone >...
TTCACCTACTCTTTTCGGGCACAGGTTGTGGCAGGAAACACGCATCCCGTTATTCAAACAGTCAATCGATTGCCGCCCGAAAGACTCGCTGCATCCCATTCCAGCGCGGGTCAATTTCGGTAATAACTGGGTGCGCCATGCTTCAGAACTGTTCGCTGAGGCAGTACTGTTATACAGGCCCATACTGCCAGATTGTAGTGATGAGGACCCAATGCAGGTGCTAAGTGAAGGCGGCACTCCGCAACTTCATGAATTGCGCTTACACCAGGGATCAATATGGTTGTGGAATCGCCCGGTATACGATCCGGTCGATGGCGGTCATCTGCGTATCGAATTGCGCGCCTTCCCTGCCGGCCCCAGTATTGTCGACATGCTGGCCAATGCTGCACTCGCCATTGGTCTGGCGAAAGTGATCCAGCCTGACATTCGAAAGCTCCTGCCTGCGATTCCTTTTACTTACTGCACCGCAAATTTCTATCGCGCCGCGCAGAAAGGATTAGATGCGGAATTATTCTGGCCATCACTCAAGCAGAATCAACCTGAATACTATGCAGTGCCAGATATCTTGCGACAGCTCATTCCACAAATCCCGGAGCAACTGGCGTCCATGGGTTTTGTTGAATCAGATTACATGCCTCTTATAGATGTAATACAGGAGCGTTTGGAAACACGCCAAACGGGTGCCCAGTGGCAATTGAACAAACTGGCCGAATTGCGTAAAGACATGCACAAGCGTGAAGCTTTACAGGAAATGCTTAAACAATACGAAAAAAACAGCAGCGCCAATATTCCTGTCGCGCAGTGGCGTTGAGCATGGCGGCGCCCATACTTCCTGCCAATAACTCGCAGCTGTACTACTGGCGCAATCCTGCACCAGACGATATAGCTCCTACCTGTATGGAGTTTCTGCATCAACTCCCTGGCCCTACGCATATATTCATCGAGGGGCAGGAAAAAGACCGCTGTCGGGCAGTGGTCACCCTGATGCACGGCAATGAACCTTCCGGACTACATGCTGTATTCGGAGTCCTGCGCGAGGCAATAAAGCCTTTGGTAGATATCCATATTTTCATTCCCAGCGTAGATGCAGCCAAACAAGCCCCCGGATTTATCTATCGAATGTTGCCACACCAGAAAGACCTGAATCGCTGCTTCAAGGAACCGTTCGGGGATAGCAATGAGGACAAATTGGCAGAAGAGCTATTGGACAATTTAAAAGCACTGAACCCGGAATGCATAATCGACATCCACAATACTTCAGGCTCCAGTCCGTCGTTCGGCGTATCGACCTTTATGGATGACAAGCATGATGCACTGGTATCCCTGTTTACCCACCGCATGATCGTCACTGATCTCAAGTTGGGGGCATTGATGGAAATCAGTGAATCCATGATACCAACCGTCACCATAGAATGCGGCGGCATTGAAGATAGTGAGTCCAATCCAATGGCGCTGGATGGATTGATCAAGTTTATGACACTGAATGATGTGCTATCCACCAAACCCAGTGATATGTCTCTGGAATTCTTCCACCACCCTATCAGGCTGGAGTTACTCGAAGGCAGCGATATCGCCTATGGCACACACTCGCTTGTGAGTGATGGTGTTACGCTGGTGCCGGAAATCGAAAATCATAACTTCGGGTTTGTAGATCAGGATACATTATTAGGTTTTGTGTCTGGTGAACTGAAAGATAATCTTACCGCATGCGACACAAAGGGACGTGAAAGAATAACTGATTACTTTAGGCTGCAAGGTGACGAACTTTATCCAGCACAAAAACTCAAGCTATTCATGGTTACTACCAACCCGGAGATCGCTCGCAAAGATTGCCTATTCTATTTGGTGTTAGCGATCGACTAATGCGGGTGTAAGCGCACGGGCAATGAGGAATAGCCCTTCACAAAACTGGAATAGACCCGCTCGGGCTCTCCCGTCACTTCGATAAATTCAAATCGCTGCATGATTTCTTCCCACAATATGCGCAGTTGCATCTCGGCCAGCCGGTTTCCCATACAGCGATGAATACCAAACCCGAACGACAGGTGTTTACGCGCGTTGGGCCGATCAATCCAGAAACGATCAGCTTCCTGGATCACGTCCGAATCCCTGTTACCCGAGGCGTACCACATGATTACCTTGTCGCCTTGTTTGATTTGCTTGCCCCGTAACTCCGTATCCTGGGTTGCAGTACGGCGCATATAGGCCAGTGGTGTTTGCCAGCGAATGATTTCGGAAACCATATTGGGAATCAGAGAGTGATTCTTGCGCAGCTTGTCATATTCTTCCGGATTCTGATTCAGAGCCAACACACCACCTGAAATTGAATTGCGCGTGGTGTCATTGCCACCCACAATAAGCAAAATTACGTTGCCCAGATATTCCATGGGCGGCATATTGCGGGTCGAATCGCCATGAGCCAGCATTGAAATCAAGTCATTGCCGGGCTCGCTATTAACGCGATCATTCCAAAGTCGGGTAAAGTAAGCCAGACATTCCTGAATAGCTTCCCAACGCTCTTCCTGGGTATCTACCACACCGCCACCAGGGATGGCAGTAGCCACATCTGACCAATGGGTAAGCTTGTAACGATCCTCGAAAGGAAAATCAAACAGGGTTGCCAGCATTTGCGTAGTCAATTCAATGGAGACAGCTGGCACCCAATCGAATTCTTCATTAACCGGCAGGCTATCGAGAATATTCTGCACACGGCCACGGATAACTCCTTCCAAATTTTTCAGATTGGCAGGCGCAACCACGCCCTGCACAACCCGACGTTGCTCATCATGCTTGGGAGGATCCATAGAAATAAATGCCGGCAAGGTAAATTCTTCAAATGTATCTACGATGCCAATAGTCGGTTCTGACGAATAGATTTGCGGTGAGGTATCAACTTCCATGATGTCCTCATACTTCATCACTGACCAGTAGGGTCCAACTGCAGATCTGGCGCAGTAGTGCACGGGATCTTCTGCGCGCAATCGATCCAGAAAGGGTAGATACTCATTCGCCTTCCAGATTCCCGGATGTGACAAATCAATCTCTTCCAGTGGCATGCTATAGGGATCCTTACCTACCATGCTCCACTGACTGCTTTTTTGCATTACTGGTATTGAAGCTTTTGACATAAAACTTTATCCAATCGATGGCGACTTAGAATTGAAATTCAGGCGTAGTAACTGTCAGTCCGTCCAGATCTTCCGTCACTGGAATTTGACAGGATAAGCGCGAATTATCCTTGCGATCGGGACTCAGGCTTAACATGGCCTCCTCGGTCGCTTCAGGAGGATCAAGCCTGGCCAACCACTCCTCGTTGACGAATACATGACAAGTGGCACAAGAGCAAGAGCCTCCGCAATCTGCATCGATGCCTGGAACTCCATTACTGACAGCCGCCTGCATGACTGAACCCCCAACAGGTACCGAGACCCTGTGCTCGCTACCATTATGTTCAATAAAAACTATATCTACCATGTTCAATTGCTCACTCTTACCTGCATTTTTACAAGAGCAAAACCATAGCAACAAGTTGCCTTAATAAAAAGTCAGCAACAGATAAATTTTGCCCTGACTCAACCATGCACTAAACTGCGGTTTCGCATTTTTCTTTTTGGTTTTCGATGAAATCTGAATCAAGAGCCTATACCCCCATATTGATCAGCGCCTGCCTGCTGCTGATGCTGTCTTTTGGTTATCGAGCCGGTTTCGGCCTGTTCATGGCGCCTATGTCCGAAGCCCGGGGCTGGGGGCGGGATGTTCTGGCGCTGGCTCTGGCCATTCAAAACTTGTCCTGGGGAGTCTGCGCGGTTCTGGTAGGAGGTCTTGCCGATAAATACGGCAATCTCAAGGTATTGCTCGGGGCGATTGCGCTATATGCGCTTGGCATGTATCTCATGGCCATTTCCAGCACAGAGCTTGCCATCATTTCCACCGCAGGCCTGCTCGTAGGCGCGGGCGTTGCCGGCACATCCTTCGGTATCGTACTCCCTGCCATTGCCCGTGCAGTGCCGGAAGAAAAGCGCGCCCGGGCCTTGGGTATCGGCACCGCCGCAGGCAGTTTTGGCCAATTTTTCGTGGTGCCTATCGTGCAGGTTATTGTTGATATCAGCGGTTGGTATCAGGCCCTGCAAATTCTTGGGCTGTCTGCCCTGGTAATGGCGGTTTTCGCCCTGCCCCTCGGCAAGTACGGTGGCGACTCCGAGGCGCGCGATGAAAATGAAATCGAATCAAGCCTGTGGCATCTCGCGCGAAAGGCGTTCAAGGTGCGGCCCTATCAATTGCTCGTATGCGGCTTCTTTGTCTGCGGTTTTCACGTAGCGTTTATAACCGTGCATATGCCTGGTTATGTGGTTGACCTGGGATTCTCTCCACAAGTTGGCGCCTGGAGTATTAGCCTGATCGGACTGTGTAATGTTGTCGGCGCATATTACGCCGGGGTCTGGAGTGGAAGGTACCCCATGCGCAAAATCCTTATCTGTATTTATCTGGGCCGCGTTGTCGCTATCACCGCGTTCCTGCTACTACCGGTTACCCTGGGAAGCATCCTGGTATTCAGCGCCATGATGGGCTTCCTCTGGCTCGCGACTGTGCCTCCTACGTCAGGCCTCGTGGCGCTGTTCTTTGGCACTCGTTATATGACATTCCTTTACGGCATTGTGTTCTTCAGCCACCAGCTGGGGAGTTTTTCAGGCGTGTGGCTTGGCGGATATCTGTATGAAATCTATGGCAACTACGATGGCATATGGATTCTGGGCATCGTGTTAGGTGTGATTGCCGCACTGCTGCACTGGCCTATCGATGAGGTCAGCCAGAAAGAGAAGTTACAGGCAATCATAGCATAGAAAGAAAAATTGGCGGAAGAGGCAGGAGTCGAACCCACCAAGCCTGTTATTCACAGACTTCACCGGGTTTGAAGTCCGGGCACCCCACCGGGGATGATACTCTTCCACAGAGAAGTTTAGCATAACCCTCCCGATCACCAAGCCGGGTTGCCCTATTTCGGCGTATCGTTCAGTCCCCAGTCGTAGCGCGTGAAGCGAATCGTGAACCAGTCACCATCCAAACGTGCCGCTTGTTCGACACTCAAGCCCAGCGCCGCACGGTAGCGCTGCAAAAATTCTTCCAACGAATCAATGCCGAGCCAGCCGTTCCGAAAATCTTCACCGTACCAATTGAAAACACTGGAAACCCACAACGTATCTTCCTCAAGATAGTTTTCCCGTCGGTTGGAAAGAAACTTCCGCGTATTGTCTTCCAGTTGTTGTTCCAGCACATCGCCACGATATGCCTCCGGTCGCAAAGGTGGGCAACTAATCGATGCGCAATTCACAGCGAAGTGAATGCGCGGCTCCTGAAAGCGATCCCATTCTCGAATCATGCCATGCTCTATGTCGTCCAGTGATATCTCCTCCCCAAACAGCGAAATATACTCGCGGCGAAATGGAGACCTGAAGAAAAACCCGATATCCCTGATAGAATCAATATCAGGATACTCACTTAGCACCAATTGAATGGTAAAGGCATTGTAAGCATTGATGAGAAAAGCCAGTTGATGTGCATCGCCCCACTGCTCGAAGACTTCTCTCGATACATCAGAAAGCGTTTCGAGGTATGCATCCAATTGGGCTTGCGCCAGTTTCATTGCGGCATAATCAACTTTCGTGGTCACGCCTCCATCACTGGAGTGCACATGCTTCTGCACCAGGCTATCCCAGACACCATGGTCGAATTCAGCGAAGCCGGCAGGAGCCAAAATCGAAATAAGTACTGGTGCCAAGATTTTCCGTTTTAACATCATTTTTCACTATGCCTCTGCATCCTACATTGATGACCCGGTTAGGGATTGACTCTATTCAGCTTAGCTAAAATCAAGTATCCTTTTTGGCTTTCTGGCCGATTTATATATAAGAAGTAAGAACCGGCGCCAATAATAATTTCAGCAAAAATAATTTGATAGCGGTGATATACATATGTGGGCCAGATCCCACAAATCACGCTACACGTGGAGAGGCCGATGCATCACGCAAAAATTACCGGATGGGGGAAATGCGTACCACCGGCAGTGCTCAGCAATGAAGACTTGACCACCTTCATGGATACTTCCGATGAGTGGATTACGTCTCGTACGGGGATTCAGGAAAGGCGTATCTGCCACTGCAACTTCTCTGATATGGCGATCGTTTCCGCGCGCCGCGCCCTGGCCGCAGCAAATATGGATCCCAGCGAACTGGACCTTATCCTCCTTGGCAGTCTGACTAATGACAGTTACTGCCCAAATACAGCATCCATCGTGGCAGACGCGCTCGAAGCGCGCAATGCCGCTGCCATTGACATTAACTCCGCCTGCACAGGTTTTCTCTACGGCCTGCACATCGGCACTAACTTGATAAAAACCGGCGCCCATAAAAAAGTGCTGGTTATCGGCGGCGAATTCATATCGCACTACATGAACTGGAGCCGGCGCGACGTGGCAGTATTGTTTGGCGATGCCTGTGGCGCGGTCATACTGGAAGCAACTGACGAAGAAACCGGGTTGCTGGCATCCAAAATTGGCTGCGAATCAGAAGCAAAATACGCCATCCAGATCACCAACCTGGGATCCGCCTACAGCCGGCTCTCCGATGATTTCCTGTACATCGGCTGGAATTTTGAAGGCCAGGAAGTATTCAAGCGCGCCGTACGCGCCATGGCCAATGCTTGCGGAGAAGTCCTGGAACAACAAGGGCTAAGCGTCGAAGATGTTAGTATCGTGATTCCTCATCAGGCCAACAAGCGCATCCTCGATGCATTGGCGAAAAAAGTTGGCCTGAAAGAGGACAAGGTGTTCGTCAATGTCCACAAGTATGGCAACACTTCTGCTGGCACTATCCCCGTGGCACTGACCGAAGCTCTGGAAGAAGGTCGTATCGCACCGGGAGACTATGTCCTCACGGCGTCATTTGGCGCAGGTTTAACCTGGGGAGCGGGACTAATAAAATGGGGGGATCGAGTTGAACCATTAGGGACTAGTGACGCAGATCTGCCTCCCTGTGACAAAACTGCCCTGGAAATTCTCGAGCCCCAGATCAAGCGCTACATGAAACACGAAGCCGAAGCCTGAGCTTGTTGTCCTTACCCCTGCTGGTCTGGCTTACCCTGATTATCGCCTTCATCAGCTTCTGGTGGAAAAGCGACAAGGTTAAACAACTCGCCCTCAGCAGAGTCACCCGTCACTGCCAACAACACGGCCTGCAGCTACTCGACCAATCCATGGTATTGCGGGGGGTCAAACCCGGCAGGGACAATAATGGGGGTATGTGCCTGTTGCGGCGCTACAGTTTTGAATTTACCTCTACCGGTGAAAAGCGCTATCGCGGACAAGTCAGTCTGTCAGGCCTGCACTTCACCAATCTGGAATTGGAAGCCTATATCATTCCGAAAGATGAGCAAGACAGAATGCAGTAGGTTCAGCGCACTTTTATTGCAGTGCGCAGTTCCGGCAAGTAAAGACCCAACGCCACAGCCCGCGCTATCACGTAAATAATCATCGCCCACCACAGTCCATTCACACCGAATTGTTCGACCAACAACCAGCAAGCCAGCATAAAAACCGATACAGACCAAAACGCGGCGTTACGCATTTGCCTGGTGCGAGACGCGCCAATAAAGACCCCATCCATCTGAAACGCCGGAAATGACAATAAAACATAGACTGCTGCCAGGAGCAGCATGCCGGTCGCTGCGTCGCGGACTTCAGCAATATCTGTCAATCCCTGCACTGCCAGGTCACCCAACAACCAAATTAACAATGCAAGCCCAATAGCGGTGATAAATGCCAACATCGTTGACTTGCCTATGGCCTCATCGAACCGGCGCTGGTCTCCGCTACCTACTGCCCTGCCCACCAGTGACTCGGCCACGAATGCATAGCCGTCGAGAAAGAAGGCGCTGAACGAAATCAATTGCAGCAGGATATGGTTAGCCGCCAGAACCACATCACCAAATCGCGCACTCAGATTTGTAAACCAGGCGAATGAAAATACCAATATCAATGTGCGAACCATGATGTCGGTGTTGGCATTGAGCGTATCCCACATTGCCTTGCGGTCTGCGATTAAACTCAACGGCCAGAAAGGCATGTTTTCGGCGACAGTCGGTGCCAGAGCCTTGTGAATCAAATAGCCGGCAAACAACAGACTGGTCCATTCCGCACAGATTGTACCAAAGGCAATACCTTCAACACCCCAGCCCATAACCGCGGCAAACAAGATATCGAAAAGCATATTTGTGCCATTCAAAAATAACTGGCTCCAAAGCAACAACCGACTCTCACCCAGGCCGATAAAAACACCCATCACTACGAAATTTGCCAGCGTCGCCGGTGCGCCCCATATGCGAATATTGAAATACTCCGCCGCCGCACTTTCCACTTGCAAACTACCATCAAGCAACTGCAGTGCCAGCCACCTGATGGGTATTTGCAAAAGAATTAATACACCGCCCAGCGCAACTGCAATCAGCAGGGCTCTGCCCAGTGCTGCCCGTACCCCTGCCCCATTCTCTGCCCCGGCCTCACGGGCGACAAAACCCGTGGTGCCCATACGCAGGAAACCAAAGCTCCAGTAAACAAAGGAAAATATCAGCGCACCAAAGGCGATGGCACCAAGATCAGTAATCGACCCCACGTTGCCAATAACTGCAGTGTCGACCAGTCCAAGCAACGGAACTGCCGCGTTCGCGAGAATAATTGGCCACGCGCGACCAATCAGAAAGGCATAGGAAATATTTTGGGAAGCGACCATAGGGCGCGCATTCTACCCCAATTCCCAGCGATTAAACCCGCCAAAAAACGGGAAATATTTTGTAAAGCACACTTGACATTATGTAAACCTCCTTGTACTTTGCTTGGTGTCAAGCATACTTTACATAATGACAAGGGAGATTTACACCGTGAATGCTAAAGAAACCAATCAGAACTGGCTGGACTCTCTTCTCATCAAGATGGGTGGGGATAGACAGGGAATAAAGGAAATGCGCCTCGCGTTTACCTATGCTGCCGGATGTCTGCTATGGGCTGCTATATCTGCGATCTCGGATGTTGCACTGGAGAATAGAATGGTGACAGAGCGCTGGATCTGGCCCGTAGTAATACTGCCGATTGCGATTACGCCAGTATTTTTCTATGCCTATTATCGGTTTTATACGGGCATGGATGAATTGGCGCGCAAGATTCAGGGGGCTGCCATGATTATGGCATTCGGCGCAACCATATTCATACTTGCCACTTATATGTCGCTCGCCAATGTGGGTATAGCGGAACCCGGAGTGAATGAAATGTTGTCATTCATGGCAGTGGCCTATTCGCTAGCACTGATATTTCAGACTATCAGGTACCACAAATGAAAAATATCCTGAAAATTCTCAGAGCCCAACATGACCTGTCTCAGGCGGCGCTGGCCGAACAGTTGGGTGTCTCACGCCAAACCATTAACGCAATCGAAAAAGGCAAATACGATCCCAGCCTCCCGCTGGCATTCAAAATAGCGCGTTTATTCGAACGCCCGATAGAAGATGTTTTTCAATATAAAGACTAACTTCCCCATTCTTATATGGCATGACCTGGTGAAGCGTGGGTTACGTGGTATCCGCACTGTTAGCTCTACTCCCACAGAGCAAATTCTTCCGGCCAGGGTTACCAGACATTCAAATACACCCATACAACCTGTTAAAGTACCAACCGGTCGTAAACTCTATATACCGAACATTGCGAATCAGGAACAGTACATCCCTGCCTATGGGAAACAGGAGTGCCCATGAATCAAGAAACAATATCCAATTCTCATGCCGAGAAAACCCATCCTGTGACCACAGCAATCAATATTCTCACGGCGCCAGGTGAGGCCTTTACAACGATCAGGGCGTATCCGACCAAGCTGTTTCCTGTAAGTGTCGTCCTGCTCAGTCTGATGGCTGTGATGTTCTGGTATTTCTCTATTGTCGACTTCGACTGGTATGTGGATAACACACTAGCTCAGGCAAACCTGTCAGATGCTCAACATGATGAGGCTCGCGAGAGAATGCTTTCCATGTCGCAAACCAACTTCATGCTGCTCGGCATGGTGGGCGCGGGTGTCGGCATACTGGCCATCTGGATGTTGCAGACTGTCTATCTGACGCTGGTGTCAGCCTTGCGCGGCGACGATATCAAATTTACTCACTGGTTTTCTCTGGTGGCCTGGACTGGACTCACGTCGCTGGTGAGCGTATTGGGCATGTGCGTCAATATATTGCTTAACACCAATGGGCAGCTCAGCAATTACGACCTCGACCCACTCACACTTGCCAATCTCGGCATGCAATCGAGCAATAGCTCGATAGAAATGATCTTCAACGCAATCAACCTGACAGTTATCTGGAGCCTGATTTTAATGATGATGGCCTATCGCCAGTGGTTGCAATCTGGATGGGTTCGAGCAGTTGGAATAGTCCTGGGACCGTATATCCTGATAATCGGGGTTTTGGCGTATTTCGCAATTACCTGAAAAAACTTTGTGATAGTGTGTAACGATCATGAGTTTGTTCCGTTAGTTATTGAATGAGAAGAGAAAACCACTCGTAGTAAATCCCATGAATGCAAAAAAGATTTCACTGATAGTTCTAATCGCTGCCCTGGTTATTGCCATCCCTTTTATCAACAGAGCTGTGTTTGGAACAGACGCGAAAGCGGTCAATGTATCCACCGTTTCCCAGCGCATAATCAGCCCTTCTATCCTGGCCTCAGGCTTTCTTGCTCATGAAGAAGAAGTCATGCTGAGCTCCGAAGTCATTGGCAAGGTCTCCGAACTTTACGTAGAAGAAGGCGACAGAGTTCAACAGGGGCAATTGTTGCTCAGCGTAGATGACAAGAATTTCATGGCCAGCCTCGAGCAGGCCGAGGCCTCAGTGCGTCTTAATACGATTGATATCGAAAGACAAGAGGTGCGCATCGAGAACCTGCAGAGGCAGCTTGCACGAACACGCAGTCTGCACGAACGCAATCTGGTGGGAGACGAGGAATTTGAAACCATCTCCAATCAGTTGGCACTGGCCGAGATCGATCTTAAATCTTCACGCGAACGCTTGGCACAAGTGCGCGCACAACTTGATCAAGTCAATGATCAGCTCAGCAAGGCACGCATCATGTCACCTATTGAAGGAGTCATCACCAGTCTAGATATCAAAGTAGGCGAAACTGCAATTGCCAGTTCTACCAATATCCCCGGATCATCGCTTATGACGATTGCCAATCCGAATAGCATCTACACTGAGGTTCTGGTTGATGAAGCAGATGTAGCGAACATTGCTGTGGGGCAACGGACCGAGATCGTCGCTATCGCCTATCCTGATCAACCCATGCAAGGCGTTGTGCGATACATCGCAAATACTGCCAAAATTGCGCAGGGCAGGCAGGGGTTGAGCTTTACTGTAAAAATCGATATTACCGACCCAGGTGAGGTAGTGCTGCGTCCCGGCATGTCATGTCGCGCTGAGATATTTACCCGGCAAGATGAGCAAGTTGCAGCGGTGCCATTGCAGGCAGTGATTTTCGAAGAAGATCGCTCCCAACTGCGCAGCGAGTATTTTATTTTCGTCAATGACAACGGCGTTGCGCGTAAAACCAGAATTGATGTCGGCCTGTCTGATGACGAATATCAGGAACTTGTATCCGGTATCGATAATGACGTGGAAATTATTGTCGGGCCCGATCAGGAATTACGCCACCTACAGGAAGGCGATCGCCTCGAAGTTACGCCGACAGAACTTTAAACCTGGAGCCGCAACCCGAAGATGCCAATGTCACTGATCCAACTCCAGGGTATTACCAAATTTTACGAGATGGGCACTCAGGTTGTTCGTGCATTGGATGGCATCGATATCGATGTGTTCAAGAACGACTACCTGGCCTTTATCGGCTCATCGGGATCAGGCAAATCGACGATGCTAAACATCCTCGGTTGCCTCGATAAACCTACCGATGGCAAATACCACCTTAACGGAACCGACGTAGAAGCGCTGGATCAGAACCAGCTCGCTGCCATTCGCAATCAGGAAATTGGTTTTATCTTTCAGTCCTTCAATTTATTGCCCCGTGCCAATGCACTTAGCAATGTCATGCAGCCCTTGATATACCGTGGCATTGGCTACAAGCAACGCAAAGACATGGCCATGGAGGCACTGCAGCGCGTCGGCCTGGGCGACCGCACAGATCACTTACCCAATCAGCTCTCTGGAGGCCAGCGACAACGCGTTGCCATTGCCCGCGCGCTAGTCACCCACCCTTCAATATTGTTGGCCGACGAGCCTACTGGTAACCTCGATTCGCAAACGACTATTGAAATCATGCAGCTATTTGACGAACTCCATGCCGAAGGTCACACGCTTATAGTCGTGACTCACGAGGACGAGATTGCGAGACACTGCCACCGTGTGGTCGAAATGAAAGACGGACGCATTTTCCGGGACAGTACCGGTAGCGCCAGGGTTTCGCACTGATGCTCTTCGCATTCATGGAAAGCATGCGCTCGGCGCTTTATTCGATCTATGCGCACGGGCTAAGAAGTTTTCTCACAACATTGGGAATTATTATTGGTGTAGCCAGTGTAATCGCAGTCGTCTCTGTCACACAGGGCATGAGCTCCTTCATCGGCGACACGTTCTCATCTCTCGGCACCAATAGCCTGACTATTCAGTCATACACGCCTTTCGAAGATCAAATGAAAGGCATCCGCGCAAGACTTACGCCAGAAGATCTGGAACTCATCGAACGTCGCGTGGATGGCATCGCCTCAATCACCCCTATTCTGTTTGCCAATCGATCCTCACAAATCAAGTATGGCTCTCAAGCTGCTTTCAGTCAGATCATGGGAACCACCTACGCTTACCAGGATGTATCTCAGTCATATATGAGCCAGGGCCGGTTCCTGGCACAAAGCGACAATTTGACCCGCAGGCGTGTAGCGGTTATCGGTGAATCAGTAAGAGAGAATCTGAATCTGCCAGATATACCTGTTAACGAATATGTGGAAATCGGTGGCGAATGGTTCAAAGTCGTCGGGCTGATGGAAGAAAAAGGCGACATGATGGGTTTTCCCCAGGATGACATCGTGCTCGTACCCTATTCCACAATGCGTAGCTTGCAGGGCAATCAGACACGCGCTGACATTCAGATTCAGCTAAGCCTGAGCGACACTGCCGAGGTCGAAAATGTTAGCCAGCAAGTCACTTCGATACTCCGCAATGCGCATGGGCTATCCAGCGAAGACGATGATGATTTCCTGATTCAGACTCCGGAACAACTCATGGAATCGTTCGAAGAAGTGCTGAACATGGTGACCATTGTAGTGGGCGGCATCGTCGGCATTTCGTTGCTCGTGGGCGGCATCGGCATCATGAATATCATGCTGGTCTCAGTCACTGAGCGAACCAGAGAGATCGGTATCTGCAAGGCTATCGGCGCCAAGCGCTACCATATCCTGATGCAGTTCCTGATCGAGGCCATGCTGCTGTCGTTATTGGGAGGCATCGTGGGATTATCGATAGGGTTTGGGCTAGGATCACTCATCTCCAACAGCATTCCAGGTTTCCCACCTGCTTCTATCCCAATGTGGTCCGTGTTTATGGCCGTTGGTTTTTCTGCCTTCGTAGGCGTGCTATTCGGCATACTGCCAGCAGCCAAGGCAGCGAATCTCGATCCTATCGATGCGTTGCGCTACGAATAAAAAAGCCCGACCTCTTCGGCCGGGCTATACATCTCAATAGAGCTATCTTAAAAGCTAATCTTCTACACTGATGATGTTGATGTCACTGTTGGTGGTTCGCAGTCGAATGCGATCCCCACCGCCATTGATATCACCACGACCGATAATAATGTCGTCTTCTTCCTGGATACTCAGTGGGAAATCAGTGTATATCTGATAACGGCCAAACCCCCGCCGCGAAAGATTCAGTTCAGCCACAATTGACGCACCCAGATCACTCGGTATACGCATGGTGATATCACCACCAGCCGTATGCAGCGATACTGAAGCATCGCCATTGCCAGACACATTGAACAGCTCAGCATCAATAGAACCGCCAGAGGTATCTGCCTCGATCGGTCCAACTGCGCGCCGGATTATGATGCGCCCACCTGAAGTATCGGCAACGACCGGTCCATTGCTGGCTTCGATTTCGATATTGCCACCAGAGGTGTCGGCTTCGACCCTGGTATCGCTGCCCGCAAGGAAGATATTGCCTCCCGAAGTATCAGCCGTTATTGCGCCTTCTGCCCATGCAGCCCGGATGGTACCTCCCGAGGTGTCCAGCATGACCCTTCCTGTCGTTACACCTACATTGATGTTTCCGCCTGAAGTATCTGCTGTCACATCGCCCTGCACATCACCGATAGTAATCGTGCCACCGGACGTGTCTGCATAGACCGATCCAATCACATTACCAATATCTATACTGCCGCCGGAGGTATCCGCTGACACATCCCCATCAACATCTCCGATGCGTATGCGCCCACCAGAAGTGTCAACTTCAACATTGCCACCTGTAACGCGACCCACAGTAATATGACCACCTGAAGTATCAGCAAACACATTGCCATTGATATCCTCGATCTCGATCTGACCACCCCCAGTTAAAAGGGTTAACAATCCCCGGGCACAAAAAACCCGGCAACCGGGCGGGGAGCCAGGCGGCCAGGTCAGGCACTACAGGTACGAAATCAGTGTCTCTGGCTAACTACCAGGGTCAGGTATCGGGCGTTGACCAGGTTGTTGGCGCAGGGGTCGATGACCCTGGCGGGGGGGCCGCGCTTGAGCGCGCTCGCGTCGTCGCTCAATGGCAGCATGGCGCTCATCTTCACTCATGCTTTCCCAGCGCTCTCGCCTTTCACCACGGTTCGCTTCGCGGCGTTCACGAATTTCTTCGCGGCGTTGCTCGATTTGGGCACGCTGTTGTTCGTCAAGTGCTGCCTCGCCGTTACCGTCTTGTGCACTAAGCTGAGTGGAAGCCGATAGCAGCAAGATTCCAGGAATCAGTATTTTATATAGCTTTAGCATAGTCAGTCTCCTTAACTGAGGTGTTGACTATAACTAACGCAAAACCCTCCAGGAGGTTTACCGGCACACACAGTTGCTCAATCAGCTCGCTGTCCGCGTTGGAACATACAAAGGTTAGTTCCGGTTCAATCTGCATAAACCAGTATCTGCTTCTTGCTCACACTACGCAGAATGAAATACAAACCGAGTCCGACCGGACCAAGTACGAATGTCAGAATCAAACAGGGAATCACCTGCCAGTGTGGAATGTCCAGTTTCTGGCTGTCCCTCACTTCCCAGCTGCCGATAAACAAATCGAAAGCCAGGTAGTGTACCCAACCGGCAGCCATGGCATACGGGTTGGCAAACAATATCATAACGCCTTCGAGAGAATTAAAACTTCCACCCTCTCCCAAATTCCCCACTTGTGATAGCAGCAAACCGAGGTAAACCAGCGCCAGAAAAAATGGCACGATGCCGCTACAAATAATCGCTAACGTCCACTTCCAACGTGGTAAGAAAATCAACAATGCCCATGCAGGAAGTACTAAAGTATTACAAATGGAAAAAATCAGGTCAGCTGACATTGCCGCACCCCTTGTTTCGCTAGGTAAATTGTTTGTTTTTGCGCGGTTGCTAACTAGTCGGAGCGCAGAAATTTTAAAAGAGAACGCTCTGTAATAATTTTTATGGGATTGCCTTCCCGCTTGAGCAATAAAGCCTTCTCTATCTTGCGACCATGACTAGTATAAAGCCAATCACGGCTGGCCAGTGTGCCAATTACAAGGTAGTCCACATTGGCATTCACATTAGGGCTGGTTTGGCTGGCGCGAAAGCGCAGTAATTCATCGACGCCACTACGGGCACCGATGACGAAATCGCCCGTTAGGCAAAAGCAGGTATTTTCAAATTCCAAGCTGTCGATAATGTCTTCCCAGACCTCGGTGGATTCCTCAAACCCTATATCTGCCAGCTCTTTATCTGCCCCGGTAACGCGTCGAATGGTTTCGAGCAGATCTTGCCTTTCTTCGTCAGTTATCAGTCCGTCTTCCAAAATATTCAGCAAACGGTCGACAATGACACTGGCCGGCCATACATCACGAATAATGGCGTTGGCATCCAGCCAGTGGGAAAGCGCTTCTATTTCCTTGTCATTTAGTACGCCATCAGAAGCGACACCCGTCAGAAAGCCAGAAAGCTCAGCAATTTTTGCAACCCGATCACTTTCTCCTGAATCCTTATGGGCAAGAATCTGTTCGATATAATTTTCCAACTCGATGAGTTCATCTTTGGATACCTCACCGTCCTCCAGAATATCCCCAACCTTACTAAGCAAACTGACTACATTATTGTCGTCAGCAAGATACTGCTGGGATTTTAGCCAGGCATCGAGATAGAGAAATTCCTTTTCATTCAGCCGTTTGTCCGCAACCAACCCAGACAAAATGCCGCGCAATCCGTGAAGGGCACGCGATTTTTCCTTTGAGAAAGAAAATGCCTGGCTGAGTTGCTGGCTGTCGATGTTGTTGCCGATATCCAAGTCTGCGCTTCCGGATTTTTTTATTATTCGGGAACTATCATCATAGAACTTTCAAACAGAACTGTCTAAAGATTCGACCAAAATCACATACCCAGAAAGCAGAAAACCCGCTTCAGAGCGGGTTTTCTGGGCAATAACAGGGCACCGCGAACAACCAGAATCAGAAAGTGCCATTGATCTTTAGTGAAAGGACTCGACCGGAGGTATTACAACTGTCTTCGATCTCTTCCAGAATGCCGGCAGAAATGCGCCCGACAAAACGCTGCCGTTCGCGGCACTGAAAGCCGCCTGTAGTATTTCGCGAATCCAGTCTGTAAGTGATACCTCTCCGGTCGGCGTATTCCACAAACAGGTTGAACATGGGGTCGCCAGCAAGTAACTCGATATCATCAATGTCATAACGTTTCATATTGCCATCGAAGCGATTATTCCACTGAGCCCCGTAATTGAGACCCAGACCGGGCACGTCATGCCGGAACCCTACTGCAAACCGGCCTCGGTTCTGAAACTGAAAGCGGCGATCGATTCCCAGGAACGGATCTTCTATTGATGAATCCTGTACGTTAAGACTTGATGTGATCAATAGATTTGGCATGTCAATCCAGCGCATCCGGATGCTGGCGCCAAGATTAATACCCCACATCTCACCGTCTCCGATATTGCCATTGGCAGATTGCAAATTGGACTCATCAACTGTTACGTCGATACGTTCAATGCGATCTTTGTGCTGGTGATAGTAAATGTCCCCATCGATAACGCCTATATCATTGGGGAGTCGGTATTCTGCATTAAATGTATAAGCCCAGAGCCATTCCTGCCGCAGGTTCGCATTACCTGCCTGGGTATTGGAATCATTGTCCTGATCGTCGTTAGCCGCAACAAAATCATTAAAGCTTAGTTGTCGTACAATTTTCTCGATAGTGCCACGCAGTTGCAGCTGTGGTGTAACATCATAGCGAAAATCGACCTTGGGTTTTATAAAATCGAAATCACGCTCATTGGACACATCACCGGACTGGCTAATTTCCGAATACTCATAAAGCAATGTGCTTTCCAATGACATGCGAGGATTGATTACCCAGTTATGGATAATGAAAGGCTCGAAGCGAATTTCCTCAACGGTTGAGTTGGCGTTGGATATGGCCACTGGTACGAGGCCGCCCACAGAAGTTGAAGGCATACCTGTGGAAGACTGCACGCCAAGAGCCAGATTTGAATCCAGTATGGTCTGGGCTCGCTCGGCACCAAATTCAATATCCTGGTTTTCGAACAGATCCATAGTGTATGAACCGCGCACGATACGCTCTTTGGTGACACTGGCACTGGAGAGGAACAGGTTTTTTTCCTGGCTGGAGTCCGATTGAACTTCAAATCTTTCCCGTTTTGACGTCTGATCCTGTTCATTCGTAATAAATAGTATCTTAAAGCGATCTCCACCAGCGGTGAGGAATTCGTAATCGCCGCCTATCTCCCAGTTATCACGCTCACCGGGAATATCTTCAAATTCCCGCAAGACACTGTTGGGTGTGACCCTGAGATCCGTCGTCCAGCGCTCAACTTCAGTAGGATTATCATTTTGTGAATAAAGTGCATTCAGGCGCACACTGTTGCCAGCGCCAAATGAATAATCCAGATTCGTGCTCACTTCATAAGAAGTTTGTTCACGCGTCCGCTCTTCTCTTATAAGGTCGTTGGCAGAAAAATCTCCCAATATGCTGTTCTCTTTACTTTTACGATAATCGTAGCGAGGCTCTGCGCTGGCGTTGAATACATAGTTCAAATCCCCGGTTTGACCGCTCAGAGCGAATGAGCCACCGGGCTCGGTGTTGCCGTCCCAATAGCGGTCCAGATTCACTTCGTAAGAAATGCTGGTTGTTGACAACTCTTCAAACAACACCACATTTATTACCTGGCCACTGCCCCTGACATCCAGATCTCCGCTTGTACCACGGATGATCTCGATATAATCGACCTGATTGGCTGTAATGCGATCCAGTTGCCCCTGAGTCTGGTTGTTCTTACCAGCAGTACGCTTACCGTTGATCAGTATCTGGTTGCCACCACTGCCGCTGCCAAATCCCCGACCTCCGCCGCCACCGCCTGGTCCGCCGAACCCGCCCGGTCCGCCACCGCCAAATGCACCGCCACCACCAGTAGCATTTCCAACACCTGGTATGCGATCCAGCATATCCTGGGCATTGATTGGCGCATATTCCTCAAAGTAGGAGGCGGGATAGACGACAGTGGACTCATCACCCACATTGTTCTGTGCGTGTGCAACAACGCTAACTATTAGTAGAAACAATCCCAACAGAGTTTTGATACAGCAAAGCATGCTTCGGGTGCTTACGCACATGGGAATAGAGGCCGGGAATATCATTAGCGCGATCTCATTGCACCGGTCGGCGACCAGTATTGTTATTTGTCACATACCCTCGGTATTCCAGACTAGCCTGGAATATCGAGCGTACGCCGCAGTCGCGAGCATAGGCTGAAAACCTGCTCAGATGGCGCAGATTATAGAAGAATCAAACCGCATGATATGTGACAAATTGTGCT
>Ga0255757_10002074_pt1 | contig 19126 bp, 17 predicted proteins | sample 071ome_27_FD_179957 | JGI IMG/M metagenome (GOLD analysis project Ga0255757, IMG submission 179957) | Coastal salt marsh microbial communities from the Groves Creek Marsh, Skidaway Island, Georgia - 071409AT metaG (version 2) | ecosystem: Environmental > Aquatic > Marine > Intertidal zone >...
CTCTGCACGAACTTGCCGATCAGTTTGCCACTCTGCTTAAACCGGAGGGCAAGATCGTGCTCTCAGGAATTCTTGAAGAACAGACTGAGTCTCTTCTAGCGCGTTACGAGCGATGGTTTAGCCTCGATAAACCCGCGACAGAAGACGGCTGGGTGAGGCTAAGCGGCTCCCTCAGAGCGTGATAATCGGCGCTTAATGCCCTAGAATTCGAGGCAGATTCTGCGCCTCGACCCGCATGACCTGGCAGCGCTCGCTGCACTGACCAGACAACTCTTTACTTGTCAGCGCACCACCAGACTAACCGACCGGATTACTTTCCGAACATGGCGTTTCACATTACCCAGTGCCCCTGCTGTGACTCGACTTTCAGCATCAGCGCTCGACTGCTGCACGCGGCGAACGGCAAAGTCCGCTGCGGCGCCTGCCTGTCTGTCTTTCTCGCAGAGCAACAGCTCGTTGACAGCGAACCGGCGACAGATGGTAGCGAAACCAACGACTCCGTGTTTGTCGGCCACGCGCCTGAAGACTACTTCGATCCGGCAAGCTTTCTGACCCGCGAAGCACTGCAGCAACAGTCCATGAATAGCCGGGTAGCAACTGCAGAGTCGGAAGTCACAGGGAAGGCTGAAGCTGAACACCGCTCAAATGCCGCGCCGGCGCTGCCGCAGTCTTCGGTCAGTCGAGAGTCTGCTGAAGAGTGCGGGCCAGCGGAGAGCATCGCAGCCGAAGCAGGCTCCGAGAGAGGCCGGGCGAGGGCAATCAACACCTCGGCAACGCCAGCAGAACAGACGAACAGCAAACGACAGGGGCGCGGGGAGCCGGATACGCTACCGACCGGCCGCAAGAACGCACTCGAAGCCCTGCGCCGCGGCATCCGCCGGAGTCACCGGGGCACAGAGCGTGCCCGCGCCAATCAATCCCGGCCCGATCAGCAACCCGTCCGGAATCCAGGAACCGTTATGTCCCAACCCGATCAGCAGCCTTTCCGCATCGATAGGGAAACCGTTCAGCCTGCCATTGCACAGCGCGATGCAGCGCTGAACGCACTGGATTCATTCAGGTCAGTACAGAGGAACAGCCGCGACAAAGCTGACGACATTGAGCGGTCCGAGGAAGCGCATCGCAGCAATAAAGACCCGCTAACAGACACGACGTCTGAGCAGGCCGGAGACCGAAACACGACTGACCGGTCGGCACCACTGGCATCGCAGTCCGCCGCGCAGACTGACAGTGCCGAAAATACGGGGGAGGCTGAGACTGCCGGGTTATCTGCAGAAAATAAACCCGTCAGCCAATCCTGGCAGGCAGCGGCCGTGCCTGACGCGTCAGAAGTATCGGAAGCAGAGCATGCTAGGCCACCCACCCATGACCGCTCACCTAAAGAAGCTGACCATAGCCTAGCCCGCAATCCAGAGGATCCCGAACCTGACAGTGGCCAGGCCAGGGCCCCTCTGACACCGGAAAATTTGCCGCGCGGCGATGCGACGGCAACGCCTTTTCCCGATCCCGTGACGGAACAGCACGCAGACGCCGCAAACAGCAGCGAGGCAATCCGGGCCCGGGCGCTGAAAATGAAGCTCAAAGATGAGCAGGCGCCGGAGCAGTTTGCCGCTGAAAATCTGGCGAGCCTGCAAGCCATTGCTACGCCAGTTCAGCTGCGCAGTGATTCCCCCACACGCTGGGGCAGAACACTGACCCTACTGCTGAGCGCCGTTCTGCTTGGCATGAGTCTCGCCGGACAGCATCTGTGGCGAAATCAGGAGTTCTACAGCCAGCAGGCGCGCTGGCGTCCTCTGCTGGAGTGGGTCTGCGCCGACCGCGGCTGCAATCTGCCACTTTACGAAGATTTACCGGCAATCGAACCTTACAATCTCTCCGTCAGAAGTCATCCCAATCGTACTGACGCTATCATGGTTCAGGTGCAGATACGCAACACCGCGCCGTTTGAACAGGCGTTCCCGGTCATGATTGTAGGTTTTAACACAGCAGACAATGAACTGATTGCACTGAGGGAGTTTTCACCCGCGGAATACTTGCAGGGCGAGCTTACCGAGTCAGCGACCATGCCCGTGATGGCACCCGTGCCGATAAATCTGTCACTGATGGACCCCGGGGAGGATGCGGTAAATTACACGCTGGCTTTTCGGCGCCCCTGAGCGGCGCCAGTTGCTCAAGTCACAGGCTGCGCGGTTTAAGCTTGAGATCGTGGCGACCGTACAGGCTCCCGGTACTCTTATCTCCAGCAATTCCATCTCCAGCGCACCCGTCTTCAGACCTCTTTTCTCCTTCGAACGGCATGCGTATCATTGCGATCCCGCTTGCTTGGTCGCGACCCGACTGATGGGCAGGCCGCACCGAGAGTCCGCATGAAACATATAGGTCCCTACCAGCTGAAGAATAATCTGTTCCTGGCGCCGATGGTCGGTGTCAGTGATACACCGTTTCGCGAGATTTGCAGCGAGCAGGGCGCAGGCCTGACTGTTGGCGAAATGCTCACCTGCAACAAGGATCTGTGGCACAACGAACGCAACCGGCTGAAACAAATTAAACCCCGCATACCGGGCCCTCAGGTGGTGCAGATCGCAGGCTCTGATCCTTTTCTTATGGCAGAGGCCGCTCAGCTCAATGAAGCCATGGGAGCCAATGCCATTGACATCAATATGGGTTGTCCCGCCAAGAAAGTGCTGAAAAAAGCAGCAGGGTCTGCCTTGCTCAAGGACACAGGCCTGGTGGAATCAATTCTCAAAGCGGTGGTCAGTGCGGTGAACATTCCCGTCACCCTGAAAATCCGCACCGGCTGGTGCCCTGAAACACGCAATGGACCTCTGGTTGCCCGAATTGCCGAGGATGCAGGCATCCAGCTGCTGACAGTCCACGGACGCACGCGTGCCGATCGATTTAAAGGCGAAGCGGAGTACGACACGATTGCCAAGATCAAACAGGCAGTCACAATTCCCATCATTGCCAACGGAGATATTGACACACCACAAAAAGCCGCACGCGTTTTAGCCCACACTCAAGCTGACGGTGTCATGATCGGGCGTGCTGCTCAGGGTCGGCCCTGGCTGTTTAATGAAATTGCCTGCTACCTGGAAACCGGCACAGACAACTTTGTTACTTCTCTTCCCGAAAAAGCCAAGGTGATTCGTTCTCATTTAAAAAAAATGCACGCTTTCTATGGCAATGTAAAAGGGGTGTGGTACGCTCGCAAGCACGTTGCCGGGTACGTCAGCGGCTTACCGTCGGCAAAAGCATTCATGACCGAATTCAACGCTTCTGATTCGGGACAGCAACAACTAGAACTCATCGAAAACTACTTTGACTGCCTGATGCAGCAAAGAAACGGAGCCATCGCCGCATGAACAAATTGGACGGAGCAAATGCGTCATCAAGTTTCGCCCTGCCAGAAACCGGCAAATGCTTCAGCCATTCGCCTCAGCCTTCCCATGAGACCCCTGCTCAGGAATCTACGCTGCGCAGTCAGGTGGAAAGATCTTTGCAGCGCTATTTCAAGCAGCTTGATAATGAACCGGCCACGGACTTACACCGTCTGGTGATGTCAGAAGTGGAAGCGCCTCTGCTTGAGGCCGTCATGCGCTATACCGGGAACAATCAAAGCAAGGCTTCTATCATGCTGGGTTTGAACCGTGGTACTCTGCGCACCAAATTGAAACTCTACGGCATGCTGTGATGCTCAGCTGAGCCCACCAACCGCCAACCAACTTAGATCAACAAAAGCTATGAGCACAGATGACTCTGTAGCCGTTCGTCGGGCGTTAATCAGCGTATCCGACAAGACCGGCATCGCGGAATTTGCCCAATCACTTCATGCCCTGAACATCGAGATACTGTCCACCGGAGGAACCTATCGACTGCTGACGGAGTCGGGCGTCCCGGCTGTGGAGATCTCCGACTACACCGGCTTCCCGGAAATGATGGATGGTCGGGTGAAAACCCTGCACCCCAAAGTTCACGGCGGCATTCTGGGCAGGCGGGGTCAGGACGAAGCCGTAATGTCCGAGCACGATATTCCACCGATAGATCTGGTTGTGGTGAATCTGTACCCATTTGAGGCCACGGTGGCTGATCCTGATTGTGATCTACCCAGAGCAATAGAAAACATCGATATCGGTGGACCCACCATGCTACGCGCTGCGGCCAAGAACAACCGTTTCGTCGCGGTCGTGGTCAATCCCGAAGACTACGCGCCCTTACTAGATCAGCTGAAAAACAACGCGTGCTGCCTCGATCAGGCAACCCGCTTTGATCTGGCCGTCAAAACCTACGAACATACGGCAGCCTACGACGGCGCTATTGCCAATTATCTTGGCACACGGGGGGCTGACGGGGCACCTCATGAATCACCCTACCCCCGAACATTTAACAGTCAATTCCTCAAAAAGCAGGATATGAGATACGGCGAAAACCCCCACCAAAGCGCCGCATTTTACGTGGAGCGCGAACCCGCCGAGGCCAGCGTAAGCACTGCCATCCAACTCCAGGGGAAAGCGCTCTCGTACAACAATATTGCGGACACCGATGCCGCACTGGAGTGCGTCAAGAGTTTCTCCGAGCCGGCATGCGTTATTGTCAAACATGCAAACCCCTGTGGGGTGGCAATCGCCGCCAGCACCCTCGAAGCCTATGAACTGGCGTTCCAGACCGATCCCACTTCAGCCTTTGGTGGCATCATCGCGCTGAACCGCGAACTTGATGAGAATACGGCCAGACGCATTACTGAGCAGCAATTCACTGAGGTCATTATCGCGCCGAGCGTTTCTCAGGCCGCGCTGGCAGTGACTGCTGAAAAGAAAAATGTCCGCGTCCTGAGTTGCGGCGAATGGCAGCAGGACCGGGCGTCAGAGCAGGACTACAAACGGGTAAATGGTGGCCTGTTGGTTCAAGACCGCGACATTCACCAGATCAGCGAATCGGATCTGACTGTCGTCAGCAAACGCCAGCCTGATGCCGCCGAAATTCAGGACCTGATGTTTGCCTGGTCCGTTGCTCAGTTTGTCAAATCCAATGCCATTGTTTACTGCAAGAATCAGCAGACCATCGGGATTGGCGCCGGCCAGATGAGCAGAGTCTACAGCGCCAAAATTGCCGGAATAAAAGCGGCAGACGAAGGACTGGAGGTGCCGGGCTCTGTTATGGCTTCTGACGCCTTCTTCCCCTTCAGAGACGGCATTGACGCCGCAGCGGCAGCAGGCATCACTGCCGTCATACAGCCCGGAGGATCTGTGCGGGATGATGAAGTAATAGCCGCTGCCGATGAAGCCGGCATGGCTATGGTCTTTACGGGCATCCGACACTTCAGACACTAACGGCGCGAGCAACGGGCGCGCGCGAACTCTTCAATCACGGAACCCTGCCATTATGAACATTCTTGTAATCGGCTCAGGCGGCAGAGAACATGCTCTAGCCTGGAAGTGCGCACAGACAGACCGGGTCAATCATGTCTATGTTGCGCCCGGCAACGCCGGCACCAGTCTCGAGCCGAAAGTAAAGAACATCACTATAGATGTGCTCGACTTCCCCGCTCTGGCGCAGTTTGCCAAAGAGAATGGGATAGCCCTGACTATTGTGGGACCGGAGGCTCCACTGGTGGAGGGTATCGTTGATTTTTTTCAGGAGAGAGGGCTGGCCTGTTTTGGCCCGTCACGGGCCGCCGCGCAGCTGGAAGGGTCCAAGGCTTTTAGTAAAGATTTCCTGAAACGCCACGGCATTCCGACCGCAGCCTTTGAAACCTTCACTGACACTGCCTCTGCCGTCTCCTATGTACAGTCTCGCGGCGCGCCTATCGTGATCAAGGCAGACGGACTGGCAGCCGGCAAAGGCGTGATTGTTGCGGAAACTGAAGCGCAGGCCATCGCTGCCGTTGAAGACATGCTTCAGGGGAACAAGTATGGCGACGCCGGCCACCGCGTAGTGATCGAGGATTTCCTCGTTGGCGAGGAAGCCAGCTTCATCGCCATGGTAGATGGCGAGAATATTCTGCCGATGGCAAGCTCTCAGGACCATAAGGCGCGGGACAATGGTGACAAAGGGCCCAACACCGGGGGGATGGGAGCCTATTCACCGGCACCCGTGGTGAGTCATGCTGTTCATGAGCGGATCATGGAGCAAGTCATTCGTCCAACTGTCGCGGGCATGACCAGTGACGGCCATCCCTACGTCGGGTTTCTCTACGCGGGACTCATGATTGACCAGGATGGCAACCCCAGCGTAGTGGAATTCAACTGTCGCTTTGGAGACCCGGAAGCCCAGCCGGTCATGATGCGGCTGCAGTCTGACCTGATTGAGCTTTGCCAGCTGGCCCTGGCCGGCCGGCTTGACTCCGCGCAGGCACACTGGGACGAACGTCCCGCTGTGGGTGTCGTGCTGGCGGCCGGAGGCTATCCTGACAATTACCAGAAGGGCGCCGTCATTAAGGGACTTGATGCGCAGCACAGCGACTCACAGAAGATCTTCCACGCCGGCACCCGGGAAGAAAACGGTCAGGTGCTGACCCACGGAGGTCGCGTTCTCTGCGCCGCTGCCTTGGGGCAATCAGTGGCTGCGGCACAACGTTCCGCCTATGAACTGGCTGACGGCATCAATTGGGAAAACGTCTACTTCCGCACAGACATTGCGCACCGGGCGATAGCGCGAGAAAATGACTAGATGATTAAACGCCCATTAAACTTCCTTGACAGCGTTCTGGTTCACTTTGACCAGGCGCTACGCACCTGTGTACCGGGCAGCACCCTGTCACAGCGGCCCTCTCCCGCCAGTTCAGTAGAACAATCCGAGCTGTCAGAAACCGAGCGCCATCATGCTGCAGGTCTCATGCGTATCAATCACACTGGGGAAGTGTGTGCTCAGGCGCTTTATGCGGGACAGGCCAGCACAGCCAAGCTTGACCAGGTTCGGGAGTCCATGGAAGAAGCCGCCGCCGAGGAAAGAGACCACCTGGCCTGGTGCGAAACGCGGCTGTCTGAACTCCACAGCCGGCCTTCCCTGCTTAACCCTCTCTGGTACGCCATGTCGTTCGGACTGGGCGCTGCCGCAGGGCTGGCGGGAGACAAATGGAGCCTGGGCTTTGTGGCCGAAACCGAAAAACAGGTGTGCGAGCATTTGGAATCCCATCTGGAAAAGCTCCCTGAAAGAGACCACCGCAGTAAAGTGGTGCTGACTCAGATGATTCAGGATGAGCGTCACCATGGCGAAACTGCAGAGCAGGCCGGCGGTGCGCCATTGCCGTTTCCCGTCAGGCAAGCCATGCTCGGCATGTCGCAAATCATGAAGCGAACCACCTACCGGGTGTGAGCAGGCAGCAGGGCTGTCAGCCGTTCTGGCTAGGCCTCGACGATTTCGAAATCATGGGTGATTTTGACACCGCCATTTTTTAGCATGATTGATGCGGAACAGTACTTGTCCGCTGACAGTTCAACCGCACGCTTTACCTGAGCCTCATTGAGTGCCTTTCCCGTCACTACAAAATGCAGGTGAATGGACTCAAACACAGCAGGAGTCGCATCGACTCTAGAAGCTTCGATTTCTGCCTCACAGGCAGTGACTGCCTGACGCGCTTTTTTCAGGATGGTCACCACATCATAGGATGAGCAACTGCCGACACCCAGCGCCATCAGCTCCATGGGACGCATGCCCAGGTTACGCCCCCCGCTTTCGGGCGCCCCATCCAGCACGATGCCGTGGCCGGAGCCCGACTCTGCAACAAACATGACATCTTGAACCCACTTAATTCTTCCTTTCATACTACCTCTCCGAAAATTTGTTCCGTCTTGCCACACGCAACAGGCGCCTGTCCGGCGGGCTCCGGCGCCAACTTATCATAAGTCTCCGTCGCGACCCACCGGCTCGTGTGACCCATGACACGCCATGGCCGGCCACTGATGTGAGCCAACCCTCACAATCGAGAAAACATATAGTTCAAAGACGCCTGAGACAATGCTGGGAACAATAACAATGGCGTTGATGGCGATCACACCGCATATCGAAGATGTGCACAACTTTCTTTCAAATTGACACAAAAAAGCGGTACTCAAAAGGCACCACGATTATCTACGAAGGGGACGAATGCGACACCCTGTATTACATAATTGATGGCTCCGTTTCTGTCATTCTGGAAGATGAAGACGGCTAGGAAGTGGTCATTTCCTATCTCAACGCGGGCGACTTTTTCGGCGAAATCGGTTTGTTCAAAAAAGTTGAAGAGCGCAGCGCCTGGTATCGCACGCGAACCAACTACAACATAGCCGAAATCAGTTACAGCAATTTCAATAACTATGCGACCAATCACCCTGAGATCGTCTTCACCATCGGCCAGCAAATGGCCATCAGACTGCGCAACACGACCCGGAAACTCGGCGATCTGGCGTTTTACGATGTCACCGGCCGGATCGCACGCACCCTGAACGAATGTAGCAAAGCGCCGGACGCGCTGACTGACCCGCATGGCATTCAGGTCATGATCACCCGACAGGAAATCGGAAGGCTGGTGAACTGCTCAAGAGAGATGGCAGGCAGGGTTTTGAAAACGCTGGATAAGCAGGATCTGATCTGCTTTTCCGGCCAGAGAATCGTCGTTTTCGGAACCCGCTAACCCTTTCATCAGCACACTCAGCTGCTGAACAGGCGTTGAACTTGACGCTCAGCGCATCCGATCTGTTTCACTATCCCGATTTAAAAACGCGCGGAATCTTTGCGCACACAACTGACTGCCCGCCCCGGTAGATCAACGGACTATGGCTTTGCTCAGAGAAAACAAAGGGCCTGGCAGTCAGGCGCCAGGCTGGTCGGCGGGGAACAACTCCCGGAGTTTGGCACCCGGCTGCTCTGATCGCATCAGCGATTCACCGATGAGAAAACCGAAAATACCGTTTCTGTGCATCAGTGCGACGTCTTTCGCGCTGTGAATCCCGCTTTCCGTAATCACCAGTCGATCGTCCGGGAGTTCTGCTGCTAGATCGATACTGGTTTGCAGATTGGTGGTAAAGGTGTGCAAATCCCGGTTATTGATGCCGATCAAATCCGTATCGAGCGTCAGAGCAGTTTCCAGCTCAGCACCGTTATGCACCTCAATAAGAACATCGAGTGACAGCTCTCCGGCGTAGGCTGCAAGTTCCTGCAGCTGAGAGGCATCAAGGGCGGCGACGATCAGGAGCACGCAGTCCGCTCCGAGGACACGGGACTCCGCGATTTGGTAAGGGTCAATCATAAAATCCTTGCGAATGACCGGCAGCTGACAGGCTGCACGCGCTTGCTGCAGAAATACGTTGGCACCCTGAAAGTACTTTTCGTCTGTCAGCACAGACAGGCAAGTGGCACCATTTTCGGCGTAGTCTGCAGCGTGCCTTGCCGGATCAAAGTCTTGCCTGATCAGACCCTTGGATGGTGAAGCCTTTTTGATTTCAGCGATTATGGCTGATTTGCGCCCGGCCACTCTGGCACGCATTGCCGCAGAGAAACCCCGCACAGGCGGCGCACCGGTGATCGCCGCTTCCAGTTCGGCGAGGCTGCGCTGCCGTTTCGCGAAGGTCACCTCTGCCGCTTTGGTTTCAAGGATCTGCTCGAGAATAGTCATGTATTCAGGCGCCCTGACTCTGAGTAAAGGCCACAAGCGCCTCCAGTTTCGCCAGCGCTTCTCCGCCTTCAAGCACGGATTTCGCCATCTCCACGCCGTCAACCAGACTGCTGGTCAACTGAGCCGCATAGATTGCTGCCCCCGCGTTCAGCGCCACGATATCGCCCGCTGCCCTGTGCGAATAGTTAAGCGCCTGTTGCAGAAGCTCCAGACTGTCCGCTGCGCTGCCCACCTGCAGCGCGGTGAAATCTGCCTGCCTGTCGATGCCAAAGTCTTCAGGACTGACCTGATAGAAGCTGAGTTCGCCCTCTTTGAGCTCACCTACCTGTGTGTCCGCACTGGTACTGATTTCATCAAGACCGTCATCGGCCGCCACAACCAGCACGTGCTTGCTGCCCAGGTCTTTGAGCGTCTCGAGAATTGTCGGTATCCACTGCGCATCAAAAACGCCCATGATTTGATTGGGCGCACCGGCCGGGTTGGTCAGCGGGCCAAGCAGATTAAAGACCGTGCGCACGCCAATTTCCCGGCGGGCGGCAATCACATGTTTCATCGCACTGTGGTGGGCCGGGGCAAACATGAAACCCACGCCGACACGATCGATACAGTGACCGACCTCTTCAGCGCCCAGTGCCAGGTTAACTCCGGCCGCTTCGAGAACATCTGCGCTGCCGCTTTTGCTGGTGGCCCCGCGGTTACCGTGCTTGGCCACCTTCGCGCCCGCAGTCGCTGCCACCAGTGCCGAGGCGGTGGACACATTGAATTTGTTAGAACCGCTGCCTCCGGTTCCGCAGGTATCCACCAAATGGCTCTGATCTGCAACGGTAACCCGGGTGGCAAGTTCACGCATCACTGACGCGCCGCCCAGCAGCTCAGCCGGCCGCACACCTTTCATCTGCAGACCCACCAGGAATGCCGCATTTTGTGCATCAGTGCTGGCTCCGGACATGATCAGCCGCATGACTGAACGCATTTCTTCACTGTTGAGATCATCACCACCGGTGACGCGTTTGATCGCACTGACTATTTCCACGATGCCCTGTTTACCCGTCAATATCTCTAAGTTATTGGCTAGCCCTGACCCGGCTGGACGCTAGGCTTGCAAAAAGTTTTCCAGCAGCTGATGTCCATGTTCGCTCATGATGGATTCCGGATGGAATTGCACACCTTCTACTGCAAGCGATTTGTGACGCACCGCCATGATCTCTTCCAGATTACCGTTTTCATCTTCCGTCCAGGCAGTAATTTCAAGAGAGTCCGGCAGGGTCGCTTTGTCTATCACCAGAGAATGATACCGCGTGGCCGTCAGCGGATTGGACAAACCCCGAAAAACCCCGGTCGCCTGATGGTGGATCGGAGACAGCTTTCCATGCATGACCTTAGCGGCGCGAATGATGCGCCCCCCAAAAGCCTGACCAATACTCTGATGGCCAAGACAAATACCCAGGATCGGCGTTTTACCCGCAAAGCGCTCAACCACCGCCAGCGAGATCCCTGCCTGATCCGGTGTGCAGGGCCCCGGCGAGAGAACAATCTGATCCGGGGCCATCGCTTCGATCTCATCGAGCGTAATCGCATCATTCCGATACACCTGAACTTCGGCCCCGAGCTCACCCAGAAACTGCACCACGTTGTAGGTGAAGGAATCATAGTTGTCGATCATCAATAGCATAGCAGGACAGCGGCTCGGGTCTGGTTTCAGACGGCATTCTAGCAGTACAGCCCAAAGCTGTCTTGATCCGTTACATGAACTCTGGATAGTGCTCCTCGATGTTGTCTTGATCCCTTACATAACCGCTGGATCATGCGCTTGGCTGTTGTGTGAGTTGTTCTTTTGATTCTGCTTTCGATTGATCTCCGACCGCCGTGCGCACGTAATTCCAGTTCACCTTCGGAGCATGACTGCATGACTGCACAAGCCTCACTGATGTGGTTCCGCCAGGACCTGCGCCTGCGGGACAATCCGGCGCTGACCGCGGCAGCCAACAGCGGCCCGATCCTGCCCGTTTATATTCTCGATGACACCAATTCAGCGCCATGGCAACTCGGTGCTGCCAGCCGCTGGTGGCTGCACCAGTCGCTCAAGGCCCTGAATGCACAACTGAGCGACCGGCTGATGGTGCTGCGTGGTGACCCGCGACAACTCATTCCCGCACTGGCCGCTGAATACAACATCGAGAAAATTTTCTGGAATCGGTGCTATGAACCCTGGCGCAGCCAAAGAGACAGCGAACTGAAGCAGACGCTGAAAGACGCCGGCCTCAGCGTCAGCAGCAGCAACGCTTCCTTGTTAATCGAGCCCTGGCTCAACCTCAAAGACGACGGCACGCCCTACAAAGTCTTCACTCCGTTTTACAAAAAGGCGCTCAGCAAAGGAATCAATCTGGATTCGGTATTGTCGGCCGAGCCCAACCCGGAGTTCATCCAGACAGAACTTGCTGCCAACCGGCTCGACGCTCTGGAGCTGATGCCGGCCGTTGAATGGCACAGTGGCTTTGCGGAAGTTTTTACGCCCGGCGAAGCAGGCGCCGAGCAACAGCTGGCGCGGTTCCTGGAACACGGCATGAGCAATTATCAACAGGGCAGAGATTTTCCGGCGCTGGAGTCTGTTTCAAGGCTGTCACCCCACATCCACTTTGGCGAAATAGCGCCACACCGGATCTACAAAGACAGTCTGGAGTTCGGCAGGCTCAAGGGCGTTGAGAGCGAAAGCGAGCATTTCGGGCGGGAACTGGTCTGGCGGGAATTTTCCTACAGCTTGCTGCACTATTTCCCGTCGCTCACTGAAAATAATATGAATCGGAACTTCGATCATTTCCCATGGCAAAAAGATGAGTCTTTACTGCGCTGCTGGCAAACCGGACAGACTGGCTACCCGCTGGTGGACGCCGGCATGCGCGAACTGTGGCAGACCGGCTACATGCACAATCGCGTGCGCATGATTGTTGGCTCTTTTCTGGTCAAGAATTTACTGCAGGACTGGCGGGAAGGGGCACGATGGTTCTGGGACTGCCTTTTGGATGCTGACCTGGCCAACAACACGGCAAGCTGGCAATGGGTCGCAGGCTGTGGCGCCGATGCCGCTCCCTACTTCCGGATCTTCAATCCGATCAGTCAGTCGGAGAAATTCAAAGCAGCACCCTACATCAGGCGCTTTGTGCCGGAACTGGCTCAGCTGGATGACAAACACATTCACGAGCCCTCAGCTGCTCCGGCATTAATCCTGGCTGCCGCAGGCGTCAAGCTGGGGGAAAATTATCCCAAGCCGGTGGTGGGCTTGAAAGCATCAAGAGAAAAAGCGCTGGAAGCCTATCAGCAGCTTAAGGCTAGGAATCAAGCCTGAGACCCTGCTGGGCAAGCTGAAGCGCCCGAACGATTGCCCGGGCCTTGTTCTGCGTTTCTTCCCATTCCGATTCTGGCTGGGAGTCGGCCACGATACCCGCCCCCGCCTGCACATGGAGCACGTCATCCTTGATGACTGCCGTGCGGATCGCAATGGCCATATCCATATTGTCGTTCCAACCCAGATAACCCATGGCACCGCCATAGATCCCCCGCTTCTGCGGCTCAAGCTCATCAATGATTTCCATTGCGCGCACCTTGGGCGCCCCGCTGAGGGTCCCGACAGGCAGCGTTGACTTGAGTACATCAAGAGCCGAGCAATCCTCGCGGATTTCACTCTCCACAATGGAGGCAATGTGCATTACATGTGAGTAACGCTCGACAAACATCTTTCGCGGAACTGTCACACTGCCGGTCTTGGAGACCCTGCCGGAATCATTGCGACTGAGATCAATCAGCATCAGATGTTCAGCCAGTTCTTTTTCGTCTGCCAGCAGTTCCACCTCAAGCGCCTGATCTTCCTCTTCAGTGGCGCCACGCTTGCGGGTGCCCGCCAGCGGTCGCACAGTGATCCTGCCGTTTTCGACCCGGGCCAGAATCTCAGGGGATGCGCTGACCACATGATGGTCACCGAGATCAAAAAACACCATATAGGGAGACGGATTCAGAAATCTAAGCGCCCGGTAGACGTTAAGCGGATCACCGCTGAATGCAGTCGACATCCGCTGCGCCAGCACCACCTGCATTACATCCCCCGCGAGAATGTACTCCTTGATGCGCTCAACCGCAGCACTGAAGTCTTTCTCCGCAAAGTGCAGTTGGTAGTCGGCGGACACCGTTTGCCCCTCAGACTGAGCGGGAAACTGTACCGGCTTATGGAGCCGGCTCGACAGCTCATCCAGGCGCGCCTGCGCCGCATCGAAGGCCCCGGCCTCATTCGGATCCACATGGATGACAAAGGAAATGGTACCGCGCAGATTGTCGAACACGACGACCTCTTCGGACACCATCAGCAGAATATCAGGCGTGCCAATATCGTCCGTACCCTTAGCCGCTCCCATGCTGGTTTCGACGTAGCGCACGGTGTCATAACTGAAATAGCCGACCAGTCCGCCGGCAAAACGCTGGTCGCCCGGCGTTGGCGCAACATGAAAGCGAGACTTGAACTCATTGACGAATTCGAAAGGATCCTCGCACCGGTGCTCTTCAATGACTTCGCTGTCCGCCTCCACCGTCACCACTGAGCCGCGCACCCGGATCACGTTTCGGCAAGGCAACCCGATAATGGAATAGCGCCCCCATTTTTCGCCACCCTGAACCGACTCGAAAAAATAGCTGTGGGTGCCTCTGCCCAGTTTGAGATAGATGCTCAGCGGCGTCTCGGTATCTGCCAGAACTTCGCGGACAACCGGAATCCGGTTATATCCTTCGCTGGCGAGTGACTCGAATTGTTCCCGATTCATTGGCTTTTCTCGGCCCGGCTGTCAGTGCTGCTCACCGGAGACCTGACCGAGCTCTGAACGCATCGCCGCGATTGTCTTGCCGTAGTTATCGCTGTTAAAGATCGCTGAGCCTGCCACGAACATGTCGGCTCCTGCCGCAGCAATTTCGCGGATATTGCTCACGCCAACACCGCCGTCGACTTCAAGACGGATCGGATAGCCCGATTCGTCAATCAGCTTGCGCACCTTTGCCAGTTTCTTCAGGGTGGACGGGATAAATTTCTGGCCGCCAAAGCCCGGATTAACCGACATCAGCAAGATGACATCGATCTTATCCAGAAGATATTCGAGACAATCCACCGGCGTTCCCGGATTGAATACCAGACCCGACTGACAGCCCTGATCCCGAACCAGCTGCAGCGAGCGGTCCACATGAGCGGTCGCCTCCGGATGGAAGCTGATGTAGGAGGCGCCCGCCTTCGCAAAATCAACAATTAACTGATCCACCGGCGTTACCATCAGATGCACATCAATCGGCGCTTCTGTTCCATGCTTCCTGAGAGCCTGACAGACCATGGGCCCAATGGTCAGGTTAGGCACATAGTGGTTGTCCATGACATCAAAATGAATGACATCGGCGCCTGCGTCGAGCACATCACTGACCTCCTCTCCGAGACGGGCAAAGTCTGCTGACAGTATTGATGGCGCGATAAGATAATCTTTCATCGGAAAGCCTGTAACTCTGTGCAGTGGGTATTGGCCCTATTCTAGCGCGCTGGGTCAGGTGTGTCAGGCGCGAATCTTCCTAAACCCGCAGACTGCTTCATAGGCACTGCGTATTGCCGTGAGTTTTTCGGCTGCACTCTTCAAGGCTTCCTCGGACAGGTTTTTTTCCTGCACGAGCTTGTCCGGATGGTAGCGCGACATCAGCCGGAGATAGGCGCGACGAATGTCTCTGTCTTCGGCGTCTGGCTGAAGCTGGAGGGTGTGATAGGCATTACGAAGAAAACCGCGGCCGTGCTGTGGATTAAAATCTGCTTCCAGATGGGTCGCATTGCAGATTTCCAGAAATTCAGCCTTGCTGAAGCCAAGCGCTTCAGCCACGTCGCGCAGCAACATTTTTTCCTTGAGGCGAATACCGCCTTTCACGAAGCAAAGCCGACACTGTACCTGCAGGAAAAGATTCGCCAGTGAGCTGCGCTGTTTGATACAGCTGATCAGCTCCGTGACAAAAGGCATGACGTCAGTCTCCCTCTGCTTGCCCAACTCAAAATAGTCGATCGCTTCCTGTCTGGCCAAACCATTCAGATCAAGCAACTGCATGACTGTCGTGGCGTACTGTATCTCACCGCCCACCACCAGCCCATCCAGCTTGGCCAGCTTGCCCATGACCACGAACATGGTGCGATTAAAAATTCGCTCCGTGCGCCCACCATCGGGAATTCGGGCTTCCGAAGATGTGCCTGACAGCCGATCACTGATTGCCTGCTTGTAGGCACGATGTTTGAACTGAGCAATCATGGCGCGTCCTCGCCAGAAGCTGCATACCCCTTCTGGACTTCCTGCAGTCTTTCAGGTGTCCCAACATCAACCCAGACCCCGCTGTGGATTTCGCCACTGACCTTATTTTCCGACATGGCCTGCTGCAGCAGCGGAATCACAGACATTGGCTGGATAGGCAATCCCGCAAACAGATTTCTGTGCATCACACTAATCCCGCTGAAGGTTAGCCTTTCCCCTTCGGCATCCGGGTCTTCATGAACGCGCCCCCGATCGTCGATATGAAAATCACCCAGAGGGTTATGTTCTGCGTTCCTGACCAGCACCAGATGCGCCAGCCGATCGACGCCGTCAACCGGTTGTAGCGATGAGAAATCAAAATCCGACCAGACATCGGCATTCACCACAATGAAACTTTCGTCCTGAAGTTTGGGCAGGGATTTGATGATGCCCCCAGCCGTTTCCAGCTGAATGGGTTCGCGGGAGTAGATGATTTTGACACCCAGGGCAGAGCCATCACCCAGATGCTCTTCAATCATCTGGCCGAGATAAAAATGGTTGATGACAAATTCAGTCACACCAGCGTCTTTAAGACGGTCTATCTGACGTTCGATGAGGGATTTGCCCCCAACCTGCAGCAGAGGTTTGGGTAAATTTGCAGTCAGGGGCTGCATACGCTTCCCCAGGCCTGCCGCCAGGATCATTGCCCGCATGGTTCTTTTAGCCGACTGACTTCGGGAGCCGCTGGTTCGCAACGGGCAATGCCCGCCGGTTAAACCACTCCACAAAATCCCCCAATTCAGGGTATCGCCTGCTGACCTCCAAAAAGTACTGGATAACCAATGGGATATCGGCCAGATACCGGGATTTATTATCCCGGAGGCTGAGTCTGCAAAAGATGCCCATGACCTTGAGATGCCGCTGCAGTCCCATCAGATCAAAGTCGCGCAAAAATTGAGCCTCACTGACGTCAGCCAGCAAGCCTTCAACCCGGGCTGCCTGCCAGTAGGTCAACGCCCAGAGATTGACCGTCTCCGGTTCCCAGCGCAGGTAGCAGTCCCGGAGCAGAGAAACCACGTCGTAACTGTAGGGACCATGCACCGCATCCTGAAAATCAATCACACCGAGCGCCGGAACAGCTGAATCATCAAGCAACATCAGGTTCCGCGAGTGGAAATCCCGATGCACCATCACGGTCGGCTGGCTCAATGCTGCCTCCTCCAGAAAATGCATCGCCTGATCGACCACAGCGTGCTCGGAATCACTTAATTCCAGCTCAAGAAAAGCCTTGCAGAACCAGTCGCTGAACAACTGCATCTCGGACCGGAGCTGATCTCTGTCATATGGGTCAAGTCTCTCTTTTTCGGGACTGCGCTGAATCAATAGCAGGGTTTGTAATGCGCTCTGAAAGATCGCCCCTGCCCGCTGACTTTCACCTTCTGACTGAAGCCTGCTGAGCGTCGGCAGTAACTGACTGTCTCCAAAATCCTCCAGCAGCAGAAATCCCCGCTCCAGGTCTGAAGCAAAAATTTCAGGCGCCCGCACGCCCGCGGCTCGAAGCATCCGGCACACCCTGATAAAGGCAGAGGAATTTTCATGCTGCGGCGGCGCATCCACTGCAATGTAGCTATGGCCCTGCCAGCTTGCGCGAAAATAACGACGGAAGCTGGCATCACCACTGACCATGGACAGCGGCGGTACCGGACTGCCGACGGGGACCCCGAGGGCCCGGCAGACCCACTGCTGAAGCATAGATTCCCGAGATGACGGCTCTGAACTGGACATAGTAGGCAATACGCTGCGGATTGCAGCCCCATTAACAGCATTATGCGAAGGAGTTAAATTCCCGGTGAATTATCGTCTATAATCGAATTTTGGGCATTAACTGTTGCCCGACCTACTAAGTCGGTTTGATCGGCAATAAATTTACTCTCGTAGCCTCGCCACTTGACTCAGTCTGACGATAATCGCCCATCCCTTCGACCCAGCGCAGCACCTCTGACGGCCCTGCAACAGGCGGGCGCCCTGTCGCTCGGCATCGGCCTGATACTGGCCGCTCCGCCCCCTGCCTTGGCACAGCTCGCCCGGTTTAACTGCCTCCCCAATACCGGTGGGGACGGCTGGGTCTGCGAAACCACTGAACCCGATGCACCGATCAACACCGCAAGCGGGAGCAATCAGTACAACAGCGACCGCGCCGTTCTGCCGGGCCCGGCGCCAGCGCAAACGGAGCCGCCCGCGACTGTCAGCCAGACCGGAGCGCAGCCTGTCCCAGTGCCTGACGTTCAGCCATCAGCTGAGCAAATCCTGCCGGCCGGCGCAGCCCGCCCAGAACCCGGGCCAATGACGGAGTCTGAAACATCAAATCTGTTCGATGAAGCGGTGGTCGCCCCGCGCTCACAGTACCCGCTGGACTGGATGCCCCGTGACGCCATGACACCGGCACAGCGCGACACTCTCGCCCCGAATTGTTGCGGCGGCTTCGTTGATCCTGCCGCAGAACTTTTCGCCGGCAGAGCCGACCCTGACGAATCAGAAACGCTGTTTCGCTCTGAATCGGGTCTCTCTCAACTCTCGCAGAATTTCATCAGCATCGATGGCAATGTCATTGTCCAGCAAGGCGCCCGCACTATCGAAAACAACCTGACCACCAGCATCAACCGGTCCGAAAACACCGTGCTGATGGATGGCGATGTCATCTTCCGCGAACCCGGGCTGATGCTGCGAGGCAGCTCCGCCTTTATCGACAGCGATGACCAGCTCAACCGGATCGAAACCGCCCAATACGTCCTGCACGACTTCGGCGCCCACGGCACCGCGAGCAGCGTGGTTTACAGCAGCACCAGCGGCCAGGTTGCCATAGAAAACGGTGAATTCAGCCGCTGCGAACCGGGCAACGAATTCTGGGTCCTCAGTGCAGACTCCATAGTGCTGGATCAGGAAAACAATCGCGGCTACGCCAAAAAGGCCAGCATCCGGGTTCGCGACTTTCCGATTTTCTACTATCCGTTTACTCTGCCCTTCCCTCTGGGGGAAGCACGCGCTTCCGGCTTACTGCCCCCGAGTATCGGCTCGACCCGCACCGGCGGGTTCGATTATGAACAACCCTACTATCTGAATCTCGCGCCCAATTACGACGCGACAATCTCTCCGAGATTGCTGTCAGATCGCGGCGTCATGCTCGGCACGGAATTCCGCTATCTTGCCGACTGGTCCATGAATACCCTCAATCTGTCAGGCCTGTCCGGAGACA
>Ga0255757_10002075_pt1 | contig 19126 bp, 17 predicted proteins | sample 071ome_27_FD_179957 | JGI IMG/M metagenome (GOLD analysis project Ga0255757, IMG submission 179957) | Coastal salt marsh microbial communities from the Groves Creek Marsh, Skidaway Island, Georgia - 071409AT metaG (version 2) | ecosystem: Environmental > Aquatic > Marine > Intertidal zone >...
GCTCAATCGCGTGTACGGCAGCAATGCCGAACGTATCGGGTAGGCGGATGACCTCATAACCATCGTTAGCCAGGGGCTCAACCACGTAAGACGGGATCCGGTTAGTGATGTCGATGGCATTGCTGGTTGCAGAGAAGCGTGGGGCAGAGACAGCCTCGACCACAGGCATTTTGAAGTCGAGCATGTTGAGTAAGACTTGGAGAACGCCCATGGCAATCTGGGTTCCACCTGGCGCGCCTAGAATGATCAGTGGTTCACCCCCTTCAAAGACCATGGTAGGGCAGAGCGAGCTGAAGCGACTCTTTCCGGGCGCGATGGATCCCGCGCGACCAGGCCTCGGGTCAAAGACGCCCATGCATCCGTTGTACATGAAGCCCAACCCCGGAGTGATGACGCCTGAGGGCATGCCGAGAGAATGGGTCATGGTGACGCAGTTCCCTTGGGCGTCCTTTACCGCCACATGGGTCGTATCCTTAGACTCCGGCGTATACCGCTCAACGTTCATTCGTTCACCGCGCTTGATCCTGGCAGCAATGTCCGCAGCATGGGGCTTGCTAATAAGCCGCTCGAGCGGAACATCAAAAAATGCGGGATCGCCCACGTGAGCCTCTTTATCCGCGGTAGCAGCCCGCATGGCTTCACAGACGAATCGAATATAGTCAGTCGTATTGTGGCCGAGGGCGGCAAGGTCAAAGTGCTCGAGAATGTTCAGCATTTCGAGCAGCATGACGCCACCACCAGGAGGGTGGTTGGTAGTGATATCAAACCCGCGGTAGTTGCCGCGAAGGGGATCCGTTACCGTCGTGTGATACGTCGCCAAGTCTTCCCGGGACAGCAATCCGCCGTGAGCTGCCATGTCGGCGGCAATCTCTTCAGCAATGTCACCTTCGTAGAAGGTTCGCCAGCCATGGTCAGCAATGCGCGTTAGTGTTTGTGCGAGATCTGGGTTGATGAAGTGATCGCCAAAGTGCTTGAGTGCGCCACTCTCGTGAAAGTAGAGCTGCCGCCCGGACTCGGTAAACCGAAGTCGGTCGGTCACTGGAACGCGCCCGTAAGCAGCGCCATCCTTCCACCAGGCGTACATTTTTGAACGTATCGCGAAGCCCTTTTTGGCGAACTCGATGGCGGGTTGGCAGACGTCTTTCCAGTCTAAGGTTCCGTATTGTTCGATGGCTTGGCCATACGCCATGAGGCTCCCTGGCGTTGTAATCGCTTGGTACCCAATGTCGTTGACATTGTCCTTAAGCACGAACCCAAAGCCGTCCCGTGTCTCGGATTCCAGACGGTCCTCCCACATTTCAGCCGTCGCAGCGAGGGGCGTTTTGCCATGAAAATCAATGCAGGTGTGAACGCCCTTTGCAGGCAAATAAAGTTGGCAGTTGCCAAACCCTGCGATTCCCGTCATCTGCGGGTCGACCACACCTTGAACCAGCGCCGCCGTCATCGCCGCGTCAACAGCGTTGCCGCCTTGCATCAATACTTTCGCGCCTGCTTCAGCCGCTTCGGGCTGTGCGGCGACAATGATGTTTTCTTTGCTCATGGTGTGCTCCGATGCGGGAGGATCATTCGAGCTCCGCGTGAAATGAGCCTTCATATTTCAGCTGGACTGACTACTGACCTTAAATGAAAATACGCGAGAACCAAATCTTGGCGGGTAGGCTAAGTCGCTGCCGTCGCTCTTGCCCGAGTCTTTTGAAAAAAAGCGGCGATTCGAAGCAGCCAGGCGATGGAGGCGAGTGCGAACAGCCCGCCGAAAATGAACCCCCCAATTTCCTGAAATCGACCTAGGTAGGTGACAAAAAATCCGGTAAAGATGGCGTAAGTCGCGACCTAGTGGAGTGCTCGCCAGCTTCGGCCTAATGCTCTAACCGACCAATGATTGGACGTGGCGATTTGAAGGACGAGGAGTGAGTAGATCACCAGCGCTGCGGCGTCATCTGCCGTAAACCAGGTCCCGCGCTCATTGTGCAGCATCAAAATTGCCACCATGTGACAAAGGTGAGCCGCACCAAACGTCAAGCCAAGGAGACGCCGCTTTGGCCGAAGCGCTTTAGCGAGCCGAATATCGGTGAGTTGCGTGACTGCCCCAAGCACAAAAACGGGTAAGAAGAGAAAAAATGCGAGCCTCGCCGTGTAGCGAACGAAGCGCTCGTAATCATTGATGGCGCCGGTTCCCATGCCGAAGGAAAGCCAGACGGTAACTAGGAGTCCAGCGAGTAAACTGGACAGTGCGATTACAGTGGCTCGGTCTATCGTCATGGTTTAGGTCCGTCTTAAGCGAGTGCCTTACAGGGCTTGCTTGCAGCTTTTTGATGAGCGCGTCGCTATAAGTCTTCTAGTTGGGCAGTGTTATAGCCCGAGCTCCCGTTTAGCAAGAATATTTCGCTGTATCTCATTAGATCCTGCATAGATGGTTGCCGCTCGGTCATTTAAATAGCGAGGCATGGCGGTGGCCGCCGTTTCAGAGCCGATGGGGGTTTCTGGATGCGGAAAATCCCTGACCTTGGGTTGATAAGGCAGTCCGTAGTAGTCGACTGCCTGAAGGACCAGTGTGTCGATGTGTTGCCTCAGTTCGGTTCGCCTAATCTTGAGCACGGATGAAACGGTTCCCACCGATTCGCCAGCAGAAACGGAAGCAAAAACGCGGTTTTCAAAGGCCACGTAAGATTCTAGTTCGATTTCGAGATTGCTTAGCGCTGCGACATAGTCGTCATCGCTTAGCAGATCAAAACCCTGTTCCGCGTGTTCAGTCAGAAATTGTCGAAGCTGGGCGACCTTCATCATCATGCCCGTCGCAGATTTACCGGCTCGTTCATGAGTGAGCAGGTACTTGGCCACTGACCAGCCATCATTCTCTGTGCCTAATCTGCCAGTGACGGGCACGCGCGCGTCGTCAAAAAAGACCTGGTTGAATTCATGGTCACCTGACATGGAGATAATCGGCTGGATATTGATCCCAGGGCGATCGAGATCAAACAACAAGAAGGTAATGCCTTGCTGCGGTGGCCCGGAATCATCCGTTCGCACCAGGCAAAACATTTTGTTGCAGCAATGAGCGTGGGTGGTCCAGATTTTGGTGCCATTTAAGATGTAGTCGTCGCCATCGCGCACGGCGGCACATTTCAAGGAGGCAAGGTCAGAGCCTGCCCCTGGCTCGGAATACCCTTGAGCCCACCAATCGATGCCTTGCCGGATGCGTGGTAAGTAATGGGACTTTTGGGCATCGGTGGCGTAATGCATGATTGCCGGGGCCACCATTTTGATTCCGTTAGGTGGAATAGAAGGCGCCGAGGCGAGGGTCAGTTCCTGTTGCCAAATGGCGTGTTGTTCCGCTGACCAATCGGTCCCGCCCCACTCGGTAGGCCAAGAGGGAACGGCCCAGCCCTTCTGATCGAGTATTTGTAACCAGGCCTCAGCGACAGGGCGCTCAGCATAGATACCTGCTTCGAGTCTGCCGGCGCGTTGCAGCTCGGCGGTGAGGTGTTCTGCCAGAAACGTTTGAACTTCATCCCTGAAGTGGTCTAACTCGTTCATAGTGCCATTCCTTTCGCGGTTTAGTTTCCGGTGGATCGAGAAGTGATGGTTAGGCCGCTCGTTAGTCGGAGCGCTCAATAAAAGCGTTGTACTCCTGGGCATAGTCGGGGTGCCACCTCGACAGCGCAGGCCGCCCTTCGATGAGGTCATCAGTGTTCCATTGGATCCGCCGCTCGTCCAGGCGCCGAGGCGTATCGTTGTCAGGGCACAAGATAAGGAATGCATCCTTTTGAATTTCTGCCAGCATAAATTCGATGACTTGCTCGGTGGTCCACGCACCGGGCGGCTTTTCGGGAGCGAAGCGTTGAATCATGCTGGAATACGTAAGGCCTGGCACCAGTAGGTGTGCATTGACTTGGCACCCCTCGGTTTGCCGTAGCGCGTGAGCAAGGCTTTGGGTGTAGGCCAAGATGCCTGCCTTGGACAGGTTGTAAGCGTAGCCGCCAGGAGGGTTGGTGATTCCTTGCTTTGACCCTGTGTTAATAACGGCGCTTGGCGTGTCTTGCTCGACCATGCCAGGCAGAAAAGCATGACAGCCGTGAATGATGCCCCAGAGGTTGATATCGACCTGGGCTTTCCAACCTTCCAGATCTTCCCAGGGCAGGCCCCTTGTCACCATGGCGCCCGCGTTATTCATCAAGCAATCTACGCGACCAAAGCGCGCTAACACTTGATCGCGCACATCGGTCATTGCCGCATAGTCACTCACATCGCAGGTGACCACCATGAGTTTGCTGGCGTCCACTGCTGCCGCTTTGAGATCACTTAACCCCTGATCGTCTCGGTCAATGGCAACAACGTGCAGGCCTTGCCCAAGGAAGGCGTCAACGGCTGAACGGCCAATGCCATTTGCGCCGCCTGTAATCACTGCGACGTTGTTTTCTTTTAACCAGGAAATCATAACGTTCGTCCTTTGGGCTCGATTAAATGTTTGCGTTCTGAACGTCGCGAAGCGCCTTGCCGTTCATCGCCTGTTGCCGGCATGGCAACGCTGTCCGCAAAATGGAAAGCAAAGCAGGAGCTGCTTGCGCTAAAACAAAACGGCGTGCATCACACGCCCCGGAACCAAGGTGAATGCCCCTGTCACAATCAGTGCCAGCCCGTATAGCGACGTCATCCAGCGTTGATGCTGCTTAATTCTATTGGTGCGTGCAAGATGAATGGCGTAACCGAGGGAAAATAGGGTCCAAATGCTGAGGAGATGAATCGGACTGAAGTCACCCCACACTTTCAGTTCATGAATAAAAAACGAAGAGAGAGCCACATAGAGCATCGCTGACACCCACATGCGGCCCAACCAGCGATGGGCCATTGTTCCCTTCTTCATAAGGAATTGAGCGCCGCCAAGCACAATAGCGAAGAGGGCGATAAGCGCGTGAGACGGGATTGGCTGCGCTTCAGAAAGTAGCAAGTCCACGATATGATCGCTGCAAAAAATGGGACTGTATCATGAAACGTTTTCTTGCCGGTTGGGGTGCCGTTTTGTTGGCTTGTCAGCTGCCACTATCGGCTGAGACCCTGACCGTTCAGGTCTCCGGCATCAAGGACCCGGGCGAGATTCACATTGCCATTTATGACAGCGCTGAGGCGTTTGAGGGTGATAAGGGTGGACCAGCGGAAGGGATCGTTGACGGCGTCGTAGAGGAGGCCCAGCCCGGCTCGGTGACCTATACCTTTGAGCTGACTCAAGGACGATACGCCATCGGCGTGTTCCACGATGCGAATCGAAATAACCGTCTGGATACCGGGCTCTTTGGGATTCCCAAAGAGCAGTTCGGTTTCAGCAACGGTGCATCAGGGCGATTTGGCCCTCCCTCCTTTGCTGACGCTAGTTTCGAACTAGTTGGCGAGGCTAACCAAGTGATTGATCTCGGACAGTAGGAATAGGCGCTAAGGCTCTGTTGGTAGCAGCTTGTGATCGATTGAAATTCGAATCCCAACGATCCGCATTTTTTGGGCTTGTTCAGCGATGAGAATTAGGAGGAGTGAGTGACTAGAACGCATCATTTGGCAAAACGCTTGATCTGCTTACCCGCTCGCATCGGGATGGCAATTGCCCGCTTCCGGCGGGTGATGTCGATGATTGCTTTATTGCTGGTCTCTCAAAACCTGGTTGTGAGGGCGGAGCCGGCAGTGCCGGTGTCTATGGAAGCGCCCGCCGGCCTGCAGATACTGCAGAGCGAGGATGATGCGCCGCAACCCACGCTGATAACTGACATTGTCTACGCAGAGTATGAGACTGGTCCTGTCAGACTGCACCTGATTTCATCCGGTGTTCGGGTTAGCCGGCTCGCTGGTACCCAGGCGGTGGGCGCGCCCTTGCCTTGGATCCTCTATGTGCCTGGCTCTGCTTGGTTTCCCCAAAACCTAGCGCGGGCTATCCCTAATATGATCGACTTCGCGAAGCAAACGGGGTTCGCGATTGCCATCGCGGCCTACCGGCCGTCGACGATGGCAAAAGCGCCGGCGCAATTGGTCGATATGAAAGCGGCCATTCGGTTTCTGCGCGCAAACGCAGACTCATACAATCTGGACCCTGCCCGAGCGGCGATTTGGGGAACCTCCTCTGGTGGTCACATGGCTTCACTCGTTGGACTCACTGCCGAAAACCAGGCGTTCACCAATGAGATTCACAGCGCTGAAAGTGATGCAGTACGAGCAGTGGTGAATTTCTTCGGGCCAACTGACTTTCGCAGAATGAATGACTATCCGAGCGTGATCGATCACGATGCGCCCACGTCGCCAGAGTCGGTGGTGGTGGGTGGTCCAATCCAGGACCCTCGTTACCGAGATAAGGTGAATGCCTATAACCCCATGACATATGTGGAGGCATCCCGAAGAGCGCCGCCTTTTTTGATCATGCATGGCGATCGAGACGCGCTAGTCCCATTTAATCAAAGTGTGCTGCTCTATGAGGCACTGCGGGATGCCGGGCAGGACGTGAGCTTTTACAAGGTGGCGGGAGCGGGCCACGGCGACCGATTCTTCACCCCATCAACGCTGACAGTGGTGACGGCTTTTTTAAAGCAGCATCTAGCGCCCTGAGCGTTATGACGTATAGCGGATGACGCCCTGAGGGTAGTCTTTACCGGCTCACGGCGGTGACCAGATTCGACCTCCGCATTTACTTCCAGCCCGCTCGGTCATAGACCTTTACAGCTTCCGTTTGGTTCTCTCCGAGAACGGAAACGTTTAAGTCGTCTCGCTTGAATTCACCTAAGGCAGCGACGGGCCCGGTTGTCGGGCCGGAAATGGGGTATTCATTATTGCCTTCGGCGAAGAGGCGCTGTGCGAAATCACTGGTCAGGTACTCTAGGAATCGAATCGCGTTTTCGCGGTTAGGTGCGTATTTGGTGACACCAGCGCCGCTGATGTTTACGTGGGTGCCGCGACCATCCTGGTTGGGAAAGACAATCTCAAGATTGGCCATGAGGGCTTTGTCCTCGGGTTTTGTTGAGGCCATGAGTCGACCCAGATAATAGGTATTCGCGATGGTGATGGTGCATTCGCCACTGGCTACGGCTTTGAGTTGGCCGGTGTCGTTCGATTGGGGCGTTCTTGCAAAGTTTGCGACGACGCCTTTGGCCCAAGCTTCGGCAGTCTTAACGCCGTGGGCATCAATGAGCGATGCCATCAGCGATAAGTTATAAATGTTTCCCGAGCTGCGCATGCACACTTGCCCACGAAATGCCTCGTCGGCAAGGGCTTCATACGTGCCAAAGCCAGCAGGCAGCGCCATATCTTTTTTGTGCGCGATGACCCTTGCGCGTTTTGATAAACCGAACCACTCGCCCTCAGGATGGCGGAGGTGGGCAGGGATTCGCTCTGACAACACTGCTGAATCAACTGGCTGGAAAATACCTTCTTTCTCTGCCCGCCAAAGCCGCCCCGCATCGACAGTGATCAGCATATCGGCGGGGGAAAATTGACCCTCGCTCTTGATTCGCTCGATTAACGCATCACTGCTTCCCTCGATGAGGTTGACCTTGATACCGGTTTCTTCGGTGAAGCGCTCATACATGGCCATGTCGGTGTCATAGTGACGGGCGGAATACACGTTGACGACCTCGTCGGCAAAAGCGGAGGACAAGCCAGTCAGCACAAAAGCGATGGATAGTAGATGTTTCATGTGTGTCTCCGTAGTGGATGCGAAGCAACAGCTCCCTTACTTCGCAGGAAAAATCTTAAGGCTGCTGGTATCGAATTCGACGCCCACCTGCATGCCGGTAGTGAGATCGGTTCTGTCTGTCTCGATCAGCAATCGATCGTTGCCTGATCGAAGAGAGGCTATGTTACCACCCGCACCGAACCGAACGTCGCTGATGACCGCTTGTTCGCCCGGAATAATCGTTGCGTCACTTTGCCGCACGCTGACGATGACTTCCCCGCTGAGCGGCGTGGGTGAATTGATGGTGCCAAATGCAGTTGCTACCTGACCATCCATCGCTGTGCCGGAAATGAGTTGTGCGCCCGTCAGCGATAAGGACACAAACGGGTGGGCAGGGTGGCGCCACAAGTCCTCGGGAGTACCTAGCTGAACGATACGGCCATCTACAAGGCAGGCAATGCGGTCGGCCATTAGCATCGCCTCAGCAGGGTCGTGGGTTACGAGTACGGTAGCGGTGCCTGTCTTCCTCAAGGCACCCAGCGCGTCATCTCGGAGTGCAGTCCTTAACGCCACATCGACATTGGCAAACGGCTCATCGAGGAGCATCGCGATGGGATCATTGGCCAGCGCGCGGATCAGCGCCACTCGCTGTTGTTGACCGCCAGAGAGTGTGTGGGGGTATCGATCCTGAAAGTGAGTGAGCTCAACCAGTGCGAGCAAAGTATTGATTCGTTCCTCACTCCTACCCTTCAAACCAAATCGAATATTTTCTGCCACGGTCATATGTGGGAAGAGGGCATGGTCCTGGAAGACGAGGCCAACCCTGCGTGCTTCGGTGGGCACGGTTTGGCTGACGGTGATCTCGCTGTCGCCAATGCGAAGCCGACCCGCTTGGATGGGCTCAAGCCCGGCGATCAACCGAAGTAGCGTGCTTTTGCCGCTGCCTGACGGGCCCAGCACGCAAAGTACTTCTCCAGGCGCAACAGTGAGGCTGACCTCCCGGAGGATGGTTTGGCTGCCGTATGCGTGGCTGAGCGACTCGATTTCAATGGTCATTGCAGGAAAGGTTAGGAAGGATTGCCTGTGCGAATATAGTGAATTCATCGACCAAGTCCTAGTGTTGATTGAATCGATTAGACCGGACGCAGTCATTCGATCTGGGACAACTTAAACCGTGACCTCTTGAACGGCTTGCAATTAGGGCCCTGGGAGCTGGTCCGAGGTCGTTCGATGGATGAGCTGCGTGATCATTTAAGTCGCTTTGGAAGGATGGGGCCTTCGCGCCATGCGAAGGGTGAACCGCACTCAATACGGATCGCAGCCTACTGAGCCCGTGACTGGCAGTAGGAAGCCCCTCGGGCGTGGAGGAAACAAAACGGCGAAGCGAGTCGAGGAAACTATCCGGTGCAAGGCTATAATGGACCGATCAATACCATTCAGGCAGTCGAGGTCATGAAGAGCAAGCTCACCTTGTGGGACGCGAGCGCCATGTTGTTGGCGGTCCCGGTGGCATTGCCGGTATTGGCGATTCTGCTCAGTTTTTTTGGGGAAAGTGGCGACACCTTTGGCCATTTGGCGACGACGGTACTGCCCGACTATCTGCTCAATACTGTCTTGCTGATGCTCCTCGTCGGCGCCATCGCGTTGATGATTGGTGTGCCCACCGCTTGGTTGACTGCCAGGTACCGGTTCCCAGGTAGTCGCGTGTTTCCTTTATTGCTGGTGTTGCCGCTCGCGGCACCGGCCTATGTGCTGGGCTATGTTTATGCGGATCTGCTTGATTACACCGGCCCAGTGCAATCGAGCCTCAGAGCGTTGTTGGGATTGTCATCCTTGCCACCGATCCGGTCATTGCCTGGCGCAGCGCTGGTCATTGCGTTTGCGGTATATCCCTACATTTTTCTACTGGCGAGGGTGAGCTTCTCGCAGCAGGCTGCCAATCATATTTTGGTAGCGAAAACGTTAGGCGCTGATTCACGTCGTGTTTTTTGGAGAGTCGTGCTCCCGGTAGCAAGGCCCGCCATCGTTGGCGGGCTCGCGCTGGTACTGATGGAGACGGTTGCCGATTACGGCGTCGTTGAACATTACGGCGTGCAAACGTTTACGACCGGCATCTTTAGAACATGGTTTGCCATGGGATCACCGAGCGGCGCCCTCCAATTAGCGGCCTGTCTTTTTGTGATTGCAGCCATGCTCGTGACGCTCGAGGAGATGAGCAGGAAGGGTCAGCTTGCCAACCCTGTGGCTCCAGTGCCTGCAGAGCTTGAGGCGTTGTCTGGCTGGCGGTCGCTGCTGGCAAGCCTCATTTGTTTAACCCCGGTGGTGATCGGTTTTATCGTGCCAGTGACAGCGCTGCTCCTTGATGCTGTGGCTGAAGGGGATGCGCTTGACGCGGCAAGGTTAGTGTCTTTGATTAGCAATACACTGCTGGTTGCGTTGATCGCGGCTGGCATCTGCGTGGCAGCGGCGGTTTGGTTGGCCTATGCGGGTCGCCGCACTGAGCATCCGTTCATTCGCTCTGGTGTTCGGTTAGCAACACTAGGGTACGCCATTCCCGGAATGGTACTGGCGGTGGGTCTGTTGCAGCCTTTGGCCACATTTGATCGCAGTTTGGCGACGGTTATTTTGGAATCGTTCGAAACCAATATCGGCCTGCTGATGACCGGATCGCTGGGTGGACTCGTCTTGGTGTATGTAGCGCGATTTCTGACCGTCGCGTTCAATAACGTTCAGAGCAATCTCATCCAAGTAAATGCTCGTTATGACGAAGTGGCAGCAACACTGGGTGCCTCCCCGTCGCGGATACTCCGCCGGATTCATCTGCCACTCTTGCTGCCCGGCCTTGGCACAGCATTGCTGGTGGTTTTCGTTGATGTGATCAAAGAGCTCCCTGCCACCCTGGTATTGCGACCTTTTAACTTCGACACCTTGGCGACGCGGGTGTTTCGCCTGGCCTCTGATGAGCGATTGGCCGAGGCATCGACCGCTGCGTTATTGATTGTATTGCTTGGATTGATCCCGACGCTCTTTTTGACAAGGCGTTGAGGGACGACCGAGACCGCTAGGCTCTTTGAAGCGAGCAGGCGTCCGGTTACCGCGTTGCAAAACGAGCGGGCCACACTCAATACGATAGATTGATCACCCGCTCTCCCAGCATCGCATTTGGAACGAGTGCCTGTGCGCTGCTTAATCTGGCAAGAAGCGTTTTTTTACTAAGGAGTCTGCGACTAGTTTCGGCTCGATCGATAATGAGTTTTTGCTCGGCATGAACGTTCCCCGCGCTCGATGATCGTGCGATGGTTGGTTTTTGCGATACCAGGTGTGCATCGAACGAAGGGGCCTTGCATGACTAACATCAAAAAGACGTTTGTATCACTCGACTCGCCAACGGGAGCTAGGAACGGCGCTGGGTTTTATCCGTGTCAGGGTCTGTATACCGCGCCGGCCGCAGAGCTGCCCAAGGTCGCGATGATCGCAACGCATTACAACGTCGATTTTAGTGAACACTACCTAGCTGAATATATGGCGTCTCGCGGCATCGGTTTCTTGGGTTGGAATACTCGCTACCGAGGCCTGGAGCACTTCTTCCTGCTTGAGCACGCACTGATCGACATTGGTCAGGGCGTGAAATGGCTCAGAGAGCAAGCGGGCGTCGAGCAAGTGGTGCTCTTGGGTAATTCGGGTGGGGGCTCGCTCATGGCGGCTTACCAGTCGCAGGCATTGGGTGTCACGATGAAGGCGACACCAGGGCTTACGATCCCTGATACGCTGCATCAGCTTCAGCCCGCAGATAAGTATGTGTCGCTCTGCGCGCACGGTGGTCGTCCGGAGGTGCTGACCGAGTGGTTTGATCCATCGGTAACCGATGAGACCGATCCAACGAGCTGTGACCCTGCGCTCAATATGTATGACGAGGCCAATGGTCCCCCGTATTCTGAGTCATTCATTGCGGACTACCGGGCTGCACAAGTCGCACGTAATCACCGCATTACCGATTGGTGCTATGCCGAGTTGGAACGATTGAAAACCCTTGGGATGGCGGATCGGGCGTTTAATTTGTATCGAACCTGGGCAGACTTGCGGTTGATGGACCCATCCATTGACCCGAATGCGCGCAAGCCGAGGTGGTGCTACGCCGGTGATCCCAAGGCAGCCAATTTCTCGCCACGAGGGATCGGTATGACGAACACGATTCGGACTTGGCTATCGATGTGGAGTTTAAAGGACTCGTTCTGCAGCGGCGTGCCGCACCTTGAGCGTATCAGCGAGCCTGCTTTAGTGATCCAAAGTGATGCGGACACCGGGGTCTTTCCAAGAGATGCACAGCTCATCTATGACTCACTGGGCTCCCAAGAGAAGACGCTCCACATGATCGAGGGTGATCACTACTTAACAGAACCGAGCCAGGCCAGAGCGGATGTTGCAGACCTGATTGCGGAGTGGCTCGCATAGCGAAGGCCTAGTTCGATCCCAGTCCACCCGATCCAAGCAATGAAGGCCGGCGGCTCAAGCAGTTTCAGTCGACGGAGAAACGAGTACTCAGCCGCGCTCGTCGAGGGCCCAAACGGATTCGAAGTCAACGAGGGTATTTAATTCATCCAGCGTCGCGGCGCTGTTAGCTTCCTGGCCAGTTGCCTGTAGTGTCCTCAAAGCCTCGCGCATGGCCGTGACTGCAGCGCCGAGCAGATAAACAGGATGAATGGCGATGTCGTAGCCAAGCGCGTTGAGCTCGGCATCTGCAAGCATTGGCGTTTTGCCGCCCCCCACCATATTGGCGAGGGTAGGTGTGCCCGAGAGCAGCTCGTTGATCATGCGCATCTCATCGACGGACTCAGGTGATTCAACAAAGAGGACGTCAGCCCCAGCGCTGCGGTACGCCTCGGCCCTGCTGAGTGCCTCATCTAACCCATGCTCTGTCCGCGCATCCGTTCGAGCAACAATCAAAAATGCATTGCTCTGCCTTGTCTCACACGCTAACTCAATTTTTCTGACCATATCCTCGGTCGAAATCACTTTTCGATTTCGTGTGTGGCCACAACGCTTCGGGTATTCCTGATCCTCGATTTGTATCGCGCTGGCCCCTGCGCTCTCATAGCCCTGCACGGCTTGTCGAACGTTGGCAAGGCCGCCAAAGCCGGTATCCCCATCGGCGATCAATGGCACAGTTGTAACCTCGCAAATCGCGCGAACGCGGTCGACCATTTCTCGATAAGAAACGAGGCCAGCATCCGGCCTTCCTAATAGGCTTGCACTGACGCCGTATCCAGTCATGTAGAGGGCGTTAGCGCCGCTCTGCTCGGCTACCCGGGCCGATAGTGGGTCGAAAATGCCAGGCGCGCTGATAAAACTGCCGTTGGCGATTAGGTCCTTGAGCGCGGTCATGGTTACTCCTCTTCATGCAGACGGTCATTGGGATTGGCTCGATCCTTATTGTGGCTTGGTCGACTATCGACTGACCAGGACTCCGAATGGCTTTTTTTGAGCAGCCTTGAACGAGAGTGGGGGATGCAGTTCGGTCTGGCGAAGCAATCGTGCTTGTTGCTAGGATCAAAGGGAGGCAACGGCGCGGTGAAGTGGGGATCATCCTCGCGAGGCGCTGGAGGGGCGTTGGATTACAAGCACTTGGCGTCGCTAGTGACACAGTAAGTGCTTGGGGGACAGGAAGTTAGGGGGGAAGGATGGAGACAGCAAATCGCGTCAGCGAAATCCGAATACTTTGTTACAGCTCGCTCTATCTGCCGGTATCAATGGCGTTACTGCCGGTTAACCTCTACATACTGCCGTTCTATGCAGAACTCGGAATTCCCCTTTATGCAATGAGCGTCATCATTTTCGCGGCGCGCCTGTCTGATGCTATTACTGATCCATTGATGGGGGTCCTCTGCGATCGAACAAAGACGCCATGGGGTCGCCGAAAACCTTGGATTTTGATCGGCACGCCATTGCTGATGCTGGCGCTTTATAAGTTATTTTTGCCGCCAGCGGCGCCCACTGTTTGGTATTTCGCGACCTGGATTATCGCGCTCTACTTGGCTTACACGATTATCTCGCTGCCCTATTACGCGTGGGGCGCTGAGATGTCGAGTGACTACGAGCAACGCACGCATATCAGCGGCCGTCGAGAGCAATTTCACTTTGCCGGTAATGTCTCCTTTAATTTGCTTCCACTCATCGCAGCGCTCTTCATTTACATGGAGACTGCCTCGGGTGACATCAACCAAATGGCAACCCAATTCACCAGCGAGTTCCAGCGCATTATGGCGATGCGGGCGGGCAACATTGACGTCATTCTCAGTTGGCTCAACACCTTCGTCATGATCGCGATTCCTATCACGGTAGTGTTGGCGCTCGTTTTTGCTCCTGAGCCAAAAAAGGAGGAGGTTGAGGGTGAGCGGTTTTCGATCTTAAAGGGCCTGGTCGTGGTTCGAAGAAACGGCCCTTACCTTAGGATCGTTTTCACCTACGTGGTTACAACTTTTGGAATCGCGCTGGTTGCAGCTGGCTCGTACTTTTTTGTTAAGCATGTAGTGAAGGCTGGCGAGCTTTATCCGGTTTACCTCCTCGCGTATTACTCGGCGTCGGTGATTGGCGTGTCACCGTGGATGGCGGTGAGTCGCCGTTTGGGCAAGCACCGGGCCTTTATGGCCTGTGTGGTGTGGTATTCGATCTGGGCTTGCGCGCTTCCTTTTGTGCCGACAGGAAATTTTGGACTCTTCTTGTTCATCATGGTGCTAAAGGGCTTCTCGGTGGCTGCGATGCCCGCACTTGCAGCGTCGATGGCAGCGGATACTGTGGATATCGACTTTGCAAGAACTGGGGAACATCGAGCAGGGCTCTACTTCGCCATCTGGGGATTTTTGCGCAAGGGCTCGTATGCCATTGGGGGAGCGGTCGCGCTTGCCGCGTTCGCTTTTGTTGGATTCGACCCAACTGCGGATATCAACCTTGCCGGCACTCCGGATGGTAATTCTGAGGCCTCGTTATTTTGGCTCACAATGCTCTACACCATGATACCTGCGGCCATTCACTGCGCATCACTTGCGGTGATGTGGAAATATCCGCTGACCGAGGATCGACACGCCCGGTTTAAGGCACGCTTAGCTAGGAAAGCTGAGCGATTGGGAGTCGCCTACCAATAGTCGCGCAACCTGATCTTAAGCATTGATGCGAATCACTCGGCTTCTGCGTTGATGCGAATCAAGTGGCTTCTGCATGGATGCGAGGAAGGGAGCGAGTCAGGGCTGTTATGGCTTAATCAGTTGCTCTGGGTCAATCGCTTTGAGTCAGCGGTTCTTAATCAATCGCTATAGCCCGTCAAAATTAGGGGTGCGTTTTTCTTTGAACGCGCTGAGCGCTTCGCGATTAGCAGGACTGCCGGTCAGGGCTGCAAGGCCCTTGTTCTCGCGCTGCATGGCTTCGATGAGCGCGCCCTTAAGCGGTGCTTTCATTAAGCCTTTGGTGGTTTGCAGTGAGCTGAGCGGCAATGCCGCTAACTGCTGTGCCTTTTCCATTGCGCGCGCGAGAAGATTCTCGTGGGCTATCACCTCCAAAGCCAGTCCTGCCTCAATACAGGCGTTTGCATCCATCCATTCTGAAGACAGCAAGAACCAGCTCGCGCGCTGGTGACCCATTAGCGCTGAAAAAGTCACCGTGCTGCAGGCCTCCGCCGTCAAGCCTAGGCTGGAAAATGGGCAACGCAGCCTTGCCTGATCGCTCATGAACACTGCGTCGGCCATGCCGCAGATGGTCGCACCAATCCCGACGCCGACCCCATTAACCGCGATCAAAAGAGGTTTTGAGAATTCGATGAGGCTCATCATTAGGTCTTGAAAGGTGTGCCGCGTCTCCGCTCGGCCTGAGCCCATTTCCATGAGATCAGCACCCGCCCAGAACGCGCGCCCAGCCCCGCTTAATAGCACCACTTTGACCTGGTCATCCTGCTGGGCTTCGAGGAACGCATCGGTGAGGTCGTCTGTCATTTGGCCATTTAATGCGTTGAGCGCTTCAGGCCGATCGAGAAGGATTTGTCTCACTGCGCCATGCTGAGTGATCGAGAGAGTTGATTTGTTCATGCTGACCCCAAGGCTTGCCGGATATATGTTGATGGAAGAAAGGGTTATCGATTGAGTGAGACTTGTCCAGTCGCAGTGAAAGCAATCCAAGTTGCACGTTTTGCGAGCACTCTCACAGCAGATTGGGCAATGAGTCCGGGAGGGGCCGAACGGGTGGATGGATGAGAGGCTAGCGCAGGCGACAACCGCGCAATCTAACCTTCTGGTTTTCTCTACTCACACTCGTCTCCTCAAATGCTGGATACGGGCAGGTTTTAGGCCGCGATCGGCGCTTCCCCGCGCACGGTTGCCCGATATCCAAGACGCCGGTGTGGGAAGTAGTCAAACACCGCGTGGTGTTGAACCAGCCGATTGTCCCAAAAGACGATGGTATCAGGCTGCCACTTCACTCTGATTTGCGCAGGAACGCTGGCGCGGATGGTGTCAAAAAGAAACCGAAGCAAGAACTTGGATTCGGATTCGGCGAGCCCATCGATGCCACGGGTGAATCCTTCATTCACATACAGCGCTACATCCCCTGTTTCAGGAATTTGCCTCACAATGGGGTGATGACCGGACGGTAGCTCGTGCAGCGCTTTTTGCCCGCTCAAATACAGATAATGGCCAACGGGGTCGTGACGAGCGGACAGCTGCTTCAGAAGATCCTGCATCTTGGCCGACAGATTCGAAAACACCTGGCGCATGTCCATGAACAGCGTATCGCCCCCTACCGGAGGAACGACTTCCATGCGTAGCATTGAAATAGATGGTGGGCGCGCCTCGCTTGACACATCCGTATGCCACGCGGTGCCGGCCGCACCTTTAGATCGCTCATCCGCTTTGATCTGAATCAACCCCTCAGGAACGGTCTCGCTGGGTTTTGGGCTGGGGAAGAGCTCGCCAAGCCGAGCAGCGAATGCCGCCTGCTCTGCGGGAGTCATCGATTGATTCCGAGCCACAAGGACGCCCTCTTTTGCGACCAGCAGCTTTAGTGCCTCAATTGCTTCATCACCGCAGTGCAGTAATTCGATGCCGGCATCTAGCTCGGCGCCGAAGTGGGGCGACAGGGGTTGGTTGTTCAGCATGGTTCGCGGTCATATGGGAGTGTTTCCTTGAGCATAGACTAGCGATGATTGCCCGTACACCAGGACATGGGTTGTCCGATGCAGCGCATCACACCCTGTTCAGTGGATAGTTAGGTTGCGCCCATTGGCACTCCTCTGGTCGAACGGCGCAATGGAAAGCTTGGTAGGATAAAGCCAGTCAGACGTTTGGAGAGGTTATGAGACTGGTTTCCTTTAACACCAACAGTATTCGTACGCGCTTGCATCAGCTCGAGGCGGTGATCGATCGCCACGCCCCCGCGGTGATTGGCATCCAGGAAACCAAGGTGACGGATGAAGAATTTCCTATTGCCGACATCGAGGCCTTGGGTTACCAGGCGATCTTTTTCGGTCAGAAGACTCACTATGGGGTGGCGCTTTTGTCTAATACGCCCCCGATGGAGGTGCGACGAGGATTGCCCGGTGAGCCCGAGGATGCCCAGCGTCGCTTCATTGAAGCGACCTACGACATCGAGGGATTTGGCCCGGTGACCGTGATGAACGGTTACTTCCCTCAGGGTGAGAACCGTGACCATCCGACCAAATTTCCCAATAAGGCCGACTTTTATCAGCGGCTTGATCGGCACCTGGACAGTAGAGGAGCCATTGACGCGCCCCTCGTGGTTATGGGCGATATGAACATTGCTCCTCTGGACGCAGACATTGGTATTGGGGAGGACAACAGAAAACGGTGGTTGCGGGATGGGAAAACGAGTTTCTTGCCCGAGGAGCGCGAGTGGCTTGCCTCTATTCAGGCTAAAGGGTTAACCGATAGCTACAGGCTGATTCATCCTGACTCAGCTGATCGCTTTAGCTGGTTTGACTATCGAAGCAAAGGGTTTGAGCGAGAGCCAAAGCGAGGGCTTCGCATCGATCTGATCTTGACCTCTGAAGCTCTCACCGATCGAGTGACCGATGCCAATATCGATTACGACGCGCGCGCGATGGAACGACCTTCGGATCATTGCCCAATCTGGACGGAGTTTAAGTGAGGATCGCAGCCGGCAGTGGCTGGGACGTGCGTTAGTAACCCTGGACCGTGGCGGGCTACTCGCCCATTGCTCATGAACGCGAGGTTTGGCTGCATGATTGACTGGCCCAGGAGGCAGCCTCTTCGTTCACTCTGCGCATGCCACTCACTAATGAAGTGTTACCACTTCAATACGGCTTGCGCAGCGGCAGTCTCCCGAAATCTGGCCTCCGAGGCTCGCAGAAGCGGGCGGTCTCCCATGACGTCGGCTTCAACAAACCGCACAAATTGCAATGAAGCTTGGAAGGTCATGTCGGCGATGGACACGGAATCTCCCGTCAGGAAGGCGCGGCCATCGGACAAAAGGTTTTCCAGATAGTCGAGGGGCCCCTGCATGCTCTCTTGGAGCTGGGCAGCCCGTTCAGGTTCCGGCGGACGACCCAGTGGTGAGTTAGTGGCGTGACCAAATGCACCCATCGCGCTGGCCAAACGCACATCAACAATACGCTCGATATCCCAGGCCAATGCTTTGTCCTCGGCGCTGCCTGACACAATGGCGCCTTCGGGAAACTTATCCTCTAAGTAATGAATGATCGCGAGCGACTCGAGAATGAACCCGCCATCGTCCAATTCAAAGGCCGGAACCGTGCCAAATGGGTTTCGAGCCAAATGCTCAGGTTCTTTGTGACGACCTTTAACCGTGTTCACGACAATTTGCTCGATTGGCAGCGTTAAGCCGCGAGCTTCACGCTCTGCGATGTACAGCATGACCTTGGTTGGATTGGGCGCTAGCGGCACCATAAAAAGTTTCATTGCCGTTCCTTGGGAATAGGTGGTGAAGGAGTGATTACGCGCGTCTCAGGTCCGTTCGTCAAGGCCCGATAGTGCCAGGGGTTAAGACCTGCCTTCACCGAGCAGCATCACCCGGATATCTCCCTTCGCCTGATAGCTGAGGTATAGAAGGTAGGTTGTCAAAAACGGGATGCCGCCAAACAGCGCCACGAGCGCAAGCCCCAGCCCAGCTGCCGAGAATTGGTTACGCCAGGCGGTCCAAGTGGCGGACAAGATCAGAAACCCAAGAAAGTCGAAATTGAACTGACCCGGCCATGTCATCGCTAGGATGTCCCCGAAAAAAGTCGGTAAGAGCGGGCTGAGCCCTTCGTTTATTACGACGGGGATGGTGTAGATCACGACGGCGATGAGCAAGATTACGAGTAGGGTGCGAAAAGCAGTGATGGTAAATCCTTCGATATAGCGGCGGCGTCATGGTACCACCTCGTGCAAAAGCGCCCAACGATAAATCCGATGGCCATCGTTGATCAATGTTTCACGGTGGAAGGATCAGCCCATTCGTCTAAAC
>Ga0255757_10002078_pt1 | contig 19100 bp, 17 predicted proteins | sample 071ome_27_FD_179957 | JGI IMG/M metagenome (GOLD analysis project Ga0255757, IMG submission 179957) | Coastal salt marsh microbial communities from the Groves Creek Marsh, Skidaway Island, Georgia - 071409AT metaG (version 2) | ecosystem: Environmental > Aquatic > Marine > Intertidal zone >...
AGGGTTTGTACGAAGGTGGGCAACGAGCAAGGCGTATAAAATTCCAATTCCTCCATAGCCAAGGTTGAGAGCCAGTCCCTTAAAGCTGAGAAGGGTGGCCCGAATCGATTTTTCCGCAGCTTGGTTGAGGTAGTAACTGGTGCAAAATCCGGTCATGCCCATAGCGGCAAAGAGAAGCATCGAGAAAACCACACCGAGGTAGGGAATAAAAAAGTGAATCCCAATAAAGGAAAGCAGGGTGAGGATGGAAATAATAAGAAAGTTTTGATTTGGGCTGAATCGTTCCGTCATCTCTCTGGATATACGGGCAACCACCATGCCCTGTAGAGCAATAACGGAACCGATGATACCAAAGGCGACCTCAGGAAAGGAAATGAGCCGGTAATATTCACTGTTCATGGTAATGAACATACGGATGACACTATCCACGGTGGCAGCAGCGAGAATGACGATTAGAGCAAACGGAGTACGGCCAATCCATTGAGCAACTTTCCAGGTTTGCTCAAAGGCGGCAGCAATCGATGGCCGGTTGGTGGTGGTACGATAGTTTGAGGTTTCCTTTAGTGCACATGCTGAGATGAGGGTGAGCAGGGCAGTGACGAGGTTGAGGTAGATGGGCCAGCGCATGGTGTCCTGCTGTGAGAGAGAGTTTTCGATGCCGAGAAAGTGACATGCTTGGCTCATTACATCGGGGTCATAAATAATTCCCCCGGTTAACAGGGCGATCATGAAGGCAAAGGACTGCCAACGGGTTACTTTCTGCAAAGTCTTTGCCCACTGGTCCTTCTGGCCTGCTTCTTCGAGTGAATCGTAAACCAGGGCTTCATCGGCCCCGCTCGCTGCGGCTTCGGCCAGACCACTTAATATCCGGTTGATGGCGAGGATCCAAAAGAGCAGATCCAGGTTGGAGGTGGGGGCAAATCCCCAGACCAGCATTTCTATGACCATGAGGGTGCCGGCTATAACCACCATCTTCTTACGGCCAATCAAATCGGAAAGGGCACCGGATGGTACTTCGGCGAGCAGGATGGTGGCTGCCCAGATGGAGTTGAGAATGGCGAACTGTTCGAGCGTCATACCGAAATCCAGGTAGATGACAGCAAAAACGGGGTAATAAAAACGGGCGTTAAAAAACATTCGGAAGGCAATGAAGTTCCGGATGTTGGAATGGGCGATTGCGACTTGTTCGCTCACGAGGAGGAAACAGGAAACGATTTTTTTAAAACAATCTGCGTGAGAAAAAGGATGATGCTCCCAAGAAGCAGGCAGAGCCAAGGGGAAAGACCGTAGCCCATGGGGATGAAGCCGGCGAGGGCGGCGACGCTTGCGGCAAGCAGGGCGTAGGGCAGTTGGGTACGAAAATGGTCATAGGGGTTTATCTCGCAGGCGATGGAAGAAATAATTGTGGTGTCACTCAGCGGAGAGCAATGATCCCCAAAAACGGCTCCGCTAAAAACGGCAGCTACCACCGAGGCCATCATTGCATCAGAACCGGGGGCTATAGATATACAGACAGGGATGCTCAGGGGCATGAGAACACCCATTGTTCCCCAGGATGTACCGGTGGTGAATGAGATCAATACACCAAGAAAAAAGACAGAGACTGGTAAAAGAGCGGGGGAGAGGGTACCGGAGAGTGCCTGGGAGAGGAAGGTGGAAGCACCAAGCTCGCGAAGGGTTCCACTGAGACACCATGCAGCTATCAAAACCAGTGAGGGGTAAAGGAAGCGGCTTACGCCTTCACCAAATACCTGAGCAAGAGAGAGCTTTTTAGCGATGATTGCTTTCTTGTTGGCGAGCATGGCGATGAAGCAGGCAAAGGTGGAACTGTACAAAAGTACGAGGTTGGACTGGGCATCCCCGTATGCCTGCTTGAATTTATCTATAGAAAGAGGCCAGACATCCCCCGATACTCCATTCCAATATAATCCAATAAACAAACTACCAATTAGGGAAACCAGAGGAAGGGTGACTCCCTTGCAACTGGCATTTTTTCTAGATTGGTTAGACAAGGTCTTAGTGGGATCCGATGAATCGGTTTCCTTAGACGCCATTTTTTCGGCTGTTTTCATCGATCCGAAGTCTATGGAATGACGGATTGTTAAAAATACGAGCAAGAGGGTGAACCAACAGTAAAAATTTCGGGGGATGGAGGAGAGGAAAAGCAGAAAGGGTTCAGTGCCCTCGATCCCAGCAGTCAAGTAGCCCTCGCGGATCATCGATAATTGGTAAGCGATCCAGGTCGACATAATGGCGACACAGGCAACGGCAGAGCCAGTGGAGTCGACAATATAGGCAAGTTTTGCCCGGGATACACCGGTCCTGTCGGCGATTGGGCGAAGGGCACGACCAGTGAGTAGGGCACTGGCCAGACCGTCAAAAAAACAAAGCATTCCAATGAAAAAGGCAGACCATTGCACTTTCTTTCGTAGTTTTCCGCTTTGCCTGATCCATTTTTCAAGAATCGCATCAAATCCGCCTCCTTTTTCCAAAATAGCTGCAAATCCACCAAGCAGTAGGGTAAAGATAAGCACGCTTATGTTCCATTCACTGGAGAGAGCCGGTAAAAGAACTTGGGAAAAAAAAGAGGTGAATGCATCGATAGGATTTCCATTGGACATGAGGATGACCCCGCAAACTGCACCAAGGAAGAGTCCACCGAGAGCACTACGAAAAAGGACCACCGAGAGTAAGGCCACGATGCTTGGCCACAAAGACAACGCGGAAGCATTCCATTGAGATAAACCAATGGAAGTAACAATCAAAACGGCAGCTATTTTTTGTCTTGGGTTCATGAACCGTAAAATTGTTGTGAGAGATTCACCAGTCTTGCAATCAATAAGGAGGAGTTGGAGTCCTCGTAAACGCTCACAGGAAGTGGGTTTTTACGATCTTTCGTTACACAAAATTTACCAAAGTATACTTCATTGTCGCTTGCGTTATTCACAATTTAAGGATATTAAAAGATCTTATTCTAAACTGGATTGGCTATTAGTTAAAATAAACAAACAAAAAGGGAAGTGGGAACAATGTGGCACATTCAATGCAACACTCATGTGTGGGCTGATTTTTCACTTTTATTTCATCAATTTACAAACAAACTAAAATGAAAACTTTATTCCAAGAAGACTTGTTGGATGCGGGCTATGAATTGCCCACCTCTGGTCTTTGCTACAATTTGGACCCAGATGATGCAAAGGCCCTTATTTCCGAGGGTGAATGGCTGCTTGCTGAAGATGAGCTAATCGCCCGTGAAGGAGAGTCCCAGCAGTACTTATACATGATTGTTTCAGGTTCGGTGGATCTTTCCAAAAAGGACGACCGTGGCAAACAGCAGACCATAGCAAACCTTGGTACTGGAGATACTTTTGGTGAAGTCGCATTTTTACGTGGTCATATCGCCTCGGCTACCTCCGAAACCCGCGGTCTTTGCATTCTTTGGAGGATGGACCATGATCAGTTGCTCTCTTTTATTGGAAGCCATGGAACCATTGCCGGTCAACTTTGTTTGAATCTAGCGGGTTTGCTCGCGGATCGACTACTCAAGGAAAACAAACTGGTATCGAAGGTGAAAATGGATTTAGAGGAAGCGATTTCCAACCTTCATTCGGCTTCTGAAGAAGATACGCTAAAAACAACGGCCCTCAAAGAACTTCAGAGCAAAGTTGAGGGGCTTAACCATGCGACCCGTGCACGAAGGAAGAACCTGAAAAAAGGCTTGAGGTTCAACCCTGTTTCAATGGTTAGCTTAGCGGTTGCATGCTTAGCTGTGATTGGAATGTTCAGCTTATACAATTCCTTCGACCACGAGGCACCTGTCCGCGTTCTTGCCTTAGAGGAAGAATTGGATGCGATGAAGAAAAATGAGGAGTTCTACTTAGAGCTTAAAAAAAATCTCGAAGCAGAAAATGAAGAGCTCGTTTTGGAGAACAAAAATCTGAATACCCTAAAAACTTCTCTTTCTGAAGAAGCCCAAGGATTGAAAGAGGAATTGAGCTTTCGTGATCATGAATATGACTCTTTGAAAGCCAAGCTTATGGAATCCCAGGAGGAGTTAGCTGCTCTGATCAGTCTGGAAAAAGAGGCACAGAATGAATTTGCCTTGGTAGATGTGGATCCATCCCAGCTTTATGTTCCCCTAATCCCACAGGAATTTTTGGATGAAATTAAGGACTGGTCCCATGCAAATTCAACACTTGCATTTCCTTGCGAAGTCAAAGTGGTCAATGAAGCGGTAATACTTTCCGATCTTTCTTTAACTGCGAGTGTTGAGGTGGAAGTGGGTTCAACTGTCACGATAACTCGTTTTCATCCAGTCTCTGAAGAATATGTCGTTGCACGCCAGGGAGATAACGAAACCTTTATGGCATCTGTTCACTTGGATAACACCAATGTTATGGAGGTTTTAGCTGATAAATACGTGGCACACATGAAGGGTATTGGCCGGCAAATTTCGAATCCTTTCCTCTCGAACCGTTTTTCCCAGATCGATAAGAATTTTTCGGAGGAAAATTAAATATCCTCTATTTATTTCCGCTAAGCAATTTCAGGGATTACTGAAATGTCGTTTTTAGTTGAGACTCCCTAAATCAAGAACGAAGCGATATTTCACTTGGTTTTTCTGCATGCGGGTGTAGGCATCGTTAATCTCATCCATGCGAATGACTTCGACTTCTGAAAGAATGTTTTTCTCTCCGCAAAAATTGAGCATTTCCTGAGTTTCTGCAATCCCTCCGATGAGGGAGCCTGACAAGCTGCGACGTCCAAAAATAAGCTGAGCCGCATTGACCTGACTTAGCGGTTCGACTGCCCCGACGACGCACATGGTGCCATTGGTTTTGAGCAGTTCTAGGTAAGGAGTAAGGTCATGATTAACCGGTATGGTATTAAGAAGGAAATCAAAGCTTCCTGCTTCCTGGACCAAAGCATCCACCGAGCTGGACAGCAAGACCTCATCAGCACCGAGAAGGCGGGCATCTTCCCCTTTCTGCTCAGAAGATGTAATCATGGTAGTGTGGGCACCAAGGGCGTGGGAAAATTTGACTCCCATATGACCAAGACCACCAAGACCAATCACACCCACTTTACTTTCGGGGCCGATTTTCCAGTTTTTGAGAGGAGAATATGTGGTAATCCCAGCACAGAGGAGGGGGGCGATTCCTGGTCCATTAAGGCTATCGGGGACTTTGAGAACGAAGGATTCCTTAGCAACAATGCTTTGATAATATCCTCCGTAGGTAAAACCACCGGGGTCCTGTGTCTCTGAGTTGTAGGTGGCGGTAAATCCATTGAGGCAGTATTGTTCGAGACCTTTCTCGCAATTTGAGCACAGTCCACAGGAATCGACAAGACATCCGATGGCCGCACGATCACCAACCTGAAAATTGGAGACTGCTGAGCCTACTTCTGTGACTCGGCCAACAATCTCATGTCCCGGGACAACCGGGTAATGGGTCATTCCCCAGTCATTATTTACGAAATGGATATCGGTGTGACATACCCCGCAGTGTTCGATTGCGATTTGAACATCGTTTGTCCCAACAGGACGGCGTTCAATTTCGGTCGGTAGGACGCGGGCTTTGGATGCACTAGCAGAATACGCTTTGATTTGGCTCATATAATTAAGAGCCAATCAATGCATATTGTCGTAACTCGCAAGCCACAATCTTAGCCGATTGTGACAAAATAGGAAGTGAGAGAGAATTTATGCTACCGCTAGCTTCCCGAAAGATTCAATCTCATGCACCATGGATTGAACCTCGAGGCGTAGTTCGCTCAGTTTACTTTTGGATAGCTCAATCTTATCCCGAATGGCAGTTTGAAGCTCTTTGTGGATTTCGGACAGGCGGTCACCCAATTTTTCGAGGTTAGCAGATGCCTGTTCCACGATCTCAGTACTCTTATTTTGAGCGGACTGAAAAGCAGATAATTTGTGTTCCACAATACGGGATACCTCTTTGGCTTCAGCTAAAAGAATACGCTCATTGGCTACTCTTTTCAGATCGCTGGTCAGACCAAGTTTGGAAAGTGTCCAGATGATCCACTTGGATGGATCTAATTGCCAGGGTTTGACCCCATTTCGATAATCCCATGCAAACTCGTGGTGGTAGTTGTGGTACCCTTCTCCCATAGTGAAGATGGCTGCAACCCAACTATCTCTTGCCGAATGATCGGTGGAGTAGGGTTGTTTGCCAATCATATGACAAAGAGAATTGATACAGAAAGTGGCGTGCTGCACCATAACCACCCGGGCTACACCAGGGATCAGAAATCCTCCAAGAGCTCCAACAGATGGAAGCATGTTTCCAGAATACAATGCGTAGAAGTATCCAATAAGGGCAGGCACAATAAAACTGACCACGAAAGAAATTAAATGAACCCATTTATGCTGCCAAGCGACCAGTTTGTCATTGTGAAGGTCGTGTACATTATCGAGGGGTGGTTCAGGCTTGAGCTTAAACATCAGCCAACCCATATGAGCCCAGAAGAAACCTTTGGTGATATCGTAGGGATCATCATCGGTATCCACATGTTTATGGTGTTTTCGATGCTCGGAGCTCCACCAAATCGCAGAATTTTCAAATGCAGCAGCCCCGAATAAAAGAACATAGAGTTTGACCGGCCATTTGGCTTGGAACGCCTTATGGGAAAACAGTCGGTGGTATCCAACGGTAATGCTCATGCCGGTGGAGATGTAAAAAAAGAGAAAAACTCCGAAAAGGAACCAGTCCCAGCCATAGGTCCAAAGATAATAAGGAACCGCAGTTAAAGTAAGTATGGCAGTGAAGATGAGAAAACCACTCGTCACCCATTCCACCCGATTGAATGGTATATTTTTGAACATGATATTTATCTTAATGAAATGTGGTCAAAAGGCGAATCTTAAAGTCATTCCCCATATGAAATAAAATCCTTCAATTTTAGATCCAGTTAATTGGGAAAAAATTCCTTGTGACATTGTTGATTACAGGTACAAATAAAGAAGCTCAAACAGAGCACTTTAATTCTAATCTATAATCAAACTGTTATGAATAAACTGAAAATCATCGTTTCGGGTGTCCTTATCTTAGGAATGCTTTCTTTATCCGGATGTTTTGTAACCAAGGCGGGTAACTATGTCTCTGAGAAATCAAAAGCTGCTTGGTCTGGTACTAAATCCTTTTTTGGTGCTGACGAAGATAAGTAATCAAAGTTTTAATGAAGTCCTCTCTCATCCCACTCTTTCTTTCTTTTAGCACCTTTTTAGGGTTTTTCTTTTCCTCTCTGTCGGGGGAACCGAATTCCTCTTCGAAAACTGCCTCTGACCCTTATATTCTCCATTTGGAGGGTAAGGATGGGCCAGGTAATGGAAAGACCGTGGTCTTAGTCTCCGGTGATGAAGAATACCGCACGGAAGAGAGTATGCCTATGTTGGCCAAGATTTTGGCTGAAAAACACGGATTTACCTGCAAAGTTCTATTTTCGTGGGATGAGGGAGGTGCTTACATTGACCCCGACAATCACCAAGGGGTGAGAGGATGGCACCATTTGAACTCCGCAGATCTTATGATCATTGGTACCCGTTTTCGCGTTCCATCACTCGAAGATGCCAAGCATATTACTCAATTCCTGAATGCTAGTAAACCAGTTATCGGTATTAGAACCTCCACCCATGCGTTCAAGTGGTTGGACGACCGTACCTTTGGAGGTAAAATATCATTCAAAGATTTCGGTCCCAAAATTTTAGGAGAAGGTTGGGTTAGCCACCATGGTAAACACAAATACGAAGGGGCACGCGGCGTCATTGAGTCTGCGAATGCTGATCACCCAATACTGAACAGTGTTAAGGATGTATTTGGTCCAACTGATGTGTATGGAATCAGAGCACTGACCGATCGGGATACTATTTTATTACGGTGGCAGGTTACAGAAAACCTCAATCCTGACTCCAAACCGGTAGACTCGAAAAACAAGCCTATGCAACCGCTGGCTTGGTTACACCCATACACTTCTCCTAGTGGAAATTATGGTACTGCTTTTTGCACAACCATGGGCGGTTCCGTGGATTTGGTAAGCGAAGACCTTCGTCGTTTGCTTATCAATGCGACCTACCACCTGACTGGATTGGCAGTTCCCTCCAATGCAGATGTTAAATATGTGGATCCTTTTTACCCATCCTTTTACGGATTCCTTAAAGACAAGAAGGATTACTGGAAAAATATGGACATGCAACCTGAGGACTATGGACTAGGCAAATCCCCATATGCGGAAGATCCTAGCGGTACTCCAGAATGGAATTTTCGGCCTTTACCGAAAAAGTAATTAACCAACAGTGAACTAAGGTGGTTGGCGATCAAGGCCATCCCATCTGATTTAGTTATGACAGAAGTTTTCACAGAAATCGTCTTGATTCGTCATGGGGAAACTGAATGGAATCTCACTGGCCGTTGGCAGGGGCATGCGGATTCTCCATTGAGTAAGCGTGGAATATCACAGGCAGAGGCTCTGGGAGAGAGGATGACGAGGGAGAAGGTGGATTATGTGTATGTAAGTGACCTTCAACGGGCTCAGCACACTGCGGAATTAGTAGGAGCTCCCAGTAATTGGTCTTTTGAGCTTATGCCAGAACTCCGCGAAAGAGATATTGGTGTATTGGAGGGTCTGACCACGGATGAAATGCTGAAAAAGCAACCCGAGGTGTACCAGTCCTTTTGCGAGAATGGTCCCAGTTATCAGCCTCCGGGTGGGGAGAGTTTTTGCCAGTTTTCCGATCGCTGTTTTTCTGCCATGGAGAAGCTGGCGACATTGCACCCTGGTAAAAAAGTAGTTGCAGTCACGCATGGTGGTGTTCTGGGTGCTATTTTTAGAAATGTTCTTGGGATCGGGCTGGATGCACCCCGTAATTTTTTACTCCTTAATTGTTCGGTGAACCGAATCCAAAAATCCTCGAAGGGTTGGAACCTCGTAAGTTGGGGTGATGTTTCTCACCTCCAAGGATTGGACAGTTTGGATGACTCTTGATGTAAATATTGAAATGTTAAATTATACGTAAAATAATAAATATAATCCACGAGAGACCTGAAAAAAGTAAAAAAAGCCTGAAAAATTTGATAAAAATGAAAAAATGGGATACTCTTTAATTATGAGTATAGATCACAAAAATGATCTTTTTGAGTTCAGGTTTCATTATCACTTAGACGGTTCTGCTGGTTTCTCAGACAAATATTTCTTGGCTCATAATTTCATGGAAGCAAAGGACATGTTTGAGTATGCATGCAACAAGAGAGCAACCATGCCCACCTTGGATAAAGTAGAAAAATGGAACCGTTGGGCTGATCGTTGGGAAGATATTGATTTTGGATCCAAGGATCCATTTTTGAACTAGTTACCCAAGATTCCTTTTGGGGAGACCTTAATTCCTAGGAGTTGTTAACATCTTTTTGTTTTAGTCGCTTGCTTTTTGGAATTTCGAGTCGTTAGGTGTAGATATGCCCGACCAGCCCGAGTTTGCTGATATTTTCGAATATCGGATTGTATATGTTAATACAAAACATGGCTATTTATCGAAAAGACATTTCTTAGCCCATTCCCAGCAGCACGCATTGGAAATTTTTACATATGCCTGTAACCGAAAGTCTATTGAGGCTGAGGTGGTTTCTATTGATTGTTGGAACCGTTGGGCAAACCGTTGGGAAAAACAGGAGTTAATCCCTTCCGCACCTGAACCTTCTATTGCTGATACATACTCCGCTTAAATTCCTATAAATCTACCGTAAAAGAAATATATCTTTAACGTTTCATAGAGTGGACTTATAAAGGAATGGATGCATTCCTCAAAAACCGACCAGATTGTACCTGGGTTTTCATTGCTAACTGATACTTCCGCTAATGGGAAGGCAAGGGCTGGACAATTGAATCTTCCACGAGGTGAGGTACCCACTCCGGTCTTTATGCCTGTGGGTACTCAGGCCACAATAAAAGGTGTTTTACCAAGGGATATCAGAGAGGTTGTTCAAGCACCGATCATTCTTGGAAATACCTATCATTTAAACCTTAGGCCCGGAGTGGATGTGGTTCGAAAAGCCGGCGGATTATCTGATTTTATGAAATGGGGAGGTCCTGTCCTTACGGATAGTGGAGGGTTTCAGGTCTTTAGTCTTTCCAAGTTGCGAAAAATTACGGATGAAGGGGTGCGATTCCGGTCCCATCTCGACGGCCGGGAAATCTTTCTTGGACCCAAGGAAGCGGTGGCCATCCAGGATGGCTTGAGATCGGATATTGCGATGTGCCTGGATGTCTGCCCAGCAGCCAATGATTCGAGGGAAGAGGTCGAGAGTGCAGTCAATCGTACAACGCTATGGGCACAGGCATGCCAGCAGGCGTGGATGAATAGTTCGGGTCCCACAGAAAGCCGAAACCTCTTTGGGATTGTACAGGGAGGGCGGTTTCAGGAACTAAGACAAAAGTCGGCTTCCGCATTGGTCGAATTAAACTTTCCCGGTTATGCGGTAGGGGGAGTGAGTGTGGGGGAATCGGAGGAGGAAATGCTGGAGCAGGTTCGATGGACAACCCAGGTTCTTCCCAAGGATAAACCCAGGTATGTCATGGGCGTAGGTACACCCACTCAATTATTGAAAATGGTTGGACTGGGTGCAGATATGTTTGATTGTGTCATGCCCAGCCGGGCGGCACGCCATGGTATGGCTTACACGGCAAATGGAACCCTAAATCTGAGAAATGAGAGATTTAAGGAGGATTTCAGCCCGTTGGATGAAAATACTGATAGTTTTGCATCTCAGGAATTTTCTAAAGCCTATCTGCGTCATTTGATCCAAGCCAAAGAGTCTTTGGCAGGAACTATTCTTACTCTTCATAATCTGCGTTTCTTTGTTTCTTTGATGGAACAGGCCAGGTTACATATTATTAAAGGTGATTTTGAAACTTGGTCCAGTGCGTGGATTCGCAACTATGAGTCTGGGGCTTAGTCTTGACTCTGGTTCTCGGATGAAGCATTTTCTAGCCTTGCCTTCGGGCAGATCGGTCGGGCCGTAGCGCAGTCTGGTAGCGCACTACGCTGGGGGTGTAGGGGTCGTGAGTTCAAATCTCACCGGCCCGACCAATTTTTCTTTTCCTTACCTGAGAAAAGAAGGGTTTCCAAATCTGCTCTATCTGTTAGAAAAAACCTTTGCGATATTTATGAAAACATTAGTTACAGGCGGAGCAGGTTTTTTGGGCAGTCATATATGTGAGCGTCTGCTCGAACAGGGGCACGAGGTGATATGCCTCGATAATTTCTTTACTGGAAATAAAAAAAATGTGGATCATCTACGGGATTTCTCAAATTTTGAGCTTTTGCGCCACGATGTGATTGATCCTTTTAAAGTAGAGGTCGACCGGATCTATAATATGGCCTGTCCCGCCTCTCCGGTGCACTACCAGTACAACCCTATTAAGACGGTGAAAACCTCGGTTATGGGAGCGATTAATTGCCTGGGTCTGGCCAAAAGGGTGGGGGCACGGATTCTACAGGCATCCACATCAGAGGTTTACGGGGATCCTGAGGTCCACCCACAACCCGAGAGCTATCGTGGGAATGTAAACCCCATTGGTCTGCGTGCTTGTTATGACGAAGGCAAACGTTGTGCAGAAACCCTGTTTTTTGATTACCACCGCGAAAATCAAGTTGATACCCGGGTGGTTAGAATTTTCAATACTTATGGTCCAAGGATGGCTCCGGATGATGGGAGGGTGGTATCCAATTTCATTGTGCAGGCAATCAAAGGGGAAGACCTGACGATTTATGGGGATGGTTCCCAGACCCGTTCTTTTTGTTATGTGGATGATTTGGTGGAAGCGATTCTCCGCACCATGGAACAGGAAGAAACTGTGGGTCCGGTGAACATAGGCAACCCGGTAGAGTTTACCATCCGTGAACTGGCGGAGCAGGTACTCGAAAAAGTCGGATCCTCCTCCAAGTTGGTGGAGATGCCGCTCCCCTCGGATGACCCCACCCAAAGAAAGCCTGATATTTCCCTGGCTAAAAAGGTATTGGGTTGGGAGCCCACAGTCCAGCTTGCCGATGGCCTGGAACGTACCATTCCTTACTTTCGCAAAGCGATTTCCAGTTAAATCGAAACCAACGAAGCAGGATTTATCGTATCATGAGTTTGTTTTCTCCTTTTCAATCGATTATGCAATCCCTCAAGGGAAGGCAGTATCGAAAGTTTATCAAAAAATGTGTTCCAGTTGTTGCCCAAATCAATGAATTGGAGAAGGATCTGCAAAGCCTCAGCGATGACGAATTGCGTGCCAAAACCGCAGAGTTTATGGAACGCTATCAGGGGGGCACCTCTTTGGATGATCTCCTGCCTGAGGCGTTTGCAGTAGTCAAGAACGGTGCACGAAGACTGTGCGGGCAAACCATTGATGTGTGTGACCAACCCATTGAGTGGCAGATGGTCCATTATGATGTGCAACTGATCGGGGGGATGGCGCTGCATGAGAGGCATATTGCGGAAATGGCTACCGGGGAAGGAAAAACACTGGTGTCCACCTGTCCGCTTTATCTTAACGCACTTTCCGGCAAGAATTGTCAGTTGGTCACAGTAAACGATTACCTCGCCCGTCGGGATTCCAATTGGATGGGTGCCCTTTTTCAATTTCTTGGATTAACCGTAGGGTGTATTCAAAATAGTATGCCTGCAGCGGAACGCCGCGAGATGTACGAAAAGAATATCACTTACGGAACTGCATCTGAATTCGGATTTGATTACCTGCGCGACAATGGCATGGCCACCAGCCGTGAAGACCAGGTGCAAAAGGATCATTTCTTTTGTATTATCGATGAGGCGGACTCGATTCTTATCGATGAGGCTCGTACCCCTTTAATTATTTCAGGACCGATGAGGGAGGACCACCCTTTGCCGTTCAATGAAATGAAGCCACTGGTTACCAAATTAGTCGATGCACAGGTTCGGCAATGCAACCGCTTAGCTGAGGATGCAAAACGAACTTTGACCGCCGATGATTCCGATGAGGATGCATTGGATGAGGCTACGGCTAAGCTCTACCAAGTGAAGCGTGGAATGCCTACGCACCGTCAGTTCATGCGGATGATGGAGGATGCACAGATTCGGAAGCGTTTTGAGAAATTCGATCTGGAAATGAACTCCGATTACAACAAGGAGCGAGCTCATAACCTCAAAGAAGAATTGCACTATGTGATCGATGAGAAAAATCAGCAGGCAGACCTGACCGAACTCGGGCGTGGGTTAATTAGCCCTTCTGATCCTGAAGGTTTTGTTATTCCTGATCTTGCTACCACCTATGTGGAGATTGACCGGAAGAAGACCCTGAGCGATGAAGAAAAGCGCAAGGAGCGTGAACAAGCTGAGGTTGAGTTTCAGGTGAAGAGCGAACGAATTCATACCATTTCCCAACTCCTGCGTGCTTATGCTTTGTACGAAAAGGATAAGGAGTATGTTGTGCAGGGGGGCAAGGTCATGATCGTGGATGAAAACACCGGTCGTCTGATGCCTGGCCGGCGTTGGAGTAATGGATTACACCAGGCGGTGGAATCCAAGGAAGGGGTGCAGATTGAGAAAGAAACCAAGACTTATGCCACCATCACTATCCAGAATTATTTTCGGATGTATGACAAGTTGGCTGGTATGACTGGTACTGCGGAGACTGAGGCTGGAGAGTTTCATGACATTTACCGATTAGGAGTGATGGTCATTCCGACCCACCGTGAGTGTGTCCGCAAAGACCTGAATGATTTGATGTTCAAAGGAAGGCGGCAAAAATATAATCAGGTATTGGAAGATTTAACCGAAGCAAACAAGCGTGGACAACCCGTGCTTGTGGGAACGGCATCGGTGGAATCTTCTGAAGTTTTTAGCCGCATGCTTAAGCGGGCCAATATTCGGCACACCGTACTCAATGCAAAATTTCATGAAAAAGAGGCGGAGATTGTTGCTCAGGCTGGCCAAAAAGGTGCGGTGACTATTGCCACCAATATGGCGGGTCGGGGAACGGATATTAAACTGGGCGAAGGAGTCAAGGATTTGGGTGGCCTGCTCGTGTTGGGTACGGAAAGACATGAGTCACGCCGGATTGACCGCCAGTTGCGTGGACGATGTGCCCGTCAGGGAGATCCAGGATCTTCCCGATTTTATGTTTCTTTGGAAGATGACCTGATGCGGTTGTTTGCCAATCAAGGTGCACTATCCAAGATGCTCGAAAAATCTTTTGGGGATGATGAAATGCTGGAACATGGTACCCTCGATTGGTCCATCCAAAACGCTCAGAAAAAGGTGGAACAGCAAAATTATTCGATCCGTAAGCGCCTCCTTCAATACGATGATGTCCTGAATAGGCAGCGTGAAATTGTTTATTCCGTCCGAAATGATGTCCTTTTGGAAGACGAGCCGGGGAAAATTCTTTTGGAGTTAGTCGAAGAGGAAGTGAGTGAAAGGTTGGCAACGGTTCCAGAAAATGAGTACAAAGCCTCGAAGCTTTCTGAGATGCCCGAGTTTGAATCCTTGGTAGCCTCGTGGCTGAATGTTACTTTTCCGCTCAACTTATCTGCTGAAGAATTTGTGGGACTTGGAGAAGAAGGTACCCAAAGTTTAATTCTTGAGAAAATTAAACAGGCTTACGAAGGGAAAAGGAAACTGGAGAACCCTGAGCAGATCCAAAGTCTTGAACGTTATGTTGTGGTGAATGCGGTGGATGTACACTGGCAGGACCACCTTACTGAGATGGAAGAACTTCGTCGCAGTGTTGGTTTGCGTGGATATGGACAGAAAGATCCGCTGAGCGAGGATAAGAGTGAAGCTTTTCGTGCCTTTGAGGAGATGATGGGCTCGATGCGTTCCGAGGTTTGTTCCGGTATGTTTCGGGCAGCGACCAACCTGGCCGCTTTTGAAAATATGCTCAATACTTTGAGTAAGTCCGCCAAGTCGACAGGCCCCGATTCGGGCGGATCAGCAGGATTTGACCGTTTTTCTGCCGCATCATCCCCAGCACCCCAGTTGGATCAACCTTCCGCTCCTACGGTAGCTATTCCAGTAGTCAGGGAAGAGCCCAAAGTGGGTCGAAATGATCCCTGTCCTTGTGGGAGTGGCAAAAAATACAAAAAGTGTTGTGCAGCCTAATCTTTAGGTTTCTTCTGCTGAATTGGTACTTTATTAGGGGATCTGTCTGGCCAAAGTTCGCCACTGAGCGACCTCAATCTTTTCGGGGCGGATCGTTGGGCACAAATTTTCCTCGAGCAGCCAGTCCTGCATCAATTTTCGATTTTCGTCGGGCTCATTTTTAATAAGGCTCCCGATTTGTTTTCTCCGTTGAGTGAAAATTCTCCGGACCAGTTTGCGGGCTTCTTGGGAGAAAGCTACCGGATTGGGGAGTCTGTCCATACGGAGTAAAACAGAATCAACTGAAGGGGCTGGGTAAAAGCATTGCCCGGGTACCGAATGAGCACCTCCTGATTGGAAGCAGGATTGTAAGAAAATCGATAGGGCATTGAATTCTTTAGTTCCAGCATGGGCAAGCATGCGGTCTGCAGCTTCTTTTTGTAGCATCATTACCATTCGCGTAGGCAATTTTGCTGAACCGAGTAATCCTTCCATCCAGGCGGAGGATATGGCGTAGGGTAGATTTGCTACAACGGCATACAAATCAATGTTCTCGGGCAGGTTTCCGGTTGGATACTTGACCGCATCAGCTCGTAAGAGATTGAGCTGGTTTGAATCCACAAATGGAGCAAGTTCTTCCCGAAGATGTTTTTCCAATCGACGGTCAATTTCGACAGCAAATACAGCATGACCCAGGGATAGTAATTTCTGGGTTAAGGTTCCAAGGCCTGGACCAATTTCTAAAACCGGAATTCCCGAGGGTAAGTCCGCCATGGAAATCGATTTTTCAACTAGATTGCCATCAATCAAAAAATTTTGCCCCAACTTTTTATTGGGTCGGTGTTCGAGTTGGCGAAGCAACCGAGTTGTTTCAGATGGGCTTAATGCCATAGGGTGAGGGTAGGCGAAGCCTTTGCTTCAGTTGCAGTCTTTCATCTCGGCGATGAAATCTTCCACATCCTCCGCCCGCATCAGAGCCTCGCCGCAGAGCACAGCATCGGCTCCCGCCTCACGAGCTCGCCAGGCATCTTCGGGTTCCAGGATTCCACTCTCGCTTACCTTGATGATCCCTTCTGGGATTTGCGGGAAGAGCTGCTCGGTTACCGCAAGGTCCGTCTTGAATTTTTTGAGGTCCCGGTTGTTTACTCCAAGAAGGAGAGGTTGGTGAGGTAATACTTTTTCGAGTTCTGCTTCCTCATGAATTTCATAGAGGCAGGTGAGCCCAGCCAAATCGGCTGCATTTCTTAAAACTTTAAGTTCCTCATCATTGAGGGCACGAACGATCAGGAGGATGGCCCGGGCGCCAGCTTCTAGAGCTTCGAGAACCTGAATCGGGTGAACCATGAAGTCTTTCCGGAGGGTGGGGGTGCTACGGTTATGCACGCAAAGAAAATCGTTTACATTCCAAAGATCTTCCAAAGATCCTCCAAAGTAGGGTTCATCGGTCAGGATGGATAAAGCATCTGCCTGTGCGTTTACATATTCTCGTGCCTGTTCTACGGCGGAGGCTGCAGGAGCAATGTCCCCAGCCGAAGGAGATTTTCTCTTAATCTCTGCGATCACCGAAAGTTCATCTGGATTGGAGAGAGCTTCCAGAAATGAGACTGTTCCTTTCAATCGTTCTCCAAGATTGGATAATTCGCTGTCTCGTACGGGGCGAATACGGGGCTCAATTTCCCGTCGCTTGGCCGCCATGATTTCCGATAGTTTGTCCATTAAGTCTGTAAAGTATGATAAATTGAAATTCTCAGGCTATGAGTTTGCAAGTCCGCTCTGTGGAGACAATAGTGCAGTGACTCGAAGAAATATCAATTTAGATTAAAATGTTTTGTATTCAATTACTGAAAATATTGGGAGGAGAATTTTATGGGATTGTTAAATGACTTACACGAATTGAAAGTTCGGGACGCTGAAGTCTTGATCGAAGCCAGAAGCAATTTGTTCTTTACTGAGTATTGCCTGATCGTTGATGGAGTAAAACAAGACCAAATTAGGGGACTATTTGGAACCTTTTATTTACATGGCAGAATTCAAGACGACCCACTTCGAGTAAAAATCAAGCAAGGCTTTGGGGGTACAAAATACAAAATTAAATTTCAAGGTGAGGTCATGACCCCTTTGAAAGTTCATTAGCGTTTGATTTTTACAAAAAAGACTATGAGTGAAATTCTTCGACTAAGAGAACTGATGGCCATATTGCGGGCACCAGGCGGATGCCCCTGGGATCAGGAACAGACCCACCAATCGATTGCCCGTTGCCTGGTGGAAGAAGCCGCCGAGGTCTTGGAGGCGATCGATACGGAAAATACAGAGTTGCTAAGGGAAGAACTGGGCGATCTTTTGTTGCAGGTTGTTTTTCATTCCCAGATTGAAGAAGAGGCAGGGAAGTTTGACCTGGAGGATGTGGCCCGCGAGATATCAGAAAAATTAGTCCGCAGGCATCCTCATGTCTTTGGCGACCCTGAGGATAAGGAGGAGGATGCGGATGCCGTGATTGATCGCTGGGAAAAAATTAAGGCCGAGGAAAAAAAAGCACGTGGGGAAGAGCCCGGGAAAGGTTTGTTTAAGAAACTTCCTCCTCAGCTCCCATCAACCCTTTATGCTCTGGAGGTCTACAAGCAGGCAGTGAAGCTTGGGTTTCAGGACTCAGGGGAGTGGGACAGTAAAGCCGTTCTGGAGTCTGCAAAAGATTTAACGGAGCAAGAAGCTGGATGTATGCTCTTTCAATGGGTGGCTGCCTGCCGGGAAAGTGGAATTGACCCAGAGTCGGCACTGAGGAAATTTGCAGCCTCACAAGTCCGTAAATTTGAGGAATCAAGCGTTCAGTCCGATTCGTAACTTGGAAACTTCCAGATCAAAAATCATTGAATTTGAGGGGGAGAAGAATCCGCAGAGGATAATTTGTGAAGTAAGAAAAAGCCCCCGTTCCCGAAGGATTAATCTAAAATTAAAAAGACCAGACTTTGCCTTGCTGACTTTTCCGAAGAGGATGAGTTGGCGGATGGCAGAAAAGTTTTTGCATGATCACGAAGATTGGTTGCTCAGAAAAAGCCTCGAGTTCCCAAAGCCTATTTCTCTAGGCCAATATTTTAAGGACGGCGGAAGGATTTGCCTAAGCCATCAAATGAGCGAAAGAGAGGTAATGGTTGTGGAGTCTGATGAGACCGATCGGCCATGGATCCGTCTAGAAAATGACAGGATTTCAATTCATGTAAATGCAGGGAATCCAAAGGAAGCGATGATTAAGGATGGGTGCCGCAAGTTGGCGAGTCAGTTCTTACCTGACTGGGTACAGTGGGCTGAAGAGAGAACCGGGCTAAAAGCCGGCAAAGTTCGCATCGGGGACCAGGTAACGCGTTGGGGTTCCTGTTCGCATCGGGGCACCGTTTCATTGAATTGGAGAATCATCTTATTGCCCAGAGATTTGGGTAGTTATGTTATTTTTCATGAACTAGCTCATTTGGCAGAGATGAATCATTCCACCCGCTTTTGGGCAAAGCTCGAAGAATTTGTGCCCCATGCCAGGGAGGTGGACCGATGCTTAACCCGGACCGGAAAAAAGATATTTTCCCTCGGAAGGGATCGGTAAGGTCACTTTTCTTCGGGACCCAGTTCCCAACTGGAACGGCCTCCCATGGAACGTAAGTAGATAAGACCTTCACTCCCTTCCTCTCCCACATCCACCGGGGTGATCCGGTCGGGTCCATATCGTTGGTTTAGATCCAGTCCATAAGCCAGCATTTTACGGATCAAAGTTTTATTTCCGGAAAAGGCAGCCCCGTGAAGCAGGGAGTATCCATCTTTGGCTTCCACTTTGGGGTCGGCTGATTTTTCCAACAAATAGTCCACCATATCTTCTCTCCCTGCCACCGTTGCAACCAGTAGGGGGGTTGCTCCGAAGGTATCCTGTTCATGGATGGAGTGACCGGAGCTCAGCAGACTGTCAATGGATTTAAAATCACCCGTGCCAGCAGCCAAATGTAA
>Ga0255757_10002081_pt1 | contig 19088 bp, 11 predicted proteins | sample 071ome_27_FD_179957 | JGI IMG/M metagenome (GOLD analysis project Ga0255757, IMG submission 179957) | Coastal salt marsh microbial communities from the Groves Creek Marsh, Skidaway Island, Georgia - 071409AT metaG (version 2) | ecosystem: Environmental > Aquatic > Marine > Intertidal zone >...
CGCACGCTCAACGCGCGCGAGAGCGCACAATTACCCGTTCCCTAATTGAGCAAGCACTGAAACAAAATTGACATTGAGTGAACTATTTTCAATACTCAGCCTTCGGCCTTTTTCAGTTTGGCCGCATTTGCGCGCTGAGCTAACACGCTCAACAAACACCGAAAACGAATGACACAAGCTGCAGGAAATACGCGCCCACCGCTCAACGGTGTGGATGAAGAGGCGATCAAGTACGTCTTGATCACTGCGCGCGAGCAGGACATCAAGTTCATTCGCCTTTGGTTCACCGATATTCTCGGAACACTCAAGGGATTCGCCGTAACTGTCGACGAACTTGAAAGTGTGCTTCGTAGCGGTGCCAGCTTTGATGGTGCGGCCGTAGAAGGGCTCACTCGTGCGAACGAATCGGACATGATTGCCATGCCCGATCCTTCGACTTTCCAACGACTCCCTTGGCGTCCCAGCAAGAACGGTGTCGGGAGGCTGTTCTGTGATGTGCAAACGCCAACCGGTGATGCTTCATCAGCAGATGGCCGTCAAGTGCTTCGCAAGAACATTCAGCGAGCATCCGAGGCAGGATTTACTTTTTACGTCGCCCCTGAGATCGAGTACTACTACGAACTCGACCAGCCTGACGAGAGCGGATACTTCGATCAGTCTTCAGTAGATGGCGCCGGAGCAGATCTCCGACGAGACACGGTGCTCACGCTCGAACAAATGGGCATCCCGGTCAAGCACAGCCATCACGAAGTTGGATCAGGCCAGCACGAAATCGACCTGCGACACATGAACGCGCTCGCAATGGCCGATTCGATCGTCACGTTCAAGGTCATCGCAAAAGAACTCGCATCAATGGCAGGTGGTTCAGCGACGTTCATGCCCCGACCATTTGCTGACCAGCACGGCTCAGGCATGCACACTCACATGTCGCTATTCCGTGGTGACGAAAACGCCTTCTTCGACCCTGACGATGAAATGCACCTGTCTCAAACAGGACGACAGTTCATTGCTGGACTCATGAAGCACGCTCGCGAAATCTGTGTGGTCACCAACCAGTGGGTCAACTCTTACAAGCGACTTCTGCCGGGTCTTGAAGCTCCAATCTTTACTACCTGGACAACCGGAAACTTCGGAAATCTGATCCGAGTTCCTTCTTACCGACCCGGACGCGAAGATGGCATCCGAGTCGAGTACCGAGCGCCTGATTCAGCCGCCAACCCCTATTTGCTTTTTTCGGTCTTGCTTGCTGCAGGGCTGGATGGAATAGAACAAGACATGCCGCTCCCTGAACCGATGGACGCCGATGTTTACCGGCTGACAGACGAGGAACGGGAGGCAAGTGGCATTTCACGCCTGCCACGAACGCTCGATGAAGCGATTCGACTTGCGGAAGAAAGCGAGCTTCTTGAGAAAGCTCTCGGTTCAACGGTCAAGGCGAACCTCCTCGAAAACAAGCGACTCGAGTGGCAGCAGTTCTGCAACACCGTGACCGATTACGAAAAGGAGAGATACCGCCAGCTGTAACGTACCGTTGCCGGTATACCGTTGATTGACCTTCCTAAATTAGGAGAAACATGACCGAAATTCGGAATAACTTCGATTCAAGACCCGATGCTGAGCTAGTCCTCCCAGACTTCACCGACATCGCTGAACGCGGTCTTTATGTTCCAGAACTGGAGCATGACGCGTGTGGTGTTGGAATGGTTGCGAACATTACGGGTGAGCGAACCCATGCAATCATCGACCAGGCACTCGAAGTGCTTGTGAACCTGGGACACCGCGGAGCATCGGGTGCCGACCCTCTCACTGGTGACGGTGCTGGAATTACTCTCCAGATGCCTCACGCTTTCATGCAGAAGGTCGCTAAGGAATCCGGTTTCGAGCTCCCAGCCGAACGACGATACGGCGTGGCCATGTGCTTCCTGCCGAACGAAGCGAAAATCAACGCTGCCTCAAAGAAAGCACTTGAGGATGCAGCAAACGAGAACGGATTGTCGATACTTGGGTGGCGAGATGTGCCAACCGACCCATCTGTCATTGGTGTTACAGCGCAGGCTGTCATGCCTAAATTTGAACAGCTTTTCGTGGCTGCACCAGACGGCGTTGAAGGTGACGACCTCGAACGTGCGCTGTACCTCGCACGCAAGTCTGCTGAAAAGCGACTGATCGTGAACGAGACTGACGAAGAGATAAAAACTGTCCTGAATCGCGAGTTCTACGTCAGTTCCTGGTCAGCTCGAACCCTCATCTACAAGGGCATGCTTGTGGTTGACCAGCTAGGCGAGTTCTACCTCGACCTCAAGGACGAGAGCATGGTTAGTGCTTTCGGACTGGTCCACTCTCGGTTCTCAACCAACACTCTTGGTTCGTGGAAGCTTTCGCACCCGTACCGAATGCTTGCTCACAACGGTGAAATCAATACCGTTCGTGGTAACCGAAACTGGATGCAGGCTCGTGAGAAGACGATTGACTCACCGTTCTTTGGTGACAAGATCGATGAACTTACCCCGATTTGTGAATCCGACGATCCGTCCGACACCGCTTCACTCGACAACGTGTTCGAGCTGTTGCGTATGAGTGGTCGTTCAGTTGAACACACCGCAGCAATGATGATGCCTGCTGCATGGCACGGTCACGAATCAATGCCAAAGGATGTTCAGGATTTCTACGAATTCCACGGCAACCTGATGGAGCCGTGGGATGGACCAGCAATGATCGTGTTCACCGACGGTGACGCTATTGGAGCTGTTCTGGACCGAAACGGTCTTCGCCCATTCCGCTACACCGTAACTAAAGACGATCTGTTGATAATGGCTTCGGAAACCGGTGTTCTCAATGTCGAACCAGAGCGAGTCAAGTACCGCTCTCGACTGCAGCCGGGGCGCATGTTCCTAGTTGACTTCGGTGAGCAGCGAATTGTCGAGCCAGATGAGGTAATGAAGCGTCTTGCAGACGCCAATCCTTACTCGGAGTGGCTCGAGGAAAATCGATCAACGATCGAAACTCTTCCAGAGGCACCCACCGTTCCTGAAAACGATCTGGATTCGCTGGTCGCACGTCAAATGGCGTTCGGTTACACCCGAGAAGACCTGAATATGCTTATCAGGCCGATGGCTATCACAGGCCACCAGCCTCAGGGATCAATGGGCAACGACGCGCCTCTGGCTGTGTTGTCTGACAAGCCGCAGAACATGTTCGCCTACTTCAAGCAGGCGTTCGCCCAGGTTTCCAACCCACCGCTGGATGCCATTCGAGAGAAGCTCGTTACTCAGCGTGCAGTTCCTGCTGGACGGCGACCGAACATTTTCGAAACGACCCCTCTGCATTGCCAGACCCTTCGAATCGACCACCCTGTTCTGAGGAACGCCGAGCTTGCAAAAATCAAAGCTTCATCTGTTCCGGGTGTAAAAGCGAAGACGATCTCGACTCTGTTCCCAGTTTCTGGCGGAACAGAAGCCCTGGAAGCCGCACTCGACCGAATACGCCAGGAAGCGAGCCATGCTATTGAAGATGGCTTCACACTCCTGATCCTGTCCGACCGCGGGGTTGATGAAGAGAACTCGTATGTTCCTTCTCTTCTCGCAACCGGTGCAATCCATCACCATTTGATTCGCGAACGTAACCGAGCGCAGGCCGACATCATTGTCGAGTCCGGTGAGCCGCGCGAAGTACATCACTTCGCAACCCTCTTCGGTTACGGCGCCTCGGCTATCAACCCGTACCTGGCTCTCGAAACCATCGACGGTTTGCGACAGCGCCCAACTGCTGAGGAGAAAATTCCTGCACAGGATGCTGCCGAGGAAAACTTCCGAGAAGCGATTGAAGAAGGTGTGGTCAAGACCATGGCAAAGATGGGTATTTCCACTTTGCAGGGTTACATTGGCGCACAGGTTTTCGAGGCACTCGGACTTGGCCGTGAACTGGTTGACGAATACTTCACTTGGACCGTCTCACGTATCAGCGGAATCGGTACCAATGAAATAGCACTCGACCAGCTCGCGAACCACTCACGGGCGTACTCTCCGGACAACATTCCGTCGAACTTGAAACTGGACCTTGGTGGACTCTACCTCTGGCGCTCCACTGGCGAGCGCCACATGTGGAACCCTGACACCATCTCACTGTTGCAGGACGCAGTGCGCCGAAACGACCGCGCTGTATACGAGCGGTTTGAAGCAGCCTCCGACAAGGAAGGTGATGACCACATCACCATCCGAAACATGCTGGAGCCAGTATTCGATGGCGAAGGCATACCGCTAGACGAAGTCGAGCCAGCAGAGAAGATTGTCGAGCGATTCGCCACCGGTGCGATTTCACTCGGTTCGATCTCTCGTGAAGCTCACGAAACTCTTGCAGTTGCCACCAACCGAATCAACGCTCGATCAAACACCGGTGAAGGTGGAGAAGACCCTGAGCGCTTCACTCCTGAGGCCAACGGTGACTCTCGATCAAGTGCGATCAAACAGGTTGCATCAGGTCGGTTCGGTGTGACCACCAACTACCTGACCAACGCGCGTGACCTCCAGATCAAAATGGCTCAGGGTGCAAAGCCGGGTGAAGGTGGTGAAATTCCAGGTCGAAAGATATCGGACTACATCGCATACATCCGAAAGACCACTCCTGGTGTGGAGTTGATTTCACCTCCACCTCACCATGACATTTACTCAATTGAGGATCTGGCTCAGCTGATCCACGACCTTAAGAACGTCAACCCCGATTCCCGTGTACACGTAAAACTCGTGTCCGTTGCCGGTGTTGGAATCATCGCTGCCGGTGTAGCTAAAGGTAAGGGCGACGTTGTCCTAATCTCCGGTGACTCCGGTGGAACCGGTGCGTCCCCGCTCAGCTCAATCAGGCACGCTGGACTCCCATGGGAGCTCGGGCTCGCTGAGACCCAGCAGGTTCTTGTCGCCAACGGACTCCGCGACCGAATCGTCGTTCAGACGGACGGTCAAATGAAGACGGCGAAAGACGTTCTTATTGGTGCGTTGCTTGGTGCCGAGGAATGGGGAATCGCAACTGGTGCGCTCATTGCGATGGGTTGCATCATGCTCCGCAAGTGCCACCTCAACACCTGCTCAGTAGGTGTTGCAACCCAGGACCCAGAGCTTCGCAAGAAGTTCGCCGGAACTCCTGACGCTGTAGTGAACTACTTCATGTTCCTCGCCGAAGGGCTGCGTAAACTCATGGCCAAGCTCGGATTCCGAACCGTTGAAGAAATGGTCGGTCGAGTCGACAAGCTGAAAGTTCGCGACAACATCGATCACTGGAAAGCAAAGACACTCGATCTTTCACCAATTCTCGTAAAACCGGAAACCCTTCCACAGGACCATCCGTACCAGTGCACCACTCAGGACCACGGCTTGGACAAGGCACTCGACAACCAGTTGATTGACCTATCCAAGGAAGCAATCGATAGCGGTTCTAAGGTTTCTGGAACGCTGCCAATCGTCAACGTGAACCGAACAGTTGGTGCAACGTTGAGCGGAAAAATCGCCGCTAAGTACGGTGAAAAAGGTCTTCCTGATGGAACGATCAACTTCACATTCCAGGGCTCTGCTGGTCAGAGCTTTGGAGCCTGGGTGGTCCAGGGAGTTACATTCAAGGTTGAAGGTGATGCCAACGACTACTTCGGAAAAGGACTCTCTGGTGGTCGACTGGTAATCACTCCTCCACCCGGCAGCGACTACGAAGCCAGCGAAAACATCATCATTGGTAACGTCGCCCTCTACGGTTCAACCGGGGGTGAGGCATACGTAAATGGTTTGGCTGGTGAGCGATTCGCTGTGCGTAACTCGGCAGCTCACGCCGTCGTTGAAGGTATTGGAGACCACGGTTGTGAGTACATGACCGGTGGTCAGGTTGCCATTCTCGGTCCAACCGGACGAAACTTCGGTGCAGGAATGAGTGGTGGTATTGCTTACGTAATCGATCCTGACGGTTCGTTCGAGAGCAACTTCAACCCGGCAATTGCCGATCTGCTCGACGTAGAGCCAGGTTCAGAAGATGACAAATCACTCAAGGACATGATCGAAAAGCACCTTGAGTACACAGGAAGCAAGCTGGCCGAAAGGCTCCTCGCCGACTGGGACAACTCAGTCACACAATTCAAGAAAGTGTTCCCTCGTGACTACGCTAGAGTTTTGAGGGAACGGGCTTTGGCAGCAACCGAAGCTGATTTAGGAGAGAAAGAAGGAGTAGCAACACGTGGGTAAAGTAACGGGCTTCATAGAGGCTGGTCGCCGAACACCCGCGCGTCGCGACAAAGTCGAGCGAATCAGCGACTGGCAGGAAATCTACCTCGAGTGGAGTGACTCCGATTCACGCCGCCAGGCAAGCCGATGCATGGACTGCGGTGTTCCTTTCTGTAACAGCGGTTGTCCACTCGGGAACCTGATTCCAGAATTCAACGACTTCGTGTATCACGGTGCGTGGCAGGAGGCTATCCAGCGACTGCACGCCACAAACAACTTCCCTGAATTCACCGGACGTGTGTGCCCTGCTCCTTGTGAAGCATCCTGCACACTTTCGATCAACTCTGATCCTGTAACCATCGAAATGATCGAGAAGACGATCGTCGAGCGTGGCTGGGAAGAAGGTTGGATCAAGCCGGAACCTGCCGAAAATAAAACCGGTAAGAAAGTCGCGGTTGTTGGTTCTGGACCATCTGGTCTGGCAGCAGCACAGCAACTCGCTCGTGCCGGTCACTCGGTGACGGTCTTCGAACGCAATGAGTACATTGGTGGTCTCCTTGCAATCGGTATCCCGGAGTTCAAGCTCGAAAAGCGAGTTGTGGATCGCCGGGTCGACCAGATGAAAAAAGAAGGCGTTGAGTTCAAAGTAAGCACCAACGTCGGAATCGATATCACACACGAAGAACTGCTCGAAAACTTCGATGCGGTTTGTCTCGCAGGTGGCTCAACTGTTCCAAGAGACCTTCCAGTTGAAGGACGTGAGCTTAACGGTGTCCATTTCGCGATGGACTTCTTGGGGCAGCAGAACCGACGGCTCAAGGGGCAGGAATTCTCTCCAGAAGAAACCATCGATGTAAAGGGCAAGAACGTCGTGATCATCGGTGGAGGTGACACTGGGGCTGACTGTCTCGGCACTTCACACCGACAGGGTGCGGCAAACATCGTTCAGATGGAAATCATGCCTCGTCCACCTGAAGAGCGAATCACTACCAACCCATGGCCTCAGTGGCCAACGATCTTCCGCACATCAAGTGCGCACGAAGAAGGTGGTGACCGAGATTTCAACGTTCTCACCAAGCGATTCGTTGATGACGGAAACGGAAACGTAAAGCGACTCGAGTGCGCCCGCGTTGAGTGGGTGAAAGACAAAGAGACCGGTAGGTTCAACATGAACGAAATACCGGGATCTGAGTTCACACTCGAAGCTGATGCAGTTTTCCTTGCGATGGGATTCCTGCACCCGCAGCACGAAGGTCTTCTAGACGCTCTCGGCGTTGAATACGACGCGCGAGGAAACGTAGCAGCGGACGGATCAATGAAAACCAACCTCGACAAAGTCTTCGCTTGCGGAGATATGCAGCGAGGCCAGTCACTCGTGGTCCACGCGATTGCCAGCGGACGCCGAACAGCAAGGATGATCGACATCTTCCTGACCGGCGATTCTCGCCTGCCAACCGTTTCGGGTTACGCTCGACCACCGTTAATGGTCAACAGCTAAGCGTTCGCTGAGAAAATGACGACCGAAGCCGACACATCCAGAGCGGCAACAACCATCAGGGTTGCAGCCGCTCAAATCAACACGACTGTCGGCGACATCGACGGTAATGCACGGCTAATTCAGGAATGGATTGAAAAGGCTCAGGCCCAAGGGGTTGAGCTACTTGTATTCCCTGAACTGACAATCACCGGCTATCCGCCGGAGGACCTGGTTCTCTACGACCATTTCATCGAAGCCAATAAGATGGCGCTGAGACAACTCGCCGCTTCCGTTGGTGACGTGGTTTCAGTTGTCGGGTTCGTTGATTCTGACGAAGACGGAAATCTGTACAACGCAGCAGCTGTTCTTCACAAAGGTGAAGTAGTTAATGTGTACCGGAAAGTTCACCTTCCGAATTACGGAGTTTTTGACGAACAACGGTATTTCCAGTCCGGCGATCAGTGCCCGGTGCTCGTGATTCGAGGAATCCGTGTTGGGGTGAACATTTGCGAAGACATCTGGGAAGACGTCGGGCCCTCAGAGGTTCAGTGCGTCGCTGGTGCACAGATCGTTGTAAATCTGAACTCCTCGCCTTACGAATCGGGCAAGCAGGGTGTCCGAGTTAACATCGTCACCAATCTGGCACGTCGGAATCGCGCGTTCACCCTCTACGCCAATCAGGTGGGTGGGCAAGATGAGCTCGTCTTCGATGGTGGCTCAATGCTGGCAGGACCAGACGGTGAACTCGTCGGTACAGCTCCCAGGTTCGAAGAAGCTCTGCTTACCGCTGACCTGAACGTAACTGCGGTCGACGACATCCGGGAAAAACATCCTGTTTACGCTGTACCTGAAGCGGATCTCGAAAGAGTTGGCACAGCACACGAAGTAAACATTTCCTCTACTCCGTCTTCTTATCAACCTCAACTACCTGAATTGTCGGTCTACAAACTTGACCGATTGGAAGCAATCTATCGTGCGCTGGTGTTGGGTACTCGGGACTACGTAAAGAAGACCGGATTTCAAAAGGTAGCAGTAGCAGTATCCGGCGGAATCGACTCAGCATTAGTTACTGCGATCGCCGTCGACGCTATCGGTGCTGAGAACGTAGTTGGTGTTGCTCTGCCTTCCCGATATTCGTCAGAAGGTAGCGTGAGCGATGCAACGGACCTTTGTGCTCGCCTCGGTGTCGATCTCTGGAATGTACCAATCGAGCCGGGGCACCGAGCATTTGAAGAAATGCTCAACGAAGCTTTCGAGGGGACTGACCCTGGCCTTGCCGAAGAGAATATGCAGTCTCGAATCCGCGGCAACATCATGATGTCGATCGCCAACAAGTTCAACTGGCTTGTTCTCACAACCGGCAACAAGTCCGAAATGGCGACCGGCTACGGCACACTCTACGGCGACATGGCAGGTGCCTACGCTGTCATTAAGGATGTACCAAAGACCGTCGTATACGAGCTTTGCGAACACCGAAATCAGCGTGGTCCTGGCGCTCCCATTCCTCAGGCAATCATCGACAAGCCGCCGAGCGCTGAGTTACGACCTGACCAACTCGACCAGGATTCACTTCCACCGTACGACCAGCTCGACCGAATCATCCACATGTACATCGAGGACAGACTGTCACTCCGGAAGATCATTGAGAGCGAAGCTGAGCATGGCGAAAACGGTGCCAGCGAATCGGTGATCCGCCGGGTAATTCGCCTCGTAGACATTAATGAGTACAAGCGACGTCAAACTCCTCCTGGGGTCAAAATCACCGGCTTGGCGTTTGGGAGAGACCGTCGACTTCCAATCGCCTCAGGATGGCAAAGGTAGCTCGAATCAAGGTCATCGCACTCCGTACGCCAGTGGTTGCGAGGACGTTCTCCACAGTTACTCCACATTCTGTCGGTAACTTGAAACTCAACTATCGAATCAATGTCTTATTTGGACGGTGATTTCACGAAACGTTTCCGAAGCACTAATCATCGAACTCATATGAATATGTCCAAGAAATTTAGAAATTTACTCATCGGTTCTTCATTGACCATTCTTATTGCTGCGACAGTAGCGTGCTCGGGTTTGACGAGCGAAAACGTTCAGTCACCGACCTCCGATGTGGTAAACGAAACGATTTCCAGCACCGTAGTGACTCCAACACCGCTCGTCAGAGATAGTGTTTCTAGTTCACCAGATCTTGCTCCAACCCCAAACAACGAGCAGAACCAGCCCGCCAAATTCGATGGTTCGGACGACAAAAACGATGGTAAATCTGGAGACATACCTTCCGGCGCAAGCGAGGTAACGGAACTCACACCGTCGCAAATCGTAGCCGCCCAACAGGACCATCTCGCAAACCTCTACGAAGAGACTGTCGGTTCGATCGTATTCATTCGAGTTGGTTCGAACGTCGGAGCCGGTTCCGGTTCAGGATTCGTATGGGATAAGTCCGGGCACATCGTCACAAACTTCCATGTCATCCAGGGTGCAACGGACGTGTTCGTAAAGTTTTTCGATGGTCGCGAGTACCGGGCCGACATCGTCGCTTTCGACCCTGATTCCGATCTTGCAGTGATCAAAATCGTTGACCTCGAACACAATCTCGAACCGATCGCCATTGGTACGTCCGGTAATCTTCGTCCCGGCGACCTTGCTATCGCCCTCGGCAACCCGTTCGGCGAAGAGTTCACTATGACAACTGGAATCGTAAGTGCGGTTAGTCGAACTCTTAATAGTGGTTTTTCTGCCTACCAGATTCCAGCTGTGGTTCAAACCGATGCTGCGATCAACCCCGGCAACTCCGGTGGTCCTTTGCTCGACATGGACGGGCAAGTGATCGGAGTCAATACACAGATTCGAAGTGATTCGCGCCAGAACTCGGGAGTCGGCTTCGCTGTCCCGGTCGACCTCGTGAAACGTGTTGTCCCTTCTCTTATTGACGAGGGTTCATACACCTACCCGCTGATGGGGATTAGCGGTGGTGAAGTTAGCATTAAGGTCAGGGAAGCTGCTGGGCTCGATGGCGATGTACGTGGAGCAATCATTGCCACAGTTTCGTCAGGTGGACCGGCCGACACAGCGGGATTCCTAGGTGACACTGGACAACGGTCAAGCAACGGCCAGTTGCTCACAGAGAACTTCGACGGCGACATCATCGTGTCGATCAACGGTACTGCGATCAACTCGATGAATGATCTAATCGGCTTCCTTGCACTGAACACCGCCCCTGGTGAAGAAATTGTTGTTGGCGTTCTGAGAAATGGTGTTGAGATTTCAATCCCAATGGAATTGGGTGCTCGCCCATCAAGCACGTAAGTAACCTGAGAACTTAAAACTAAAAGCCTGCACCGTCATGGTGCAGGTTTTTTTGTTACCGCATCACTAACTATCTGCAATTCAATTCGGTTTCGAGTGATCTTAGTTATATACCTTAAGGTAATGAAAGGATCTCTTCACCAATTTTTCACTTTATTACACCATCTTTAGATGGATAATATGCTGATTGAATGCGAATCATAAGTTATGATTCGTCAAGTAAATCAAAAACTATATTACTCGGCATTAGGCGAAAATATCGCAAAGGCATGACACATGAATATCGCAGAGCTCGAAGCGCTAAAAGCAGTAGCAGAAACTGGCAGCTTCACTCGCGCAGCTGATCGACTCGGAATGAGCCAACCTGGGCTTAGTCGCCAGATTCAGAGGTTGGAAAGGGAGCTGGGTACAAAACTCCTTGAACGCCGGGGCACTGGTGCAATCCTGACTGATGCCGGTCGTGAGTCGATGCAATTCGCGATCCGAACAATCTCTGATTTTGATGCTCTTGTATCTCGATTCGGTCCAGACCCTTCAGCGCTGACTGGCGTAATCCGAATCGTTGCCAGCTCAACTCCTGCCGAATATTTAGTTCCCTCTCTGGTCGCCGAATTCCGCAACGAGCACCAGGGAGTCTCAGTCGAAGTTCTCGTGGCAGACTCAGCACAGGTAGCTCGAACTGTTGGAGATCGGCAGGCAGACCTTGGACTAAGTGGGATGCCATCAACTGCCATCGGGTTCTCCGCTGTGCCAGTTGCCAAAGATGAGATCGTTCTCGCAGTATCGAAGGAACACCGATTCGCCGGTGAACGAGCGATCACGATTGACCAACTTCGAGATGAAACCTTCATCGAGCGTGAAGGTGGATCTGGAACCTGGCAAACGCTCATCCAGGCACTTTCAGCCTCTGGCATTGAGCTCCCAGAGCACAACGTTTCTATGACGCTCGGAAGTACTCAAGCTGTGATCGCAGCCGTCGAGAAGAACCTCGGAGTTGGTTTCGTTACTAACCATGCTGTCGAGCACGCAGCAGGAAGCGTCGCAGCTGTGCGCATTGACGGCGTGCCTTTAGACCGAGACCTGAATCTTGTTTACGAGACCGGTCGTGTTCGAGGACGTCACACCCAGGCGTTCATAGAATTCATTCGTGGCAAGTCTGAGTAATATCCCCGCCACCTCGGCAGAGAGCTAAATCGCCCTTTTCATAGCCAACCTCGTTGGATAACGATAATGTTGTGCCAACGGTCTGTTGCACGGATTAGAACGCTTGTGCTAATCTTCCCGGCACTGTAGTTCGTTTGTTCTACTACCCGGCTACCTCAACGATAAAAGGACGTGCGACGTTGGCTGTCAAGAAAGCACAGGTAAAGGCATCATTGAACGGTTCCAGCAGCGACCGCGAGAAAACTCTTGAACTGGCACTCGCACAAATAGAGAAGTCGTTCGGACGTGGCGCAGTCATGCGCATGGGCGACTCAGATGCGTCCAATTCTGTAAAAGCAGTCCCTACCGGGGCGATCTCTCTCGACATGGCACTGGGTGTTGGTGGTCTACCACGCGGCCGAATCATCGAAATCTTCGGTGCTGAGTCAGCCGGTAAAACCACTCTTGCTATGTCAGCAGTTGCTGAAGCACAGCGAGCAGGCGGACAAGCTGCATTCATCGACGTAGAGCACGCGATGGACCCTGCCTACGCCAAGTTGATCGGTGTAGACATCGACAATCTTCTTATTTCGCAGCCTGATTCTGCAGAGCAAGCTCTCGAAATTACCGAGTACCTGATTCGTTCTGGCGCACTCGACATCATTGTTCTTGACTCCGTCGCGGCACTCGTTCCTTCCGCTGAACTCGAAGGTGAAATGGGGGAAATGCAGATCGGTTTGCAGGCACGGCTGATGTCCCAGGCTCTGCGAAAACTGACTGGAATCATCCACAAGACTGACACGGTTTGTATTTTCATTAACCAGCTCCGAGAAAAAGTCGGAGTTGTCTTCGGAAGCCCTGAAGTAACCCCTGGTGGTCGGGCTTTGAAGTTCTACAGTTCCGTTCGAATCGATCTTCGACGCATCGAAGCCGTCAAAGTAGGACAGGACATCATCGGAAACAGGGTTCGGGCGCGTGTCGTAAAGAACAAAGTTGCCCCCCCGTTCCGTAAGGCAGAGTTGGAAATTCTGTTCAATGCCGGCATCAGCAAAGAAGGCAATATTCTTGATCTCGGTGTTGAATCGGGAATCGTCAAGAAGAGTGGATCTTTCTTCTCATATGGCGATGTCAGGCTTGGGCAAGGTCGAGAGGCTTCCAGAATATTCCTCAAGACCAATTCCGACATTCGTGACGAAATTGAAGCTGCAATTCGGGGCGATGAAAACGCCATCCCTGTTGACGAGGAAAAAGAAACCGAATCTGCTCCAGAACGATAAGCAGCATCTGATCAGGAACAAGCCTGATCGTGCGCTAAGTTTTCACGAGCTATAAACTTGATAGCCGAGGACGATGACATTCCGTCCTCGGCTTTTTATATAGCTTGACTACATCAATCGTTCTAATCGTATTGGGTCTGTGTGGTAGCGCATTCATCAGCGCGACCGAAGCCGCAGTGCTCGATGCCAGCCGTTACCGAATCGAACACAGAGCCGAAGAAGGCGACAGACGCGCACGTCTTTTGATCAGGATTTTCGATCAGTACGAAAAATTCTTCGGAACTATCCTGCTGTTCGGAAACCTCTTCAACATCATGGTCGCCTCAGTAGGAACGACCCTTGCCATTTCGACTATCGGTGGTGGTGAGGCGACGGTGCTCTCAACTGTCGTTGCTACGGCATTGGCAACAGTCGTAGTTGTTGTTGTCGGTGAACTCACCCCAAAAACGGTAGCCGTCACAGCATCTGAGAGATGGTCACTCATCACAGCCAGACTCGTCCTGTACCTCATGACCGTTTCCTGGCCATTGGTATTCGCATTCACGCTCGTTCCGCGTGTCGTTATGCGTATTTTCGGTGGAAAAGGAACAAACTCGTCTCCGATAGTAACACCTGGCGAACTACGCACTCTGATCGACCTTGGTGAAGCTGAAGGTACGGTGGAAGAGAACACCGGTGAGATGCTCGAGAACATCTTCCGCTTCGGAGAGATGGAAGTCCGAGATGTGATGACTCCACGACCAGAAATAGTCTGGATCAGGTCTGACGCTTCGTTCGTGGAATTTATGGAGTCGTACAGACTCTCGCCCCACACACGATTCCCTGTATTTGAAACAGACCACGATGATGTGGTCGGCATCCTGTCCGTTAAAGACGTACTGGCGTCCCTATCCGAGGCCAAGCTCAAGTTCGACCAACCGGTGATTGATCTCATGCGGCAAGCCCACTTCGTCCCTGAAACGAAACTGCTTGATGACCTATTCGAAGAAATGCAGGAGTCCGGGCACAAAGTGTCGCTGGTAGTCGATGAATTCGGCGGAATTTCCGGCCTAATTACCCTAACCCGACTAGTTGAACAAATCGTTGGGCGAACAGGTGAAGAAGGTCTCAAGCCAGAACGTCAATTCGTGACGGTTAACGAAAACACCTTTGTACTCGATGGTGGACTTCTTATCGGAGAAGCCAACGACGAGCTTGGACTTGATATTCCAGAGGGCGAGTACGAAACCATCGCCGGATTCTTCCTGGAGCAAGCGCAGACGCTTCCGACAGTCGGTTCACGCGTGATGTACGCCAACCTTCGAATGCAAGTCGGTGAAATGGATGGCACCAAGATCAAAACGATCAGGGTCCGTCGCATCACCGAGCTTGCCGAAGTCACCAGCTAAGGTCGTTATGACCAGTTTCGACAGTTTTGTTGAAAATCTTCGCTCCGGCTTAGCCGAGGCTGAGCTAGTGCCCGGTTCAAAGCTGGTAGTGGCGTTTTCAGGTGGACCCGATTCAACCGCTCTGCTTGCGGGTCTTGCGGAGCTACGTGACCACCTTTCACTCGATTTGCTGGCATGTCACGTAAATCACGGTATTCGAAGCGAGACTTCACACAAAGACGCCGAGGCTGCAAGAAATATCGCTAAGTCACTGTCTGTCGAATTCCGATTGTTTGAAACCGATGTTCCATCGCAAGCAAAATCCCGCAAACAAGGGATAGAGCAAACGGCAAGGGAAGTCAGGTATGAGCTCCTTGGCGGAGTCGTTGAGGAGTTCAACGCATTCGGTGTTGTAACGGGTCATACACTCGACGACCAGGCAGAGACGACTTTGTTGCACGTTGCACGCGGTAGCGGGCTCAAAGGTATGAGCGGAATGCGAGCATTTTCGATCCTGGACATTGCGTCCATCGGAACGTCGCTAAACGTGATCCGCCCGCTGCTCGGAGCTAGACACCACGATTGTGTCGAATTCTGCGACCTTCGATCGCTCGCCTATGTCGTCGATGAATCGAATTCCTCAGATGTTTATGCCCGGAACAGAGCCAGGCACGATGCCCTGCCAACCTTGGAACGCGTTTCGCCGGGTGCAACGGTAGCGCTCGCCAGACTCGCGAAGAACTCTCAGCAGGATATCGACGCACTTGATTGGCTCACTGAGAACATCGTGACTGATCTTGAGATCGAAGGCGGCATCTATAGCCTGGCGGGTATTTCAGACTTGCCAGAACCCGTTGTTACCAGAGTCCTAATGCGCCTGTTCGAAATCGCAGCTGGCAACCTACAGGAACTTGAAAGATCACACCTGGACTTGATGAGCCACCTCGTTAGAGGTCACAGCGGAACTTCAATCGACTTGCCTCAGGGTGTTCAAATGCTGGTCGATAAGGAAAGCTTTCGCTTCACCACCACGTCCGATATGGATGACTGTCCTTACCCACCTGTGATCGAAGAGGCAACGTTCAACATACCCTCGGATCAATCGTTCGCAGAAAACTGGAAAATAGTCGCTGAGTCCATGCCTCGACCGGCGAATCTGAACTCGAACAATCCGCTAGCCACGTACGCTTCAAGCTCGCTCGAAGAAGCAACTTTGCGAGTGCGCAATCGACGACCCGGTGATCGGTTCCATCCCCTCGGAGCGACAGGTTCTAAGAAGCTTCAGGACTACTTCGTTGACGAAGGGTTGCCGCGTCGTTGGAGACATCGAGTCCCGATTGTTGAAGCAAACTCAGAGATCGCATGGATTGGTGGAGGGCGATTATCAGAGTGGGCGAAGGTACAGCCCGATGATGATCGAGTTGTACGTTTCGAAATAGTTCGACGCTAGAGGACCTGCGACAGTCTTGGATTGACTGACAGTCCGGGGATCCGACCGCGTTTAGCGATGTTCCGGTTCTCGATTTCCTTGATGTCTGCCGTGAAGGAGATTGGGCTGGCAGCAGCAATGTAGTAACCGACAGCGAACAGGCTGACCGGCGCTTGAGCTTCCACGAACTGGTTTATTCGCTCAGGTGTAATACCGCCACTCACGAAAATATCCACGTGGTGATATCCGCCCTGATCCAACCGTGCCCTGATTTCGTGAACTAGTTCAGGTGTCACCCCGCCGCGTTCTTTCGGCGTGTCTAGTCGAATACCTCGCAAACGCTCTCGCAAAGCCTTTGCCACTTCTAGAGCCTCTTCGGTCTCATCCTTGAAAGTGTCGACAAGAGCAACACGCGGAACTTCCGGTGGCATGTGCTTGTCGAAAGCCATGATTGACCGCACGGTGTCACCCATCAACAGGACCAGCGAGTGCGGCATCGTTCCTGAAGGTGTAAGTCCGTGCAGTTGCTGTCCGACAACACTGGAGCTGGACACACATCCACCTACAACTGCCGAATAGTCCATCACACCAACAACTTCAGGATGGACGTGTCTTGCACCGTACCCAATGATCGGAATACCGTCAGCGGCGGATACACACTCCTGGGCTGCAGTCGCCCACCCGGTACATGAAGCAAGCGTGCCCAGGATTGCAGTCTCGAACAGACCGAAGGATGCATAGGGAGCACGGATTCGAAGTGCCACTTCACCTGCGGATACGTTGACACCTTCATCCAGTGCCCAAACTTCTCGACCCGTTTCGGGGAGAACTCTTTGGAGAAGTGTTTTGACTTCAGTAATCCCGCAGAAGGTTCCGTCGCGTTCGGCGGTAATCTCTACGACTACTTCGGGATTAACCCCTTCGTTTCGAAGGATCGTGAGGGCTCTGTGGAGTTCGTTATCGGCCGTGTATCCAGTTAGAACTGAACGACCAATTTCAAAATCACCGGGAGTAGTCATAAATTTCTGCGATTACCGTGCACGCAAGCCGCGAATACGAACTCTGCAACTCCACTCTAGCCATGACTAGATTTGAAGGTCAAGATGCAGATGGCGGTACAGGACGGCCTTTGAACCTCAGTCTCAACAACCCTTTCACGTCTTCCCAAGCGGTTGAGATTATTTTCACTCGAGTGTCCGGATCGTCTTCCCAACGAACTGGAATCTCTTTTATACGGTAGCCAGCCTTACCGGCAAGTAACAGCAGTTCGGTGTCGAAGAACCATGCGTTATCTTTCGCAAGAGGTACCACGTTCTCCGCGGCTTTTCTCGACACTGCCTTAAATCCGCACTGGGCGTCTCGCCAGCTAGTCAATGGAAACATCATGCGGATCATAATGTTGTAGCCACGTGAGGTTATCTCTCGTTTGAGCGTACGCCCAACAACCTCTGATTCTTTTCGCAAACGAGAACCAACTGCAACGTCGTACCCTTCGTCCGCAATCGCAGCAACCAGGTCAGGCATGCGGTTGATGTCAGTAGATAAATCTACGTCCATGTACAGCCGCACGTCGGCATCACTTTCGGTCCAAGCTTTTTTCAACGCACGACCTCGACCACGCTGGTCAAGATGAGTCACTCGCAAGCTCGGATACTTCTCGATGAGCTCAGATGCCACTTCTGCCGTTCGATCAGTAGATCCGTTGTCAGCTACAACAACTCGCCACTCGCGGTCAGAATGGTCTTCCACAAACGCAAAAATTTTCTCGATGCAAACAGGCAGCGCCACCTCTTCGTTCAGAACAGGTATGACTATGTCGACTGTCGTTGCCATGTGAGTCTGTCTGCCCGGCGGATACGCCTAGTGGTAGAAGTGACGAGTGCCGGTGAACAGCATCACCAGCCCAAGTTCATTCGCGGCATCGATGACTTCCTGGTCCTTCACTGATCCACCAGGTTGAGCAATCGCTACAGCGCCGGCTTTCGCAGCGTTCTCAATTCCGTCTGGGAACGGGAAGAAGGCGTCGCTGGCCATTACACACCCCTGTGCCTCATCACCGGCAGCACGTCCAGCCAAGTAGACACTGATCGCCCGATTAGGCTGACCTGCCCCCATACCTCGAAGCATGTTGTCCTTAGCGAAAACAATGGCATTTGAGTGAACGAGCTGACATGCCTTCCATGCGAATTCCATGTCCACAAGTTGCTGGTCTGTCGGTTGCTTCTTCGTAACAATTTTCCAGTCAGCAGCACTTTCGATGATGTTGTCCGGTTCCTGGATCAGTGCACCGCCAGTTACGTTTCGTGCCGTGAGTAATGGTGACTTCGATGGTTGTACTTCAAGAACTCGAGTCCGCTTTCGCTTGCTAAGGATTTCGAGTGCCTCTGGCTCGTATCCCGGTGCAGCGATCACGTCGTAGAGCACTCCCCGCATGGCATCGGCAGTTTCAGCGGTAAGCGTCTGGTTGAATCCAACGATCCCACCAAATGCTGAAATAGTGTCGCCTTCATACGCTTTCCGATAAGCAGTTGCCTGGTCGTCATCAAGAGCCAGTCCGCAAGGGTTGGCGTGCTTCACAACCGACACACAGTGCTTGTCGCTCGCTGGGAACGAGTTTGCTGCTACCCATGCGGCATCAGCGTCAAAGTAGTTCAGGTACGACATATCAATACCGTGCAACTGTTTGGCGTTGACAATTCCACCAGACCCGCCCGGAGTAACGTAAACACCGCCCGCCTGATGGGGGTTCTCGCCGTAACGCGGAATCATCACCCTGTTCCAAGCAAAGGTGAGTTCTTCAGGGAAGAGTGCTGATTTATCGTCGGATTCTGCAACTTCAGGTTCACGAAGATACGCAGATATGAGCGTGTCGTAGCTGGCGACGTGCTGGAACGCCTTTGC
>Ga0255757_10002109_pt1 | contig 18921 bp, 19 predicted proteins | sample 071ome_27_FD_179957 | JGI IMG/M metagenome (GOLD analysis project Ga0255757, IMG submission 179957) | Coastal salt marsh microbial communities from the Groves Creek Marsh, Skidaway Island, Georgia - 071409AT metaG (version 2) | ecosystem: Environmental > Aquatic > Marine > Intertidal zone >...
TTTCCAATGTACCAACGTCTTCGTAAAACAAACCCATATGCATACTATTCTCTGAACACACAGAAACAGATGCAATCTGATCTGCGGAACTACGGTTCGTTAACATTCTTTGAACAAGACCCTGACAACATCCCCGATCCAAATGAACCAAAGCATTCCATTGATCTGCCCAAAGCCTTGGCTGCAGCAGAGCACATGCTTGATACAGGTTCACCTGAGTTCAATGAGAAGACAGAAACCATACTGTCTCTCCTCTATGCCACAGACACTGTACCCATAAGGCGGTGTGCCTTGCATGGTGGTAAGCATAAAGTCTTTGCAGCATTGATAGTGCTAATGCATGAGCAATCTCTGCAGCTTGAGGTCAATGAGTATAATACGAGTGACCTACGTACATTCGGCTACAGCATGAGTTTCATGCACTTCTTATCAAAAGCTGAAGCACGATTTGTACTGAACGTAATGATGCGCACTGAACACAATGCCATCTACTGCGTCAGTGAAGGAGTGGTGGGGATCATGAGCAATGGCCATCACTAATGCACATCTCCACTGGTTCAAATTGAAGTGTCCATATCCTCAAGGCAGCAAAGCCTTTCGTATGGCAAAGGCTAGACTGGAAAATGCCACTTATGCTGACTTGGAACGATTACGTGCAGAGTTTGAAATGTACAAAGACGGATCAACACCTGTGACCCATTACAACCTTTATGATGAGTGGTTTGCATCTGCAGGAGGAGTGCAAACGGAACAGGTCAACATGAAGGGTATTCAACGCCATGGTACGAAGTACAGAGTACAAAAACGTATCAATGGGCAGTTACAAAGATGGACATTTGATACACTGGATAAAGCTGTCCGAAAACGAGATGCTATCTTTGCCAAAATAGCTGCAGAATAGCTGCTGAGAGGCTCTGTACTGCGTTAGGATGAGTCTAGTGCCCAAATTCAACTGTGGTGCTAACGAGGGCCAAAAGTGCCCAAGATTATGGGCGAGGGACCATTATATTGTTCGCCCATAATATTCATCGGCAGCTTCATTTCTCTGTAACCAACCTGAGTATGCCAACACCTCTTCAATGACATTGTCCTCTGCAGGGGGAAGCCGCATAAACTTTGCCTGTTTGAGGTCGATCTGGATGTCTTTACCCAATACCTGCTGATAAGCAGTTGTCATTCTCTCAAGCAAAAGCTCCTGATCATCTTCAAGTACAAGAAAGCTATCATGAACTGGTAGAATAGGCTTTTTGTCTTTTGCAAAAGCCAACATGACGTGTTCAGCCATTTGGCTGTCATAGAACTGCAGCCTCATACCTTGATCGGTGAAAAAAGCAGCTTCTATCTGAGGATGTGCTTTTCGTAATCGTTCTTTGATTTCATGCCATTTAAGGCCTGTATGGCTTATCTTCATGCCTTTTGGTGGCCTATTCGTTTCGGATGAAGAGTTGAGGCAAGCATTGAATATCTTTTTGGATAAATCCCTATGCTCTGATCCAAGTATTCGTTCATAAGCATCTTCACCAGTCAGTTTAGCTTGCTTCAGGTGGTACAGTATATTTGGATGGAACTGTGAGTAATCAGCTTCAACTGTTCTATAGCCATTGATAGTGATCACACTGCGATAGGCACTTGGAATGTTTTGCCACCATCCCCCATAAAACCGTCCACCCATTTCAAATGAGCCACGTCCAAAAACCCGTCTTAAGGTCCTATTGGACAAATTAATGGGTTGGTTTTTCTCAAGTGCTTCTTCTGTTTTGCTGCGACGTCCCCTCTGAGCAATCTCTTTCAGTAACAGGTCATAGGTTTCGTCTGCGATATACAGATCATACCAATGCCGAAGCATATTCTCGTTTATAAGGTCAAGGTTCTCACGCATCCTGATGGTTTCTGGAGTGTCGTCCCAATCCGATAATGCTGCTTCACTTTGTATACTAAGGTCTCCATTGGGAGCTTTCAGGATAATTGTTTCCCTTCTTGGTTTTTGGCCAAAAAGTGTATTCATTCGCTGTGCTTCGTCAAATAGATCCAATAGCTTTTTTGTGGCGGCATACTTTGTGGTGGTACTTGGTGGGCCTTTGCCATCTCTGTTGTATCTGCCCTTGTCCACTTCCTCTAAATAACCAAAAATCCACAGGCTATTGAGAGCACCTGCTTCTGTTTTTGGATCACGAATGGCAGTTTCATAACTTAAGCCCCATGGGGCTAAACCAGTTCTGTCGGGCTTTGCTTTCCGATAATGATTTTTGTTTCTGCTGACAGAGATAAAGCCTTTGCTACTTGTTAACTTTGCGGCAATTGCATCAGTTACTAACCAAGTTACTGCTTTCACGAAGGCTTCATTTGCTGGTGCACTCCTACTCTTCTTTCGGAAGCCAGCTTGTATTTCTTGTCGGGATAAATACTCGCAAAGATTTTCGATGATCTTAAGCATTATACTCCACAAACATTAATCTTTCTGATTTAATAAGAGCATCTGTAGTCAAATAATGAAAATACTTATTTTAATTATTCATAATTATTTCAGAGACTTTCTTAAGCGTTTCGACTAGTTTGGTCTTAGCTTTTAATTGTTCGTATACTATTGAGTCCCCCTGTTGGTATTTAGTTACTGCTATCTAAAGTAAGATTTATAAGAAATCACTGAACTGTTCCAGCTTTAGAAGGGAACTTCACTTGCCTGTAAACCAGCCCAACGATGGAATTTTGAATGAGGAACGTTCTGAAAACTGGTCTTCATTTAAATTCGTAGAGTCAGTAAGTACTCAAATAGTCAGTAAGATATTGCGTAAACGTGAGGCTCTTCACAAATTGGTGGCTGAGCAGATCTACATGGCTAGCAATCCGTCCTTTGTTCCGACAAAATCTAAATGGGTTACTGGGATTGACGGAAATATCCGTCAGGTTATGGTTCCAAAAAAATTAAAAAAATGGTGGGTGTTATTGCCAGATGGGAAGCTGCAAATAGCTGTTTATTGGAAGTCCAAACAACTAGAGTTTGAAGAAGGAAAAGATGCAATCGAAGTTGAAAGCTTAGACGAATTAGTCCCGACATTAGAAGGCATCAAGCAAAGCATCGACTTAGGCGACTTTGATATTTTCATCGGCTAATTTGTTGGAGGCAGATTGGGAAGTATAAAGACCCAGTCATTGAAAAATTAATGCTGGTACAAAACTATACAAAGTCTTGTTACAGAAACTGCTTTGCAACATCGTGCCAATGGCTGAAACATCTGCCACATATCTTTGGTGATTAGCCCCCCCCTGTGTAACACCCCATATACATATAACGTACATACCCCCTGTGGCCCCTGCATAGCCCCCGTGTAACTGTCCAACGTTGGACACTTTTGGGTAGGGGCACTGTAAGTGATGACACTTAACTACACACTCATACCTACACACAGCTTGTGCAGGACACGTACAGTGTTTGGTTAAGTGTTTATTAAAGGGATATGTATACGGCACACCCATGCCCCACTAAGGGGTGTTTAGCATGTACTGTGATTACACGTACTGTGTATTGCCATAAGGATAAGCATATCTGTGGTTATCAGGATCACTCACCACCCGTCACTTCCCCTATACTAGGAACGATAAGAAACAATATCAGATAGACACGTACAGTGGTCACAGAAGCTATGGTACGACACAGTAGACAAAGAAACTGCCTTGCATTTCAAACTGGTTCACATAACCTATTGATATTGCTTACGCAGGTACACGATTGGTGCAGGGATAAGGATACAAACACTCATCGCCCGCTCCAAATTTTCTTAAAAATTTGGAGTTTGTGACGTTTTATGCGATGCACTAGCTTTTCGTATACAGAAGTATTTTTATGTTTGCTTCGGCAGGCACCTCAAACCAAAGTCTTTAAGAAGCAGGCCTCCCATTTTCCAGCTTAAGATGCGCTAGAAATCGTGCTTGTTTTTCGTTTTTCTCTCTGTGTCAGGTTCGTGCAAGGTTGGTATTGGATTTAGGATCAGTGAAATAGTCTTTCTTGCTTTTCCTAATCCCCATGTTGGAAAGGCCACTTACCCTTGCTTAGCATCCCTAGGCGGGGGTTTTTTTCTGTAAAAGCAAAGACGATTGATTGGGTGCGCTGGATTTAAGTTTATCCGTTTTAACGATTTGACTACGCCTCTCTCTGGCATAGTTATTGCAAGATAAAAATTGAACGATGGGGGTACTGCAATGACTGTTGAACACGATAATTCGATTGAAGGCGATAATCCAATTGCCAGCCTTTCGCATGACCAAAAAATTCAATTCACTACGTCTAGGTACTTAAGCGATCTGAAGTCATCTCGACGCAATGCGACCGAAGCAATCCGCACCAGCGAATTTGACATCCCTAAGGATGTCATCAACAAGGATATTTCAGGTCGATAAATGACCACCATCGCATCGCTTTGTCCCTAACAACACGAACCAAACAATTTCCGCTCAATATCGTACGCACAGTTGAATTGAAATATAACCTCGCAAACGCGAATAAAATTAACAAATAAGATGAATGCTGACACATTGCAAAACGTTAACTCAGTTAAGTTTTGAGCATTGATCAAAATTTTTTGTCAGTTTGACTATCGTATATATTTTGGTTTCAAACAGCGACAAAGCATTTTTTTACATAAAAACTATAAAGGTCACTGGAAAATGAGCTCTCTCCAAAATCTATCAAAATTATTATTTTTTTGAATTGTTGCATTTCTTTGATAGGGTCATCCCATAAAACCATGGGAGAAAACCAATGAAAAAATTCGTACTTCTTGCAAAATACACGAAACAAGGCACAGATGGGTGGCTAGATAACCCAGACGAAGATCGAAGAGCCATGGTGAATGGTCTGGCCAGTAAGCTTGGCGGCGAGCTCATCGATATTGTTTATACCCGTGGTGATTATGATGTCATCGCCATTTTAAATGCCCCTGACGCGGAAACAATATTATCTTTAAAGTTAGCAATGATCAAAACCGGCGCAATTGCTGAGCTCAATATTCACGAAGAAATAGACCTCTCAGCAGTGGCGAGAAAAGGGGGCTCAATGATTGGTCTTTATAAGGCACCGGGCAAATAAATTTAGCCTTTGCACCCCAGAAAGAACATAAAACTATGGAGATGTTATGCCAGCATCCTTAGAGGATTGTTGGCATATTATCCGCAATTATCAATCCAAACGTAGCCGTTGTCGTAAAATCGCGCAAGACAAGTGTTTGCGCAACAAAGCCCGAACTAACGAAAAGCCTGCAGGCCAGTTGCCGACAGGCTTATATCATGTCGCAGCCGGATAAATTCTTCACACCCACCCCAGAGTTGATGCCTAAACGCTGGGTTCTACACGTGCTTTTTTCTGATATTCAAAAACAGCAATTCCCGCAAAGACCATCACAATTGCAATGAAATGATAGAGGCTGAAAAATTCCCCCAAAACCGCAACAGCCAATAAAGCGGCAAAGACGGGCACAAGGTTGGTATAGAGACCAGCAGAGCTCGGCCCAATCATATCAACGCCACGCATAAAAAGAACTTGGGATATAAATGACGGCACGATCGCGACATACAAAATGAGTTGCCATCCGAATGTCGTTGGGATCACAGTTCCCCAAGTCATGCCTTCCAATACCATCAGTGGAATACTGGTCAAAAAAGCGGCGATGGAAAAATAACCCATCATTACAAGATCTGAAATTTTCGGCCTAAGCTGCAAGCCAACCGCAAAGCTGGAATAAAAAACACAGGCCAAAAGCATCAGCAGATCCCCTTTGGTAAATGCCAAATTCAACAGGTTTTCCAGTGACCCTTTGGAAACGATGATCACAACCCCTAAGAAACTCAACAATATGCCAACCACCTTGAGCCGACTGATTGCCACACCAAACAGAAAAAATGATCCTATCACAATGAAACCCGGCATGGTGCCTTGCATTAACCCAATATTGAGAGCAGTGGTCGTATGGGCCGCCAAATAGAAAAGCGCATTGAAAAAGCTTAACCCGCACCCGCCCATTAAAAAAACCCACAGAAGTTTGGGCCTGACCAGAGGCCATGCCTTGACCATTTCTTTCCAACGCAAAAGCGGGATCAGAATAACCAAGACCCCCCAGCGTAAAAATATCAACATCATAGGGGACACTTCACCAACGGCCAGTCGACTGGCCACTGCATTAGTCCCCCAGCCAAAGGTGGCCATTGCAAGTAAAACCGGGGCCAGCCCTATACCGCGCAAGCGTGCTAAGATATCCATGGACGCCCCTTTTTATGCGTTTTTACACTTGCCCCGCCAGCTAAGATCAGAGACCAGATTGTGTCTATATCAACAACCTGATCACAGGGTGCTGCCCAAGCCCTGTCGATAATCATCTTGCAAAATCTCTGCATCGTCAAACGCGACCGATATGGTCGCGTTTAGGTCTTTGATCAAACGTCAAAAAACGGATCAGGCGGCAAGATAGGCGTCACGGATTTCTGGCTGGTTGTTTAGGTCTTCCAAAGTTCCGTAGTATTTTTGTTTTCCGCTTTCGATAATGACGGCACGATCTGCTACCAGTTGCGCAAAATGAAGGTTTTGCTCAGACAGAAGGATCGTGAGACCTTCGGATTTGAGCTGACTGATCACTTTGGCCATTTGCTCCACGATTATCGGGGCGACACCTTCGCTTGGTTCATCCAGAAGAACAAACAATGGGTTGCCCATTAACGTCCGCGCAATCGTGAGCATTTGCTGCTCTCCCCCCGAAAGCGCCTTACCGCGGTTGTTGCGCCGCTCGGCAAGGTTGGGAAAAAGGTCAAAAAGCATATCCTGCGTCCAAGTGACGGCCCCCTCCCTTGATGGTTGCTGTCCAACGAGCAGGTTTTCAACAACTGTAAGATCGGTAAAAATCCGACGGTCCTCTGGGACGTAACCAAGTCCAAGCTTGGCGATTTTATGTGGCATAAAGGATGTGATAGATTGCCCCTGAAACGTGATCTCTCCGGATCGCGTTCGCACAATTTGCATGACAGATTTCATCGTTGTGGATTTTCCAGCACCGTTGCGTCCAAGAAGCGCCACAACCTCCCCTCGGGGGACTTCGAAACTCAGATCCCGCAGCACATGGGCTTTGCCGTAAAAGCTGTTTATTGCCTTCACCTCAAGCATTCAATTCCCCTTCTTGCGCACCAAAAACGCTTCCTCCACCAAGATATACGTCCTGAACAATTCCATTGTTGCGGATATCATCTGCATTGCCTTCGGCAATCAAACGTCCACGGTTGAGCACCATAATGCGATCGGCGTTGCCAAAAACAACGTCCATATCATGTTCTGTGAATAACACACTGACACCGCGCTCCTGAACAATCTGGGCGGTCAATTGCATCAACGCAACCCGTTCCTTTGGCGCCATACCGGCGGTGGGTTCGTCCATCAGCAACACGCTTGGATTATGGGCAAGCGCAATAGCCAACTCCATGCGTTTCAGATCACCATAGGCCAAAACCGCGCAATGCCGATCCGCCTGATCCGCCATGTTCACCATGTTGAGCAAATCAAGCGCCTCCGTCCGGTAGCGCTGCGTTGCATAGGGCAAAAACCGCATGATTTCTCGATGATGGGACAGAAGTGCCATCTGCACATTCTCAATCACCGTCATCGAAGAATAGGTCGCCGTAATCTGAAAGGTTCGCCCCACCCCTTTGCGCCAGATCTGGCGCGGCAGAAGGCCCGTGATTTTTTCCCCGTGCAGCATGACTTCGCCCGAGGTTTCCTTAAGCTGTCCCATGAGCATATTAAAACAGGTGCTTTTGCCCGCGCCATTGGGTCCGATCAGCGCCAGAAGCTCGCCTTTTTGAAGCGCAAAGGACACATCATCGACGGCCTTAATTGCGCCAAAGGCCTTGGACAGGTTTCGGGTTTCCAGAACAGGTTGCATCATTGATCTTCCACCTTTTTGAGACCAAGGCGTTCGCCTAGTTTGCGAAGCGATCCAGCAATCCCTTCGGGTGCAGCAATAACGATGAAGATGATCAAAATCCCCATAAGCAACCGCCAATATTCAAAGCGCAGCAGCGTTTCCTCGAGACCTTTGAAAAATCCTGCCCCAACGACACCTCCTGCCAGCGTTTTGACACCCCCCAGAAAGACCACGATCAAAGCATCAAAGCTGCGCGCGATTTCCAGTTCATTTGGAAATACGCTGCCCTTTGAAAAGACGAAAAGCGCCCCCGCGATGCCCCCCATAAAGCCGGCAAAACCAAAAGCAATAAGCTGAATTTGGCGCGTGTTGATCCCTGTTGCTTCTGCTTGGCGCTGACTATCGCGCGCCGCGCGCAAAGCATAGCCAAAGGGCGAATGTTGCACATGACGCATCAATAGGATGCCGCAAACGGAAAAGATCAGCGCAAAATAGAAATACACCACGGTGGGCTTTAGCCATTCTGCGGGCCAGATATTGACCAAACCATCATCCCCGCCGGTCACAGCACCCCATTGGAACACAAGGCTCCAAACAAGCTGTGCAAAGGCAAGCGTCAGCATCGCGAAATAAACACCCGTAAGACGCAAACACACCCATCCGATGACTAAGGCGACAAGGCCAGCGCCAATGGGGGCAAGCATAAAGGTCAACTCCATCGGCGTGTTCGAATAGGTGATGAGCAAGGCCGCCACATAGGCCCCGCCGCCAAAATAGGCCGCATGTCCAAAGCTGACCAACCCCCCTGTTCCAAGCAGGAAATGCAAAGAGGCTGCAAAAAGACAAAAGATCAACATATCCGTCACAAAGACCAAGGAATAGGTTGATCCCACCACTGGCAGCAGTGCGAGCGCGCAAAGCCCTGTAACAATGATGCCCCTCACCTTTGGCGAGGCCGGTTTTATGGGGCGTTCTGGTTCACCGACCTGACCATGTTCTCCCGCAACTTCTTCGCGACCGAAAAGCCCATAAGGACGGATCATCAAAACAACAATCATTACCACAAACATTAACACAAGCGTGGACTGAGGAAGATATGTGACCCCAAAAACATTCAGTACAGATATGATAATCGCCGCGAGGTACGCGCCGGGCAAAGATCCCATACCACCGATTACCACCACAACAAAAACTGGCGCCAGAATATTAAAGTCCATCAAAAGATCGGCACCGCCCTTTGGAAGCTGCAAGGCCCCTCCAAGACCGGCAAGGGCTGAGCCAAGGGCAAAGACGCCGGTAAAAAGCCATGCCTGATTGACCCCAAGCGCACCGACCATTTCCCGATCCTGTGTGGCGGCGCGCACCAGCACTCCCATCCGTGTTTTTGTCATCAAATACCAGAGCGCAAGCGCAATAACCGGCGTGATGACCAAAAGCGCAATATCATATTTTGGAATGGGTTCGCCCATAATGCGCACAACGCCACGCAGGCCCGGAGCGCGGGGTCCCAGAAGGTCTTCAGGCCCCCAGATCATCAGTGCGAGGTCCTGTATGACCAATATCACCCCAAAAGTCGCCACCAATTGAAAGAGTTCAGGGGCCTTATAGACAGGGCGCAATACCAGCATTTCGATCAGCACGCCGACAATCCCAACCGCCACGCCCGACAAGAGGATCGCCCCCCAAAAGCCAATCGCACCGGGCAGCACCTGCATCAGTGTGTAACCCGTGTAGGCGCCAATCATGTAAAGTGATCCGTGGGCGAAATTCACAATGCGGGTGACGCCAAAAATTAATGATAGGCCGCATGCCACCAAAAACAGCGAACTCGCGTTGGCTAGGCCCGTAAGAATTTGCGCGATGAAAAGCTCCATCGAAATTCCTTTTTCAGAACATCATCTCAAAATACAAACAATACGGCTTGGGCCTGAATATTATACAGGCCCAAGGCACGCATTCTTTAGTCGGCAGGCCGCAAAGAGCGCACGACATCATCAGATGGAAGATAGTCCGCACCGTCTTTGTATTCCCAATCAACCATCACACCCTTACCGTCGCGGACGGTCGTTTTTCCAACATAGGCTCCTGCGGTAGATTGATTGTCGATTTGACGATATTCGATTTCTCCCATCGGCGTTGACAGCTTCAGCCCTTCGAAAGCGGCACGGATCGCTTCTGACTCTGTCGATCCCGCTCGGCTCAATGCCGCCGCAATGGATTGTGCCGTCATATACCCGACCAGTGATCCGATACGAGGATAATCATCATATTTCGCTTGATAAGCCTTTACGAAATCGCCTGCTGCCCCGTCTTTCAGATCATACCAAGGGTAGCCAGTGACAACCCATCCTTCGGGCGCCTCATCCCCAAGAGGATCGAGATATTCAGGTTCACCAGACAAAAGTCCGTAGACATTACGTCCTTCAAAAAGGCCGCGGTCGGTGCCTTCACGCACAAGTTTCGCAAGGTCTGCGCCAAATGTGACGTTGTAAATGGCATCAGGCTTTGCTCGTTCAAGAGCCTGCACTTCTGCACCGGCATCAATTTTGAACACGCCTGGCCATTGTTCGGCAACAAATTCTACATCTGGGCGCAATGCAGTCAGCGCAGATTTAAAGGCAGCCACAGCGTCTTTGCCATAGGCATAGTTTGGTGCGATGGTCGCATATTTTACTGCATCCGTTTTTGCCGCCGCTTCGGCAAGCATCGCTGCCTGCATATAGGTTGAGGCGCGCAAACGGAAGGTATAGGCGTTGCCTGAGCCCCAAACCAAGCCATCTGCGAGCGGTTCCGAGGCGAGATAAACATATCCTTTTTCAGCGGCAAATGACGAAATAGCCAAACCCACGTTTGACAAAATCGTTCCCGTTAGCATGACCGCCCCCTCGCGTGTCATCAGTTCTTCGGCGATTTTCACCGCTTCACCCGGTTCGCCCTGATCATCGCGGAAAATAAATTCCAAAGGACGTCCATTTACGCCGCCAGCCGCATTGATTTCTTCAAGTCCAAGCTCGATCCCCTGTTTGTATGGGCCGGCAAAAGCCGCCATGCGTTTGTAGTGGTTGATCTCGCCGACAACGATCGCGTCACTGGCATACAGAGCTGTACCTAATGAAAGACTGCCAAAAGCAAGGCTGCCTAAGAGGCCTTTCAAAAAAGTGTTTCGTTTCATCATATTCTCCCTTTGATGTTGGCTCGGGTTTCAGTCTTTGTACACAAAAGCAGGTGCGATAGGGTCACCTAAATGTTCTGTGCTTTCCGCCTCCACAAGGTCACGAATGCGTTTTCTGTACACATTTGGGCCCTTATCGATGGCGATACGAACAGGTTTGCGTGGCTGCGCGCGCTGTTCAGATTTATGAATTGCTTCCAAAATCGCCTTGTCTTCTTGAAAAGCCATCTCAAGCAATCCGTCGATCTTTTGGGATGCGCTGTCTTGGCCTTTGGCCGAATTGCGCAAATGCATCCAGTGATCGATCGTATAATGTTCATTGACAGGCGTAACAAAATGCAGCGCAAACACCCGCACACCTTTGTCACGATCCTCTTCCGCACAGTTTTCTTCTGTCGCGACACTGCCAAAATCAATGACAGCTGTGGAAGGAAGATGCAGATTGTAATAATGCCATCGATCCACATGCCCCTTGAAACCACCAAATTCCTTAAAAAATCCTACAGGTGGGGCGTCTCGGATCCACCGCCATGCTTGGATCACATCGCCCGAGGTAGATACATGCACCGGCACGTCCTCGGAAGAGGCATTGCCAAGCGTGGTTGGATGCACAAAGCTCACATGCGCCGGATCAACCAGATTTTCGACGACGTTCAGATAATGGCACTGCAGATGCAGATGTCCGCCGTGGTGCATATGCCAATCCCCTGAATGGAATTCTGGCATATCAAATATGCGCGACACATCGGCGCGCTCGGGATCACCCATCCAGACCCAGACAATTCCGCTTTGTTCTACAACCGGAAATGCACGGATATCGGCGCGTTCGGGCGTATTGGTCTGACCAGGAACACGTACACATTTTCCAGCCCCGTCAAACGTCATTCCGTGATAACCACATTGGATTGTATCCCCAATCCTCTTTCCCATCGAAAGCGGTAACAGTCGATGAGGGCAACGGTCCTCAAGTGCCGATATTTGCCCAGATGACCCGCGGAACATAACAAGAGGCTGAGACAGAATTTCAATCGCCTTCAGATCCATCCCAAAATCTTGTGCCCACCCGGCAACGTACCAACTGTTCCGTACAAAATCCAATAGTGTCCCCTTTGACCGATGTCTGTCATTGAGAGACAAAAAACAAATTCTGTCAATAAATTTTTTGTTAGTACGCTAATGTTTATTTTAGGACCAAAACTGATCAAATCACGCCAAATAAAGGCCAAAAAACCAGGTTTCGTTTGGCCCTATTTGTTCCAGTTGAGACCTATTCAATCTACAAAAGCCCTCTCTACCACGAAGGTATCTGGCCGATTATTGGATCCTTCACTCAGTCCGAATCCTTCCAAAAGCGTTTTGATGTCCTTCAACATATCCATGGACCCACAGATCATCGCACGATCAGTTTCTGGATTTATCGTGGAAACGTTGAGGTCCTTCCACAATTTGCCTGACTGCATCAAATCTGTAATCCTTCCGGTATTTGGTGACGGACTGCGGGTGGTTGTGTTATACAGGCGGAATGCCGGTGCATATTCGCCTACCAAAGGATCTTCGTTCAAAAGCTGCCTTAGCTCTTCTCCATAGGTGAGCTCATTTACCTCCCGACAGGTATGGGTCAGCACGACTTCGTCAAATTTCTCGTATGTTTCAGGATCGCGTATCAAACTTGCAAAGGGGGCAATTCCGGTTCCTGTGGAAAACATCCACAATCTTTTCCCCCCGAGCAAAGCATCATTCACCAATGTGCCGGTTGGTTTTTTACGCATCAAAACAGTGTCACCCACTGCAATTTTTTGAAGATGCTCGGTCAATGGTCCACCTGGGACTTTGATTGAGTAAAACTCTAATTCCTCATCCCAACTTGGTGAAGCAATCGAATAGGCCCGAAATACCGGACGCTCTGCGCCCGGCAAACCGATCATCACAAATTCGCCCGACCGAAAGCGGAAACTTGCAGGGCGTGTCAGGCGAAACTTGAATAATCTGTCCGTGTAATGTTTGACAGAGGTCACCGTAAGCGCAAATACCCCAGGAGGGACCGGTACTTCTGTTGCATCAAATTTTTCCGTTGCAACTGCGGCGTCATTCATGGCGTCATTTTCCTTGGCGGGTGCATGGATTTTGCGTTTCTATGGTAGAAGCGGAAATTTCATATCATTTGCATACAAACAAAAATTAGGGTCTGTCAAATCAATTTTTCATCAAAGGCGTAGTCGGATAATTCTTGACGGCAAACGGGATGTCATGCTTGCATACTAACAAAATGGCATACATGTCCGCGGAGTATCCTTGATGCAAAAACTTGTGATTAAAAATATTGGCCAGATCTTGTCGGGAAAGCGCGAAGACCCATTGATAGAGGCCGATTGCCTTGTTTCAGTTGACGGAAACATAGAGGCATGGGGAAACGAAAGCGATCTTGATTGTGAGGGCGCGACAAGTATCGTTGATGCCAAGGGCGTCACCCTGTCCCCCGGCCTTATTGACAGCCATGTGCATCCGGTCGTCGGTGATTACACACCGCGCCAGCAGCAGCTTCACTGGATTGACTCGACCCTGCATGGGGGGGTGACGACAATGATTTCGGCAGGCGAAGTCCATATGCCCGGCCGTCCCAAAGATATTATTGGCCTTAAAGCTATGTCCATCGCGGCACAGCGCTGGTATGAGAATTTTCGCCCCTCGGGCGTGAAAGTGCACGCGGGCGCACCGGTTATTGAGCACGGCATGGTCGAAGAAGATTTTGCAGAACTTGCCAAAGCCGGCGTTAAATACCTCGGAGAGGTCGGGCTTGGCACTGTGAAAGACGGAAAAACCGCCAATCAAATGGTGTCATGGGCACGAAAATACGGCATGCAATCCACAATCCATACAGGAGGACCATCGATTCCAGGATCGGGATTGATTGATGCGGATATGGTGATTGAAACCGGAACCGACGTAATCGGTCATATCAACGGGGGGCATTCCGCCCTGCCCGATGACCAGATCATATGCCTTTGTGAAACGTGCAAGTCGGCTTTTGAAATTGTCCACAATGGCAATGAACGTGCCGCGGTATTGACGGTAAATACTGCACGCGAGCTTGGAAAACTGGATCAGGTAATTCTCGGCACAGACGGACCCGCGGGATCGGGCGTGCAGCCACTTGGGATTTTGCGGATGATCGCGATGCTCTCAGCCTTTGGCAATGTGCCAGCAGCAGAGGCGTTTTGTTTTGGCACTGGCAACACGGCACGACAAAGGGCATTAAATGTAGGATTGATTGAAAAGGGCTTCAGTGCTGATTTTGTCCTCTTGGATCAGGCACAACATGCACCCGGATCATCCATGTTGCACTCTGTGGAACTTGGCAATCTGCCCGGCGTTGGAATGACAATTATAGATGGCGTTGTCAGAACCGGTCGATCACGCAATACCCCCCCAGCGCAGCGTATTCCGGAACAGGTCCTCTAAAAGGGCAAAATCTTTTTGAATACCTTGAAAAACTCCACGGGCTCAAACTATTTTCTTAAGTAGTTCCAGAAGCTTGCGTTTATCACTTGATTTAAGCGGGCTTAAAGTTGTTTCCGTTATGCGCCTCCCGTCCTCTTTGAGGGCAGCGATCATGGAACGTCCTACATCTGTCAGTGAAATAATTGCGCGTCGCTTGTCAGAAACATCGGGGCGCGACTGGATCAGGGATTTGGCGCGCAGACGATCCACGACACCTTTGGTCGTTGCCGTATCAAGCGCAACCAAACGCCCCAACAGATTTTGCGAAAGCTCCCCCTGCTCGGAAAGACGGATCAACACAGAAAACTGTGTCGGGGTCAGGTCTTTATTGATAATGCTTTGGAAAATTCCCGCATGGCGCTGGTTGGCCAAACGCAAAACATATCCAACCTGTTCATCCAGAACATAGTCGTCTTTGATATCTGGTTTGCTTTGTCTATCGCCCATTAAGTTTTTGTTTCTTCACGTCTCATTTTTTGCTCTTTTGTGGCTTAACGCAGACCGTCTTGGCCAACGGCATCCTCTGCGCTCAAACCTCCTACCCGCGGCAAGGGACGCCCGCTGTCTGTGACGGCAACGGCGACCATAATTTCATTAGCGCGCGGCGCATCGTTTAGACGGACTTCGATTCCGTCAAAATGGCTGCGCACATAGGCGGCATCTTTATGACCGAGAGGGACGTCAAGCACTTGCCCTAGCCCGCCCATCTTCTTGGAGGATGGCACAAGTGCCGCACCTTTTTCCACTTCTTTTCGAAGCGGGGCACCAAGTTTAGGATGCAAAATCGCTGCCGCATGTTCCAATTCACCATTTTCGCCAACCATCGCAGATTTGCCGTAGCTTTCCGCCTCACTGGGTGAAATACCCAAAGCTTCAATACATTTGCGACCCAAAAGCGCACCAAGCTCAGCGCCGATCTCCATCAGGTCGCTTAGATCTTCAACATATGTCCCAGCAAAAGGATTTTCGATCACTGCCACCGCGACAGCTTTGCGGGTGGCAGGAGAAATAGATTTGCCCATTTCCTGATGCGTTTCCTCGATATTTACGGCAATTTTGCGAATGCGCGCAGTCATCTGAGACCATCCTTTCCTTCTATATCGGCAGCGCTTAGGCCGCCTGCCCTGTTATGTATGCGTGCGCCTGTGCTCATAACCAATATAAGGCTCATCTCATTTTTGCGCGGCGCATCGCTTAGACCTACTTCCATGGAATCAAAATGGCTCCTGACATAGGACGCATTTATATGTGTTATGGGTACATCCAGATAGCCCCCCACCCCGACAACTTTCTTTGTGGAAGGCACAATCGCATTAGACGGGTCCAACATTTGGCGCATGGCGTATCCGCCGGGGGCATGCCAAAGCGCACCATGTTCCAATTCACCCTCTTCCCCGATCATTGCCCCTTTACCATATCCTTCGATCTGGTCCGCACCGCCCAAAAGAGAAATGAGCTTTTCTGCCATCTGTAGCCCAAGGGGTTTGAGGTCCTCCATAAACCATTGAATATCTTCGACATACCGCCCGGCAAAGGGATTTTTAACGACTGCCATAGCGGAAGCGCGGCGCAAAGATTGGGCCGGCCTAGGGCCCCCGTCGTGAAATATCTCTTCGACTGAATAGGCCGTTTTACGAACGGAAAGCTCAGACATAAGCATGATCCCTGTGGGTTAGAAATTTCGCCGCTGTTTCAGTGCTAACAGCGACGTTCTGAAGATGCAAACTGGCAGCATTTATCCAGCCATTTCGACAAAATTTCTCAGCCTCGGCAAGACCATTTTGGAGCGCACGGGTCTTCTCTGACACTGAGAGAGCGCCGCATCCTGTGACAACAGGAAAAGCGCCCAAATCACTGTCATCCTTGACGTCATTTGCCGCGCGTCGCGTGATTGCAGGATGGCCCTTCAAATCCACAGCATTTGCCACCATCGTTGCGCCCGCATCTGCAAGCGCAGCAGAGGGGGCCAGCACCGTGACGCTGTCGGCGATCCCACGGCTTAAGCTTCGCCCGTGTCGACCACTTGTCGCAATACCGCCAATGCCGGAGGCCTCTGACAGTTTTAAACGACCCAGCGCCCCGCCATCGACGCCAGCCATCAACGTTTCAAAGGACGTTCCCGATGTCAGGTAAAGCGCAATATCGCCCCCGTTATTCACATAGGCGCGTTTTAAGCAAGCTGCTGTGGTCATTGCCTCCAATATTTCGTCGGCAATCGCGCCTGCTACAGCGATCATGGGTGTAATATATCCCTCCTCGGCAAATTGCACCGCCGCAAAAAACATGCGACGGGCAATTTTGCCTCGGGGAGAAACTGAACGCGGAAGGACTTCTGATTTAAGAAATGACAGCTCTCGGGTCACTTCTTCAATGACTGTTTGAAACCGTGCCACTGCGGCCTCATAGGCCGCATCTTGCGCCCCTTCAGCGTAAACGATCAAGTCGCTTGGCCCATGCTGAAGATGCAGTCTTTTGCCATCAGGAAGCCATTTTGCCGAAGGTGCCATCCTCTAACCTGCCTCTTTCGACCAGCGATAATTTGAGATTGCCAACGGATCACGCACACGCGGATTTTTCTGAACTTTACGCGCGGTGTCCTGTTTGATTTCTTCGATTGAGACAATGTGATCCACATGCCCCCCGAGCGCTTTGTAATCCGACACGCGCAGGGTGAATTCGATAGGCGCGACAAGAGCCGGCGTTGGCACATAACCAAAAGACTGGGTCGGCATATCCATGACATCTACCATCACCGTGATCCCACCTCCGGGCCAGACATAAGTCTCTGCTCCTCCACAGGTCACATTCGTTAGCGCTGATTTTACAGAATGCGTGAGGCGCACGGGGTTTTCCGTCACCCCTGCGCGAAGCGATCCGCCCGCGCCACCCATAAAAAGCACTGAGCAGACAGACGGCTCGCAGTTTTCCGCGATCAGATCTGCCGATGCCTTAAGCTGGGCTGGGATCGGTTTGGGTTGGGGGGCCAAAGACGCGTCCAGTTCGTAATAGGCATATTGCTCCCCAGTGGTGGACACCATCAAAAGCCTCAATCCTTCCCAAGCGATTTTGGGATTGAAGGGCCCAAGAATTTTCAGAGGATCATCAATATTCGTCCCCCCCCATCCAAGACCCGGTTCAGCAACCTGAAAATAGCGCCCCGAGGTGGACCGGCGACCAAGGATTTTGATCCCTGTCGGGGGGACATTCAATTGTTTGCCAGTTTCATGTTCGGACAAAACACCGGTGATATGATCATCCACAACGACCACGTCATCCACATGCCCGATCCACTGCATTGGAAACATGCCGATGGTGGCCGATCCGCAGCCCACACGCATTAAATTCTCGCGTATGCCGTTGATGATGGGGGGTTGGCCCGCTTCTACTATAATCTCTGTTTCATGCCCCTCTTCACCGATGAGCATAGTCACCGCTTCGCGGTTGCAGAGCTTTAGCAAGGCATCACATGTCACCCGACCTTCTTTTTTGGTCCCCCCGGTAAGGTGTTCAACCCCCCCAAGCGACAGCATCTTTGACCCATATTCAGACGTGGTCACATGACCAATCGGCTCCCCATCTACCCGTACCACATCGCGTTCATGCCCAATATGGCGGTCAGTATCGATTTTGACCTTGACCCCACAATAACTGAATATGCCCTCGGTCACGACAGTCACCATATCAATACCGTCAATCTTCTGGCTGGCGATAAAAGGGGCAGGTTTGTAATCTGGATAGGTCGTGCCTGCGCCTACCGCAGTGATAAAGGGGCGGTCGCCTTTGATGATGTCTCCATCCCAAGTGTCTTGATCGCCCTGATCCCCCAGAAAAGGGACAAGTTTTTGATCGCCCGTCTGAATGATCGTGAGCGGATCAAGCCTGATCAAATCTCCGCCATGATTGGCATAACGATCACATGCGCCTGCTTTGCCATCCGCGATGTAACACATCACAGGACAGGCATCGCATCTGATCTTTTCCATTGTCTTTGACTCAGTCATGGCCGATGCCCTTTTCCCTCAATGCCTTAAGCACGCGCGATGGGCTCGCCGGAATGGTGTAAAGGCGCACGCCCGTCGCATCTTTGATCGCATTCAACAAGGCGGGTGCCGTTGGGATCAGCACATGTTCCCCCAATCCCTTTGCACCGAAGGGGCCATGGGCATCCTTTTCTTCGACAATATGGGTTTCGATCTCGGGAATATCTCCGATCGTGGGGATCAGGTAGTCATGCAGGTTTTCAGTTTTGCCTGCAATATATTCTTCCATGAGCGCCATGCCTAAACCCTGCGCTATGCCACCATGGACCTGCCCTTCAACAAGCATGGGATTTATTGCCTGGCCAACGTCATG
>Ga0255757_10002111_pt1 | contig 18916 bp, 14 predicted proteins | sample 071ome_27_FD_179957 | JGI IMG/M metagenome (GOLD analysis project Ga0255757, IMG submission 179957) | Coastal salt marsh microbial communities from the Groves Creek Marsh, Skidaway Island, Georgia - 071409AT metaG (version 2) | ecosystem: Environmental > Aquatic > Marine > Intertidal zone >...
GTGCAGATCATGCAGGTGCACTTTTCCTTGAACGGGTTTGTAACCGAAATCATCCGTCTCGCCATAAACATATCCGCCTTTCACCCCGCCACCTGCCAGCAAGGTACAGAAGCTTTCCTGCTGGTGCTCTCTTCCATGTTTTTCGATGGGGCTGGTTCCGCTCAGATCCTGGCTCCAATAGGTGCGACCAAATTCACCCGAGATCAGCACCAAGGTCTCATCCAGCAGACCCCGCTGCTTGAGATCGCGTATCAAACCGGCTATCGGCTTGTCCGCCTTGGAACATGAATTCGGCAGGGCATGTAAAATGTCTCCGTGGTGATCCCAGCCATCCATCGTAACCTGCACACAGCGCACACCCGATTCACTGAGGCGACGTGCCATCAAACAGGCACGTCCGTTTCGATCGCTGGCGCCCTCATCAATGCCATACATGGCGAGTATGGATTTGGATTCACCCGAAAGATTCACCAGATCGGGTGTTTCGGTCTGCATGCGAAAAGCCAATTCGAAGGAACTGATAATCCCCTCCATCTGCGCATCGCCGCCCACGCGGTCCAGCAGTCGTTGATTCGAGCTTTGCAAGAAATCCAGCCGTCGACGTTGTGCATTGGCATCCGCATTCGGATCGGTCAGGTTTTCGATGGCCAGTTCCTTATCGTTGCGAGGCACGCGCAGCGGAGTTCCCTGGTGCCTCGCAGGAAGAAACCCGGCGCCGTAGGTTCTGGGATCGCCCGGAGGATGAATCGTCACGAAACCGGGCAGATCAGCGTTCTCAGTCCCCAGACCGTAGCTCATCCATGATCCCATCGAAGGTCGAGCCTCGGCGATATGCCCGGTGTGAAACTGGAGGGCAGCGGGAAAGTGTGCTTTATTATCGGCAACCATTGCGCGCAACATGCAAAGTTCGTCCGCCACCTCCGCCATCTGTGGCAACAGATCGGATATCATCATCCCGGATTGTCCTCTTGGACGAACAGGCTTGATCGGAGCCATCGGCAGAAACTGCGCCACCCCGACACGCAGTTGCCCGTCATCTCCCACCGGAGAATCAATAGCCGTCCCATGCTTGCGAGTGATGTATTCTTTGGGAGCAAACAAATCCCCCTGCGAAGGTCCGCCCGCGAGAAACACGAAAATCACGCGCTTGGCTCTCGCTGGCAAGTGAAGTCCGCTCTGACCAAGCGACCCGACCGATGCCGCTCCTGCGCCCAACATCGCATTCAGAGCCAGCCCTCCGAAACCACAAGCCGCCGAACGAAGAAACTGCCGGCGACTCCCCCGCAGACAGGGAGTGTCTCCATGTTGGAGCATTTGATTTGAAATGTTCATAAACGCATCAAAAATTCATTGCCGGCCAGCAACGCACGGCATAACTCTTCCCAATCGGAACTTTCACCTGCTCCCAAAAACCTATCGGCTTCTTCTGATTCTTCAGACGTAATGGGGCGATTCAACAAGGCCAGGTAAAGAAGGGACAAGCGTTCCTTCTGATGCCCGGATTCCTTGAGCACCCGCTCTGCGAGAGCTTTGGCGTGCTGCTGCACGACAGGGCTGTTCATCAGAAACAAAGCCTGCGTGGGAACGGTTGTGACCGTTCGTTTGCCGGTGAATTGGGAGGGTTGAGGAAAATCAAAGACATTCCTCAACGCAGCCGGTCCGGGTTGTCCGGTGTGTCGGATCACCGGGAGGTATATCGTGCGCTCATGCTGCTGCTCAGCACGCCATTTCGAAAACCGAAAACTCGGTGGATTGACATCGGCGGGATTCAATCCGCCAACGTTCTCAATAAACTCCAAGGGTAAGGCGGGTCCGCCATCAGAAGGTTTGAGTTTTCCTGAAATGAATATCATCGCATCGCGCAAACCTTCGGCATCCAGACGCGTACGATGCATTCTCCAAAACAGACGATTGTCGGGATCGATTGCAGCCCGTTCCCTGGAACCTTGACTGGAGAGCTGATAGGTCCGTGTGAGCACCAGTTCCCGAATCAATTGTTTGAGGGACCAACCATTCTCCATCAATTGCAGGGCAAGGAAATCCAGCAACTCCGGATGCGACGGCTGATCGCCTGGAAGTCCGAAATAATCGACCGATCGGACCAATCCCTCACCAAAGAGTTTTTGCCAAACCCGGTTCACGATCACACGTGCGGTGAGTGGATTAGACACCACCCAATCAGCCAACTCCCGTCGACCACTTTGAGAAGCCGGTATATTCGGTGATTCACCTGATTGGCAGACCTCTGGAAAACCTCGCTGCACTGTATCTCCCAAGGCACGGGGATTCCCACGAATGGTGATTTGCATATCCGCCGGAGCATCGACATCGCGTACTCCATGCACTTTGGGGACGTCCGGATAGAAAAATTCAGCGTGTTCGATCAATTGGTTGAGGCGCCCGATCCGGCGCGCCCGTTCATCACGCTCCTGCGTCCATTTCTTTTCATCGGCTTCAGCCAGGTTCTCCCCTTTCAGGAGTTCATCCAGTTCACCTCGTCGTGCCTGGGATTCCTGCCGTTCATGACGCCAGTCGTTTAACTGGCGTTCATGCACCTTTGTCTCCAGTTCTCTTTGTGCTTTTTGCTCTTCGGTTTCGGGCAAGTCCACCAGATTCACATCACTCCACACACCGCGATTGGTTTTATAGATGGAGGAGGTGTTGTAAAAGAACCCGGCCATGGAATAATAGTCACGCAAGGAAATGGGATCAAATTTATGATCATGGCACCTGGCACATTCCAGCGTCATCGCCAAAAACGTTTTTCCAACCTTGTTCAGTTGCTGATCCACAATATCCACCCGCAGCTTGGCTTTGTCGGCTTCCACAATTTCAACATCGCCCAACACCAGAAAACCGGTAGCAGTCAATGCGGCAGCCCGTTCCTCCACACTCTCGGATTCCAACAGATCGCCCGCGATCTGTTCGCGCACAAATTGATCAAAAGGCTTATCCTCATTAAAAGCATCAATGACATAATCACGATAACGCCAGGCGTGTTGGGCAAAAACGTTGTTCGAAGTGCCTATCTGATCAGCATATCCCACCAGATCCAGCCAGTGCCGTGCCCAACGTTCGCCGAAAGCGCGCGAGGCAAGCAAACGATCCACGACGGCTTCCCTGGCTTCCGGCGTATCCTGATTCACGAAAGACTTGATTAAATCCACTGACGGAGGAAGCCCGGTCAAATCGAAATGAACGCGACGCAACCAGGTATATGGATCCGCATCGGCATTCGGCGACACGCCGGCCTCTTCCATCGCTGCAAGCACATAGGCATCCACCTCCTGCAGCGTCCATGCATGGTCAGAAACCGACGGAATCCCGGAAGCATGAAGCGGTTGAAACGCCCAATGATCACTGACTGTCATGGTGGAAGAATCAGATTTTGCTGTCTCCTCCGCCAAAGCAACCATCTGGCCCCCGTTCAGAATCATGAGGGCTGCCATCAAGCCTCCAAAAAAATGAGTCTTCCCCAAACTTCCAAAAGGAAGCCTTCGACAAACGGTCACGTTGGATTTCAGTTCCTTCATGATAGGTACGACACCCCTTGGGGCGAGAGTTCTTGGGTAATGACGGGAAAGATACTATGAGGAAACACAGATGAAGTGAAGGGAATTCCGCGCAATTCACATCGGGTAGTGCGTGGCCGCCTGTCCCGCGACTGCGTGGATCCCTGGCGCGCCCTCATGGCATTCGAACCACATTCAGTTCCCGTTTCGGGAAGCCTACGATGACCAATGGATTCAGGACCATCCGTCCACGCACGATAGGAATGGCCAGTCCTCTACGTCAGGGTTACCATCCGAAGGGCTGTCTTGAGCATGTATACCACAAGGAGCGGACCGGGACGGTCCGGTCTACCTGCTGTCACCCCAAGGTAGCGCGTGCCGTCCCTGACGCGCCCTCATGGCATTCGAACCACATTCAGCTCCCGTTTCGGGAAGCCTTCGATGACCAACGGATTCAGGACCATCCGTCCACGCACGATAGGAATGGCCAGTCCTTTACGTAAGGGTTGCCATTCGAAGGGCTGTCTTGAGCATGTATGCCACAAGGAGCGGACCGGGACGGTCCGATCTACCTGCTGTCGCCCCAAGGTAGTGCGTGCCGTCCCTGGCGCGCCCTCATGGCATTCGAACCACATTCAGCTCCCGTTTTGGGAAGCCTAAGATGACCAACGGATTCAGGACCATCCGTCCACGCACGGTAGGAATGGCCAGTCCTCTACGTCAGGGTTGCCATTCGAAGGGCTGTCTTGAACATGTGTCCCACAAGGCGCGGACCGGGACGGTCCGGTCTACCTGTAGTGCGCTGCAGGTATTGGATCAATGATTCTCGATTTCCCGGAGGGCGGCTTCGAGATAATCTGCCAGGTGCATCACCCTTACTTCATCGTATCCATGCTCTTTAAGACCGGATTCGATCTGCAGGATGCAACCCGGATTAGTGGTGACTACGATGTGTGCTTGCGTTTTAAGGATATGAGACACCTTACGACGCTGCAGGCGGCCAGCCATTTCCGGTTCAGTCAGGTTATAGCTTCCCGCGCTGCCACAGCAGATTTCCGATTCGGGTAATTCAACATAGTTTTCCCCGGCCACCGCTTTAACCAAATCCCTCGGTTGTCGAGTGATTCCCTGGGCATGGGCCAGGTGGCATGCGTCATGGAAAGTGGTCGGGAGTCGAAACAGGCTAGCCGGAGCCGCCGTTTTTTCACCGGAAACCAAGCGACGGCCTTTTTCAAGCACCCTCCCCAAAGCTTCCCAACCTACTTCATCCATCCATTCGGATAAATCCCGAACCTTCCCAACGAATTGTTCCGCCGCGTCGTGATGTTGTGGATCGGCAGCAAGAAGATGGTGGTATTCTTTCAATGTTGAACCACACCCGGCCGCATTGATTAAAACAGTGTCACACTCTGCCTGCTCAAACGCGCTTAAATTCACTCGGGCAACTCCCCTGGCCATTTCCAGTTGCCCGCTGTGTGCATAAAGTGCGCCGCAGCATACCTGATCGCGCGGAATCACCACATCATAACCCAAACGATTCAGCAACCGAATGGTCGATTGATGCGTCCCCCCAAACAGAACGGGCATCACACACCCGCTCACCAACCCGATGCGACCTTTGCTTGGGATGGTTTCGGCTGGAGAGAACTCTGGCAGGTTTCGAAGTTCCAATGATTGCGGAGCCAGTTTCAATGCTTCCCGCATGAATCTCGGGAGCAGATGCCCGATGTCCATTCTATTCGCCCAGACGGCGGGAATCAGAGCCAGTCGAAAACGATTCGGAAAAGGAAAAACCTTTTCTATCATCACCCGCCGCAACAACCGTTGAAACCAGGAACGCCGCATGGCGTGTTCCATGTGATCGCGTGTATGTTCCAGCAAAGCGCCGTATTGAACACCGCTCGGACAAGCCGTTTCACAGGCACGACATCCCAGACAACGGTCAATGTGCTCTGCCGGCGAAACGGATGCATCCAGGGACAAGCGACCTTGCTGAATGGAACGCATCAGGTAGATGCGACCACGCGGGGAATCGTTTTCGTTCCCTGTTTCCAAATAGGTCGGACAGGACGCCAGACACAGCCCACAATGAACACAGGCCAAAGCCTTCTTTTCATCAAGGAACGATTCGATCTGGTCGATGGCGGCAGGCATGGTCTATTCAGGGTAAGGATGGCAAGATGCCATTGGGGTCAAAAGTCCGTTTCATCCGTTCTTCCAGAACGGTCAGCCGATTTGTCGCGACGTTTTGGCTGGAACCGAAGTGATAAGCGCTCCCCTGCCCCATGCGTACGAGCAAGGCATGCTCGGGAGGCATTCCTGCGATCCATTCCGGCAATCGGCTGGGGAGCAAGGATTCCATAGTGGCTTCTTTCCACGATCGATCCGCCCAGAATGTTTGTTCGTGATACAATGAAGGAAGCAGCGCAGCTTCAGCGCCTCTCTCATAGCAACTGTCCTCCCGCCAGGGACGGCCGGATTGCATTAAATCTCCGCTCCATTGGTCGACCGCTTCCCGCTTACCGGCATATCCAACGATCAGTTTTCCAAACCGATTCTCTTCGCGATTAACTGCCGCCCCTTCCCTATGGAAATCAAACACGGCTGGCATCACCTCATGATGAAGTGTGCGCAGCTCGTTCAAGCAATCCTTCAAGGCATCCAGGTTATCCAAGTCCAGGCTGAAAATGTGCTCCTCTTCCGGAAGTGGCACGAGTTTGAATGTCACGGACGTAACCACCCCCAGACTTCCTCCGGCTCCAATGAATAACTTGCAAAGATCAAAGCCCGCCACGTTTTTGACGACTTGGCCTCCTGATTTGATGATTTGACCATCAGCGCGCACCGCTTCCAGTCCAATCACATAATCCCGTAGAACCCCGTTCCCATTGCGACGGGGACCCGAGGGATTCTCGTTGATCAAATCTCCGAGTGACCAAAGGTCGGCATTTGGCGGATCCAGCGGAAGCCACTGACCGTTACGAATGAGTAAGGCCTGCAGCTCAACCAGACTCATCCCAGCTTCGACCGTCACGGTCATGTCTTCGGGAGAATAGGAACGAACCTGATTCAATGCGCCCAGATCAAGCAAACCGATTGGCTCCCCGGAGGCGTTTGCCTTTGCCAGGTGATCCGAAAGTTCCTGAATGTTCCCGGGCGACATGCTCATGAGCTATTTCAAGTATTTCAACAATATGAATCCCCCGATCAGCAGAGTCATGAATGCCCAGGCACACAGGTTGAAATATTTTTCGATGAAAGCTTTGATCTTGGGACCAAAGAAAAACAACAGCGTAGCCACCGCGAAAAACCGCAGGGAACGTCCGATGACCGATGCCAGCATGAAACTGGTGAAAGAAAATTCAAAAGCGCCGGAAGCGATGGTGAACACTTTGTATGGTATGGGCGTCACGGCGGCCAAAAGGTTCCCCCAGAAGCCATAGGTATCATACCATGTCTTGATTTTCTCCATGACGGCCTCCCCGTGATAAGCCTTCACGATAGGTTCCCCGATCATCTCAAATCCATAAAGACCGATCCCATACCCGGCAATCCCCCCCAGCAACGATCCCAGGGTGCAGATGGCCGCAAATCGATAGGATTTGGTCACAGCGCCCACACACAAGGCGATCAGCAGAACATCCGGTGGAATGGGGAAAAACGACGACTCCGCAAAAGCGATCAGGAACAGCGCCCAGGTACCCTGGGGCTTTTCGGCCCAGGAAATGGTCCAATCGTACAGCCCCCGCATCCACCGCATGGGGGCGAATCCTGATTTATCAGCGTTTTGAGTTTCCGTTTTATCCATGTGCAAGGGAAGGAGTGGACGTCAATAAGTCAAGGACGTCAAGTCTGCCTGCTGGAAGATCAACTTGGCTCCACTTCACCACAAAGGTGGGTTTCGATCCCGAGCGCCTGCATCATGGCCGCCTTGATGCGGCATCCGCGGTGAGCCTGCTTCTTGTTCGGAGCGTAAACGACCTGAATATGATTGGATTTATGACGCGCCATCATTTGATCACGCGACACCCCCTTTAACACCGCATGCATGATCGGCCATTGCGGGGTTGTTTCCTGCCAACGACGCTCGGTCTCTGCTTCGGGCAACTTGACCACTTCCGCCACGCCCAGATCGCACTGGAGTTTGCCATCCATCACAAACACCCGGCTCCAAACAATCCAGCCCGGCTTCGAAACACCTTTGACCGTGCCCCCTCCCAGACGGAAATACATGGCGGGCTGACGTTCGCTGGAAGTTCCACGATAGCCACCCGTGAAGTGTGCGGGCGGAGCGGCGCCACTGATCAGAAACACCCAAACGTAATCATTGAGTCCTTTACCTTTATAATGATCTCCCCAGCGCAAGTCATGCAGCGTGGTTTCCGGTGACCAGCCCAACTGATTCCACAAACGGTTTGTGACCAGCGCGTCCAGCCCGGCGCATTCATCAACTTCATTGAAATGCGGGATGGCGCTTTTCTTGTAAAGTTCACGTCCGGATTCTGGATCTTTTACCGGCGGACGATCTGTATTGTTCAACAATCCCTCGACCAGATCACTGGCCGGAAGCAGGTCCTTGAGCCCTTGTTGATACTGAATCCCAATGGTATCACAACCAAACGTGTCCGCAATACGGACGGCCGCGATATACATCTTGCACTGCAATAAAATTTGAGACTCCGTCAGTTCGGTCTCTTCGTTCTGCCCGAGCTGAAACTTCATGCCTTTTTTCTTCAACCAACTGTAAACAGCCTGGGCTTCCTTGTCCGAAACCTCTCTTGAGGCCGCGAATAATGCCGACTGGCTTAAGCGCTCTTTGAAGACTCCGACAGGATTGAGCAATTCATCTGGAATGATGGCATTGTGCATCCCCATGCAACCTTCGTCGAATACGCCCATAATGGCCTTCTGCCCTTGTAAATCATCCGCAGCCTGACGTCCCAACGCAGCTTCATCAGCCGGCAATTTGATCAGATTCAATGGTCGCACATGGCTTTGATCGTGATCGATGGTTCCCTCTTCCAGCCACTGGCGCAATCCATTCAGGAAAAATCCATCCTTGAAATCCTCACTCCAAAGCGTGCTATACGAAACTCCCATTTTGGTCAGGGAACCGTTCAGATTCAACATGCCAACCAACCCCGGCCAGGTACCGCTCCAGTTGGCAACCGTCAGGATGGGAGCACGATGAGTGAACAAACCTGGCAGGATGTGCTGGCTGTATTGCCAGACGGATTCGGCCACAATCAAGGGCGTGGTCGGATCGATGGATCGAAACACCTCCATCCCCATCTTCTGTGAATCAATGAAGCCGTGCTTCTTCGTAGCGTCGTAGGCATGGGCTCGCACGACTTTCCACCCTTCCTTTCGCAGAGCGCGCGTGAGGGTGTCTTCCATCTTTTTCTGTTCCTTCCAACACTTCTGATTGGCGGAAAGTCGCAGGTCGCCATTGGCGATCAAATAAACCGAACGTGCTTTGGATGTCTTCTTGCTCATAGGAAATGTTTGTAACGCCGGAGAGTGTAGGACATTTTGAACGAAAAACCAGATTTATCCGTAAGGATTAAGGGAAATCCGCAGATGCAGAATATGGCACAACCGACTCTAAAGCTTCAGACCAAACATCCGCTTGAACGATCGTTTTCACGGCACTTTTCTTTGAGTCTTGTAATCATAGGCCTCATCAAACTCTATCTTTCCAAATAACTCGGTTACCTTTAACTGTTCGCGACGCTGAACATACTCGGCAAGAGCTTCATTCACGGCAGCTTTCTTGGTTCTCATGCCGCCCAATTTCATTGCCTGAGCCAGAAGTTTTTCATTTAACTCGATACTTGTCGCCATGGACAAACCTTAACACAAACATATGTTTGGGCCAAAACGAACTCTGCTACAAAAAGCCCCCCCATGAAGCATGCCGAAAAAGACAATTGCCTTTATCTCACAAATTCAACAATGGTTTCTTGCAAAGACACATTCACCCCAAGAAAACATCATGAAACCCCGCACCAAAAGACGTGTTAAGGAAGGCAAATCCATCGAACTGGATGGCATCCAAATCCAGGGCGCCCGAGAGCATAATCTCAAGAATATCGACCTGGAGTTGCCCAAGAAGAAGTTTGTGGTGATTACCGGCGTTTCGGGATCAGGCAAATCGAGTTTGGCCTTTGACACCCTCTTTGCGGAGGGGCAACGCCGGTATGTCGAATCCCTTTCGGCCTACGCGCGTCAGTTCATCGGGCAAATGGAGAAGCCCAAATTTGATACGATCAAAGGGTTGTCCCCCACCATTTCCATAGATCAAAAGGCCGCTAGTCGAAACCCGCGTTCCACGGTTGGCACGATCACGGAAATTTACGATTACTTGCGAGTTCTGTTTGCCCGGCTTGGAACGCAATATTGCATCAAGTGCGACAAACCGGTGGGACGAAGTCATGCCCAATCCATGGTGAACCAAATCCTGAATATACCGGAAAACACCAAGTTGCTGCTTCTGGCGCCATTGATCGAAAACCGAAAGGGTGAACATCGAGAACGTCTGGCGCAGTTAGTCACGGATGGATTCTCACGGGTTCGCATCGACGGAGTGATCTACCCCCTGGATGCATTGCCAACACTGGACAAACGCAAGAAACATTCCATCGAAATCGTGGTGGATCGCCTGGTCACCCGAAACGAAAAGGATTTTCATAATCGTGTTACCGATTCCGTCGAACAATGCCTCAAAGTCGGAAATGGCAAAATGATCGTTCACATTGTAGATCGAGAGGATCTGGCAATGAGCGAGAACCGATCCTGCTGCGATCACGCTTACCCGGATCTCGATCCCCCTCTCTTCTCATTCAACGCCCCCCAGGGCATGTGCCCGTCGTGCAACGGCATCGGAACCCACCTCGCCATTGACCCGGACAAAGTCGTGCCAGACAAAACACTCACTGTCCGGGAAGGTGCCATTGTGCCCTTGAAGAACTATTTCGACTCCAGAAAAGGTCCCAAGCAATCCTGGGGAGCGCGACAACTCCACGCCATGGAAAAGCAGTGGAACCTCAATTTCGACAAACCCTGGAACAAACTCCCCAAACGTGAACGGGATATCCTGCTTCACGGTTCCAAGGGAAAGGAGTTCCAGGTCAAATGGGATTCCGCCAAAATCAAAGCCGACGTCAACATGGCCTGGGAAGGCGTGCTCAAGACCATGATGCGTCGCTATGAATACACGCAATCGGAACACCAAAAGAAATTCTACCAATCCTTCATGGCCGAACAGCCGTGTCAGGATTGCCAGGGACATCGGCTCAATGCCGAAGCCGCACACGTGCGCATCCAGGGAAAATCCATCTGTGACTTAGTGGAAATGACCATTGGTGAAGCCTATGATTTCATGAACTCCCTGCACTTCGAGGATAATGACCAGTTAATCGGAGAAGAATTGGTTAAGGAGATTTCAAATCGACTCAAGTTTCTCGTCAATGTGGGACTGGATTACCTGAATCTATCCAGAAAAGGACCAACCTTGTCTGGCGGTGAATCCCAACGCATCCGGCTGGCCTCACAGGTGGGTTCGGAATTGACAGGCGTTCTTTACATCCTTGACGAGCCGTCCATCGGTCTTCATCAACGCGACAACATCCGCCTCCTCGAAACACTTGCCCACCTGAGGGACATCGGCAATTCACTGGTCGTGATCGAACACGACCGCGACACCATGGAAGCGGCAGACTGGATCGTGGACATGGGACCGGGCGCGGGATTGTTGGGCGGACAAGTTGTCGCCGAAGGAACACCTGCATCCATCAAAAGAAACGCCGCCTCCATCACCGGATGTTTCCTTTCTGGAAAACAATCCATTTCCCTACCAGCCAAACGCCGGGAACCTTCTTCTGATACGAAGCGATTCATCACCATCAAAGAAGCTGCGGAGAACAACCTCAAGGGAATGGATGTCCGAATTCCGCTCGGCCTCTTTGTGGCTGTCAGCGGTGTATCCGGCGCAGGAAAATCGAGTCTGATCAATCGCATCCTTTACCCAGCCTTGTCGCGCCATCTGCACGGATCGACTCAGAAAGTGGGGCAACATGCAGGGATTGAAGGACTCGATCAAATCGACAAAATCATCAATATCGACCAATCCCCCATCGGGCGAACCCCGCGAAGCAACCCTGCCACCTACACCAAAGTGTTCGACCTCATCCGCGACCTGTTTGCCATGCTGCCTGAAGCCAGAGCCGCGGGTTACCAGAAAGGACGCTTTTCCTTCAACGTCAAAGGCGGACGTTGCGAAGAATGCCGTGGGGACGGATCGATCAAAGTGGAAATGCATTTCCTGGCGGATGTCTACGTGCCCTGCAAGACTTGTCATGGCCGACAGTTCAACGACGCCACCTTGGACATCACCTTCAAAGGTCATTCCATCGCGCAAGTCCTGGACTTGTCCGTCGAACAAGCCCGCGATCTTTTCGTAAACCAGCCCAAGATCGCAACCATCCTGGGCACGCTGATCGATGTCGGCCTGGGATACATCAAGCTGGGACAATCCGCGCTCACCCTGTCAGGCGGCGAAGCACAACGCGTCAAACTGGCCCGAGAGCTGGCCAAGCGCGAAACCGGCCGTACACTTTATCTACTCGACGAACCGACCACCGGACTGCATTTCCAGGACATCCAAAAACTCCTGACCGTGCTCCATCAACTCGTCGAAGCAGGCAATTCCGTCATTGTCATCGAACACAATCTGGACGTCATCAAAGTGGCCGACTGGATCATCGACCTGGGTCCAGAAGGCGGCCACGCCGGAGGCCAAATCATTGCAGAAGGCTCTCCCGAAAAAGTGGCAAAAGCCAAAGGTTCCTATACGGGAGCATTCCTGAAAGAAGCGCTTTGAGAGCATAAAATGTAAACCTATAATGAAGTTGAGGCCAGCACTACGATATTGACTATCCTTGGACTGCGGTGATCACGGCACCGCTCTGGATACCTCAGGGAAACGCCACAGCACCCTCATGCCAACGGCTCCTACTTCCTCATGACGAACCCTCTCCACGTAAAAGATCACGTCCGCGAAACTTGAACGCAGTCCACGTCAGCCCACCGCATACACTGTTTGCGTTCAAACCCGACTACCGTAAACTTCCATGTGAACAGCTTCCGTCTTGGGGAAGGGAATGCAATCTGCACAAGCAAACCACATCGTTACCCTGACATATCCAGAGCGGTGCTGCACACCGCAGTCCAAAGCGCGCCTCTGGTGCTCCGAGACATCGGAGATCTGGATACGGTTCGCATTCACAGGTCGCGTTCAAATCCCAATCCAGTGGATGGCAATCTCAATAATCTTGACTTTTATCGAAATTCCGACTTGGATGTGAGTGTTCCAAGGAGGAATCCACTTTTGCAAATTTTAGCATCGATCCGGTTATGGCGGAGCAACAGGCCGCTATATCTGGTGGAGGATTGCGCCCTGGAACAAAGGAGTTAACCATAAACAATCCTCAAATAAATGAATAATAACACACTCAAGAAGGGCTGTGTACTCGCAGCGTTATTCCTCATGATCCCGGCCGCTCAGGCTCAGATCGAACACATCACCAACGGCGGATTTGAAACGGGTGATTTCACCGGTTGGACCATCACCGGCTCCGGTAACGGTGCTTGGGTCATCAATGATGGTTCCGTCAATCCTCCAGGTCCCGGAACACCACTTCCGCCAATCTCAGGGAATTTCGATGCCCTGAGTCAGCAGGGTGGGCCGGGTCTGCACTTGGCCAGTGAATGTGTGGCCGTGCCCCCTAATATCACGTCAGCAACGCTCAGTTGGGATGACCGTATTCGCAATCATGCCAACCGATTCTCCGATCCCAATCAGGAATGGCGTGTGTTGCTGCTGGACGATTCAGGGGCAGAGCTGGCGGAAATTTACTCCACCAATCCGGGTGATGATCTGATCCAAATAGGGCCAAACAGCAACTCTGCAGATATCACGGCCCTTCTTCAGGCTCATGAAGGGGAATCCGTTTGCGTTAGTTTTGAAGAACAGGACAATCTGCTGTTCTTCAATGTGTCATTGGACAACGTAAGCCTCCTCATCACATCGACCATTGATGTCGCGGGTTGTGATACAGGCATTGTGGATCGTGTCCTGGATGACGGAAGCACCTTGTCCAGCCTGATAAATGCATTGATCGATGAATGTGCGGAAGAGGCCAGGAACCATGGCGCCTTTGTCAAATGCGTCGCGCACGGGCTGAATGACCTCAAGAAGGCCGGCATCATCAGCGGGGAAGAAAAAGGGATCCTTCAAAGCTGCGCCGCTGAGTCATCGATTGGGAAATAACATCTGACGCGGACTCGTAAGGTAACAACGATAAGGTCGGTTTCCGAATCCACGGAGACCGGCCTTTTTCCATGAAATCAATCCCTCAATCATCACATACGCCCCAACGGGCGAATGCGTCAGTTTTTCCTTTGGAAGGCATCCTTGAGTAGGCATGCCACAAGGAGCGCATCGAGACGATACGTTCTACCTGCGGTTGCCTCAGGGTAGAACGTGCCTGCCTGTCCCGCGACTGCGTGGATCCCTGGCGCGTCGCCTTATGGCATACAATCCTACAAATCACTTCACAATGGGCAGCCAAAAGACATCCACCCCACCTATCACCCCGCTCCGTTGGGGCGTGACTTGGTCGAATGCGTCAGGGTTTTCCTTTGGAAGGCATCCTTGAGCAGGCATGCCACAAGGAGCGCATCGAGACGATACGTTCTACCTAATCTTGTCGCTTAAGGAGCGCAGTGGAATCCACTCAGTCGGGGGACAGGTTGATCCAATTTAACCGATCAAATCGTGGACCACATTGCCCGCAACGTTAGTGAGGCGGAAGTCTCGTCCAGCGTAGCGGAAGGTGAATTTTTCGTGATCGAATCCAAGAAGCCACATAATGGTGGCGTGTAAGTCGTGGACGTGGACGACGTCTTCGACGGATTTGAATCCAAACTCGTCAGTGGCTCCATGCACGTACCCACCGCGCACACCGCCGCCAGCCATCCACATGGTGAAGCCGTGGTTGTTGTGATCGCGTCCGTTGATCTTGCCGGCGTTGGCGCCGGGTTTGGGGAGTTCAACCGTCGGGGTGCGTCCGAATTCGCCGCCCCAGATCACGAGGGTATCTTCAAGCATGCCCCTTTGTTTCAGGTCGGTAAGCAAAGCTCCGATGGGTTGGTCACTTTCGCGCGCGAGTCGTCCGTGATTCTTTTCAATGTCGTCGTGGTTGTCCCAGGGTTGCCCTGCTCCGTGCCATAATTGAACAAATCGCACGCCGCGTTCCAGCAATCTCCTGGCAATGAGCATTTGCCGTCCTTGCACACCGTTACCATACATCTCGCGGATGTATTCGGGTTCGCGCTGGATGTCAAAGGCGTCGGTGGCATCCATCTGCATGCGGTAGGCAAGTTCGAAGGATTGGATGCGGGCTTCCAACTGAGGATCGTTGGATCGTTCAGCCGCATGTTGTCGATTGATGCGTTTCAAGAGATCCAATTGCCGACGTTGCGCGGTAAGGGAAAGGTCTTTGTTCTTGATGTGCTCGATCAGTTTTTCCACATCCTGATGTTTGGTGTTGATGTAGGTTCCCTGAAACACGCCGGGAAGGAATCCGGACTGCCAGTTCTGAGATTCCTGGATGGGATAACCACCGGGACACATGACGATAAAACCCGGCAGATTCTGGTTTTCACTTCCCAATCCGTAAGTCACCCACGAACCCACACTGGGACGCACCAGACGGGCTTCGCCGCAGTTCATCAGCATCAGGGATGGTTCATGATTCGGCACATCGGCTTTCATCGAACGAATCACGGCGATGTCGTCAACACACTCAGCCACATGCGGAAACAGGTCACTGACTTCAATGCCGCTTTGACCGTATTTCTTGAAAGCAAAGGGAGAAGCGAAGGCCGCGCCGGTCTGGCGTTCGGTCTTGAGATTGCCGGTGGGGAGCATTTGTCCGGCGTATTTATCCAGCATGGGTTTGGGGTCGAAGGTGTCCACATGCGACGGTCCCCCATTCATGAAAAGATGGATCACACGTTTGGCCCGCCCCAGCATCGGCGGGTTCTTCGGCGCAAGCGGAACGGAAACATCAGCGGCCAGCTTCGGAGCCGCGCTCAGCATACCGGCTCCGCCCAGAGCACTGCTCAAGCCCAGGGAACCGAATCCCATTCCCACGCGTGAGAGGAATTCGCGGCGATTAGGCGACTGGTCCGATGCTTCATCTTTCATGCCGACACTCTACCTCAAGCAATGGTCCTGCGCCAAGTCGTTCTTGTTCGGGGAGCCTCCAGAAATTGAATGCGTTGACGGGCCACCTGATGGCGCAGGCGGCAACTTGAATTCACCATTTTAAATTCACTATTTAAAACGGATTGCCACTTTCGGGCGAAAGCGGCTACTGGCAGAGCAAGCTTTGAGGTAGATGGAATCAAGCCGCGCTGACAGCGGAATTGCTGTGGGCGCTCTTTGAAGTTTCTTGCTTGTAGAAATCAGCGGCGCCGAGGAGAAGACGTTTCATGTCCTCTGGAGAAATATCGGGCGCTCCTGAAAGCCATATGGGTTTGGGTTGGACACCGCTCCAGCTCGTTTCGGTGATTTCGACTGCGGTAAAGGGTTCGTGAAGATGGATGACATAGACCTTTTCGCTGCCATCGGGAAGCGTCTTATGTGCCAAACTCCATTGAGGCACTTCGTCTCCGTCCAATACAGTATCATGTTTCAGGACATTCCTGGCCCACGGGTAAATGCCTAAAAGGGCTGCAACAACCGTCATCAACAAACAGGTGGTCCACTCCACCCAAGTGGGAGCAGTTGGACTCAGAACAACCATCCAGACAACTGCAGACAGCAACACCACGTCTCCGAGATAGAAAATCCAGTCTGGCACCCTGCGGACTGAAAACTCAGTTCGGCTTTCCACTTCTGCATGGAATGGATTGTCATCCGCCCGAACCGCAGTTCCCACATCAGGAGACTGATCCCGCCCTTTCATCAAGCGAGACACTCCGGAGGAACGCGAGTCCGGATCGGGCACGCCGGACGACTGGGTATCTGGTGAATCAGACATCCCCTTGTCTTGAGTGCTCTCCTGCATCAACTGCGATAATCCACGTCCGAGTGATTTTTTCATAGCTGAACTTCCAATAAGACCAGTGATGGACTCAGCATAAAATCCATCCTGCGGCGGGTCCAACAAAATCTTGTTCGAATCAAGAAAAATGCCTTCCAGATGTCTCTGCATGCCTCCCTTTCAAATAGTCACAACAAATCTTGCCTTCAATCACCGTTTGCCATAACTTGGAGGCAGTCCCATTTGTGTTTAACAGAATTTGTATCTGAAAAGGATATGACCAAGAAATTCACCAAAACCTATGTGTCGCGCCGCTCGTTTATTGGCACGGCTGCCGCGACGGCTTTTTCCTTCAACTTCTTTCCCAAACGAGTATTCGGTGCCAATGACCGTATCGCCTTTGCCGGCATTGGGATCGGAGGTAAAGGTTCATCAGATATCGACAACGCGGGCAACCTCGGAGACGTGGTCGCCCTGTGTGATATCGACCTGAACAAAATAAATGAAAAAAGCGAAAAATTTCCAGGTGCCAAACACTACAAGGATTTTCGCAAAATGCTGGAGGAAATGGACTCGCAGATCGATGCGGTCACCATCAGTACCCCGGATCACATGCATGCCCCTGCCGGCTTGATGGCCATGAGCCTGGGAAAACATGTATACTGCCAAAAGCCCCTCACCCATTCGGTCTACGAAGCTCGCCGTATGGGACAAGCGGCTCGTCAATACAAGGTTGCCACACAAATGGGTAATCAGGGCACCGCTTCCGACGGTCTTCGTCGCGGTGTTGAAGTGATCCAGTCCGGAGCCATCGGCCCCGTCCGCGAAGTACATGTCTGGACCAACCGCCCCGTATGGCCACAGGCTCCAGATATCACAGCCCGGCCGACCGACACCCCGCCCATCCCAAACCATGTGGACTGGTATCTTTTCCTGGGGGTTGCACCCGATCGCCCCTACCACCCTGCTTATCATCCGTTTGGATGGCGCGGGTGGCTGGATTTCGGCACGGGTGCCATTGGTGATATGAGCTGTCACACCGCCAATCTGGCTTTCATGGCGCTCAACCTCGGTCACCCACTGAGTGTCGAATCCATCAATCACGGCCCCATCAACGACGAAACTTTCCCCGCCTGGGCTACAACCAAAACGGAATTTGGAGCACGCGGCACGATGCCTCCGGTTTCTTATTATTGGTATGAAGGCAAATTCCCAGATGGTAAGAAAAACCTTCCACCATTGGACCTGTTCTATGGTGAAAAACCAACGAATAGCGGATCATTGTTGGTTGGTGACAAGGGTGTGCTTTATTCACCAAATGATTATGGTTCGAGCTGGAAACTCTTGCCAGGAGATGACTTTAAGGATTATGAAGGTCCAACCCCATGGCTGCCGCGCAATGGCAAGGGCGACCAGGGCATGAAAAATGAGTGGGTGGAAGCTATGCGTGGAGGACGCCCCGCGATGTCGAATTTTGACTATGCCTCACAGATGACGGAAGCTATTCTGCTGGGCAACGCTGCCCTCAGAGTGGGTGGCAAAATCGAGTGGGACAGCACCCGTCTCCAAGCGAAAAACATGGATATTTCAGACATCATCCAACGCGAATATCGTCCGGGTTGGATGGCCTAGAGAAACACTCCGGTGTTCCTCCGGTTTGAAAAAAAGCGCGTGATCAGCAAGGGGTTGCTCCGATCACGCGCTTTTCTTTATTGCTCCCAATGCATCAAGCAACGCTTACTTCAATTTGCTTGGGCTTGGCCTTCTCGGCTTTCTGCACGTGAACCAGCAGAACGCCATCCTTGAATTCAGCCTTAACATGTTCCGCATCGGCATCATCCGGGAGACTGAAGGTTCGGGTGAAGTGACCGTATGACCTTTCAACCCGGTGGTATTTCTTTCCATTTTCTTCCTTCTCGAACTTGCGCTCACCGGTTATCGAAAGGATTCCCTTTTCAACTTTAACTGAGATATCGTCTTTCTTGATTTCCGGTAATTCCGCCTTGATCAGGTATTCCTTCTCATCCTCCACAATATCCACCAGAGGAGCCCAGCGGGCGGGTGCCATGGATTCTTCATCGTTGGCTCGGGTTGGAGTCGGAGTTCCGAAGAAGTGGTTCAAGCGGTTTTGCAATTCATCCATTTCTTTGAACGGGTTCCATTTGCGATCGAATAATGTGAGTGTGTTCATAACGCGTATCCTTTCCTTGTTGCTATTTGGTTTGATTGTTTACTGAAGGCTTTGGCCTTTTTCACTGGAGCAGAACTTCGTGCTCCTCGCTCGTTACTCTC
>Ga0255757_10002118_pt1 | contig 18887 bp, 23 predicted proteins | sample 071ome_27_FD_179957 | JGI IMG/M metagenome (GOLD analysis project Ga0255757, IMG submission 179957) | Coastal salt marsh microbial communities from the Groves Creek Marsh, Skidaway Island, Georgia - 071409AT metaG (version 2) | ecosystem: Environmental > Aquatic > Marine > Intertidal zone >...
CAGGGCAGTGCCCCTAAGAGTGCTGATTCTGGCGAGGATGATCAATAAGAGCGCTGCTACTGCAAAAATCCATTTAGAGCCTGCTTTTTTAGGCAGGCAAATTTCTACATAATCTAGCCTCCGTCAGTCGTTACCTCCCTGGAGGCCAAGTGAGTCTTTATTCCCGTGGGATCTTGATGATCCTTGGCTCGGCTTTTTGCCTGTCCACATCAGGGATTGGCCTTCGCGTTATTGAGTCCGCCAACGGTTGGCAAATTCTTTTCTATCGCTCCCTTAGCATGATGGGTCTTGTGCTCGTCGTACTACTCTTGCGGCCAGAGCCGATCGCGCGTCGCATCAAAAACCTAACCCTCGATGACTTTTTGCTTGCGCTGGTGCTTGGAACGGGTTTTTGTGCCTATGTGTTTGCTCTGCTGCAGACCACGGTTGCAAACGCGCTCTTTATATTTAGCGCTGCCCCTTTTTTCGCCGCCGTTTTGGGCTGGCTCGTGCTGCGCGAGGCGGTGCCGGTAAGAACATGGCTTGCCATAGGGGCGGCCATGGTCGGTCTCGCCGTGATGGTTGGGGCTGGTGTGATGGGTGGAAGAGTGCTGGGCAATCTCATCGCGCTCTGGCTGCCTATGTCGTACGCGATCTCTGTTGTCCTGGTGCGCCGCTCGAAGCAACCGGATATGCTGCTTGCGCTTTTATTGGCAACGCTCGTGGCCACGGTGATATCGTTTTTCTGTAACGGGATCGATTTTTCAGCAGCCGAGATCAGCTTTTCTCTCGGCGCGGGGCTTAAGGCCTTAACCATTCCCGCTGTGCCTGCGCGGGATGTTTGGGTTGCCGTGGCGATGGGTATTTTTCAGGTCGGAGCGGGATTCATCCTGATGATGCTCGGCGCGCGGCATGTGCCCGCAGCGCAGGTTGGACTTCTCGCATTGGTTGAGCCGGTGCTTGGCCCAATCTGGGCATGGCTGGCGGCATCCGAAATCCCAGCCGAGACAACCTTTATCGGCGGTGCCGTGATTTTGATGGCGGTGGGTGTGGATGCGGCGATCTCTGCAAAACGCAAGAGCGCCGGATGAAGGATTAAGGCAGCGCCTGATAGGCCGCGGCCATCATGTCGGTGCGCATCGCAGTCAAAGACCCCAGGTTTTGCGTCATCACCACGCCGGTAAAGTCTTCGGCGCGATCCACCCAGTAGTAGGTAGCCGCTGCGCCACCCCAGCCGCCTTCGCCCATGCTGGTGAGAGAGATTGCCTGGCCCGGGTCCATCATCACACGTCCCATCAGGTTAAACCCGTACCCGGGGCTTGGAAAGGGTCCTAACCAGTAGGGCAGCTGTTTGTCCGAGAGGCGGTTCGCCCACATAAAGTCGAGCATTTTTCGCGATACAAGAGGCACGCCTACGGCAGTTTGGCCGGTAATACAAAAGCGCGCGAAGCGCATGTAATCCGATGTGGTCGAAAACAGACCGTGACCGCCACGGGCGAAGGTATCAGGACGGTCAAAAGGATAGGCGTCGTCGACATCTATCTTTTTCAAAGGCGTGGCTGCGTCCGGTGCTTTAAGGATGTCGTCGAGGGATCGGCCATACATGGGCATCAGGCGATGTCGCTCGGGCTCCGCTACATAAAACTGCGTATCCGTCATATTAAGCGGGTCAAAAATTTCGGCCTGCAATAAATCGCCAAGAGGGCGACCCGCCACGACTTCGATTACGCGCGCGAGGATGTCGGTGGCGATGCTGTAGTGCCAGCGCTCGCCGGGTTGGGAGGCGAGCGGGAACTTCGCCGCTCTGTGGGCAAATTCCTCGAGCGAGCACGAACCGTCGTTCATCAAGCCGTCGGCATGATAAAGCTCAGAGACCGGGCAATCGGGAATAAAGTTGTAGCTAAAGCCCGCGCGGTGAGTGAAAAGCTGCTCGACTGTGATAGGTGATGCTTTCTCGCGTGTTCCGTCAGCGCGGAGCACCTCAAGCGTTGCAAATTCGGGAAGGATTGCTCGAAGCGGTGTGAACAGATTCAGCTGGCAACGCTCCATCAGTAGGGCGCCCATCATGGAGACAATGGGTTTGGTCATCGAGTAAATACGGTAAATAGGGTCTGTCGGCAACTGCCAGTCCAGTCCATCCGCGACCACGGCGCCCTCGTTAAGAAGTCGGCCGCCTTTTGCTACCTGCCACTCAATGCTGGCAAACAGTCCCTCATCAATATTGCGCTGGGCAACCTGATGCAGGCGTTTGGTGCGAAACCGGTGATCCTGGGCTGTGAGCGAGTCATTCATACGTTATGCGTTCTCGATTCAGGTTGACGGCGTGGGCTTGGGCCAAAGAATCATCTGCGTACAGCGAAAGAGTGCCATAGTCCTATCGTCTTTTTCAGAGCGTACCTCGACGTCCCACGTCTGTGTGGAGCGTCCCATGTGGATGGCCTTGGCGTGCGCGAGGATGACGCCGCCATCCGTTGTCGCAATGAAGTTCGTTTTCGTTTCAAGCGTCGCAAACCCGGTTGCACCCTCCGGCAGGCGTTTCATGCAGCCAAATCCAGCGCACGAGTCAGCCAGCGCGAACAGCGTACCCGCATGAACTCGACCCGGCCATGAGAAATGATGATCTTCGAGGGAGATACGGCCCTTTACCTCGCCGCTCTCTGGCAAGAAGGCAAACTCCATACCGAGGTGATCAAAAAGATAATTGCCGTGGGGCTGGTATTTTGGTGATGCGTCAGACATGTGCAGGCTATTGAAAAGAGTTGCTTCAAAAAGGGCCGCGGATTGCTGTGATTACAGCGCAATGCTCAATCACAGTCGTCCCCGCGGGGGAGGGTCCGATCATTGGATGCTCAATCAGATTCGTCCTCGCGGGGTGCGGCCTGTTGGTCGGTAGGCGCCCGCCAACCCTCTAAGGTTGCAAATTTCCAGTACATCTTGCCGCGCGGGCGGGTTTTCGGCGTAACTGAGGGCGACTCCTTTTGACGTTGGTCCCGCATAGCGGTTCGAGGGGATGACAAAGCCTCGGCGGGCTTATCTGATTTCATTATTGCTCCTTGGGTCTCCTAATGACGATCTGCCGATAGAAGTAGTGATTTTAGAGCAGCGCCCTGTTGCTTATAGTGACCAATAGGCGCGTCGGCGTTACATATCAAGCGGTCTGCCAGACAATTGGAAAATATGAGACTGGCCGAGATCTTTCACTGATCGAACGCCTAGTCCGAAGCAGGCAATTCGGATCTCACTAAGTAGCTGATGCATAACGCTGATCACCGCTTCTGTCGATTCCAAGGCAGGCTTCAGGAGGCGTCCCGCCATACCTGCAGCCTCAGCTCCAAGACAAAGCGACTTTACGATATCAAGCCCGTTTCTGACCCCGCCGGATGCCCAGCATCTTTGCGCTGGTAGCTCGTCCTGGATAGCTCTCAAGCTTTCAATGGTCGTATAACCCCAATCCTTAAACACATCGGGGGACGACAGCACTGAGGAGATATTCGAGTGCATTTCGATTTCTATGTCATCGAAACGCGTACCGCCTCGCCCTGCAACATCAAGTATGGAGACGCCTGCTGTGACCAGTTGCCGGGCGGAACGGGTATCGAGCCCGAATCCCACCTCCTTGGCGATAACGGGGATAGCGCTCCACGCGCATACCCTTTCTATCTGGGAGAGGATCCCCGTCCAATCGGTGTCCCCAGACGCTTGAAACACTTCCTGCATTGGGTTCACATGTAAAATCAACGCATCGGCCTCGAGGGGGTCAATTACTCGACCTAGCGAGCTGGCGTGGTCGAGCTTGGCAAGGTTCACCGCGCCAAAATTTGCGAATAGGGGTAGATCCCCGATGGCGCGTCGGATCGAAGCGCTTAACCCTGCAGAATAGCCATCCTCAATGCTCACACGCTGAGATCCGACTCCCATCGCGAGACCCACCTCCCGACACGCCTCCGCAAGTCTTATGTTGATGGCCTCCGCCTCAGAGGGCCCGCCCGTCATAGAGCTCACAAAGAATGGCGCATTGATCGTCTTGTGTTGAAAAGATGACTTGAGGCTTACCTCATCAAGATTGACCTCCGGCAATGCGCAGTGTTTCAAGCGAACAGCGTCAAAGGCACTTGCGCTCTTACTGGTTTGTGCGAGCGCATGTTTTATGTGCCCTCGTTTTCTCTCAATAGAACTCATGATTTTGTCTGTCTGCCCACTCCAAGAGAATGATATGGGGAACCGTAAGCGCTGCCAGTCCGATGAAGATCAACTGAATCACTGTATCGGTGAGGCCTTGTGACTGGCCCAGAAGCAAGGTGCCGAATCCGATCGCGAACCCAATTGTAAGTAGAGTGAGCGTGATGATGAGCAGGAAAGCAGTCCGACGGCTGCTGCCGGGTATTAATTTGAACTCACTTAACAAATGGCGAGGACTATGCAGACCACAAAAGTAGAGTGTGAAATACCAAAGCGGACTGAGGAGAAGCGCGAAAACAGTGAGCGCTATGAGTTCGAAAAGTTGCGTGAGCGTTATTTGCCTCATCTCTAACGCCAGGAGCAACGCACCCACCGCCAATAATCCCTTCAATACAATGATTGCCTCTGAAGTGGGTGATCCGAGCAAGAGCACGCTAAATATTTGTTCAACTGACTGCGTAGAGGTCCATGCGGGCAAGCCTAAAACGAATGCTCCAAATCCAAATCCACCGAAGTCCAGAGACTTTTTCCAATCTCTGCCAAAGTGGAAAGCGGAAATGAGCAAAAAACCGATAAGCGCGATCCTCGGCATCATTACCCAAAACCAGATTACGGCGGCTGCCATGCCGATATAAGCGGCCAAAAAGAAGGCAACGCTCCAAGGGCGTTGAATTAGTTTGACGCGATACGCAATCATAGGATCGAGCGCTCCGTGTGGAACCCCCGCCAAAGAAATCAGGCAAGCCGCGAAAGTTAAGTTCAAATCCACCGGTACAGTCCAAACCAGGCCAAAAGGAAAGGCTTCATGGGGGCCGTCCAGAGCACCCGAAGAATGTCGGTCAGCGAGTAAGAAGTCATGAAGGCGGCGAAGTTGTCAGGCCCCATGTTGCGCGCGAGCTGGGCCAGCACCGCAGGCATTGCTTCAGGTCGATTTTTGATCAGTTCAATAAACAGGTTATCTGCCCAACTGACCAAGCGGGGCGAACGGTAGGGGGTGATTTCGTTTTTTTCGATTAGCTCCTGAGCCATTCGATGGGTGGTATACCGTATTGTTCGATATCCATACCCGGTGGCGTTTCGGGCCATGCCTGCTCTGCTGCCTAACGGTATGCCAAAGGCACTCTCTCTTTTTTTAAATCCCATTGGAATATGGGCGGCTTCAACTCGAGTGACCTCATACGCTCCCAATGGAAACTCTTGTGCGATAAAAACTTGATTCATTTCACTGAGTTTATCGAGATCAGCAGGTACGCTCGTAAATTCTGTGTGTTCAATAAGGAGGCGTCTTTGACTGAGGGGTAGGAGATAGAGAAATCGTATTCCGGTAGATGTTGCCTCCAGCGAGCGCATCAGGCCGACACTCTCAACGCCATGCGGTAGGTGAAAGACTATCTCCGTGCCGGCGAAGCTTTGAATGAGACTAAATGTGTCAGGCCCCTGGGGGCGACAATCAAAAACGTGATCAGCATCAGGCATTGAGGATACCCGCTCCTCACGAATGGTGATTTGTGGGTGTGCTTCAACGGCTTTTAAGGCAGCACTGAGGACAGTTTTTCCCATTATGGTGCCGTAAGAGAACCTCTGCCCTCGATGCTTGACCTGGAAGCCATCGCCGCTGATGGACCACCGGTCCGATACATGCTGCGGACGCAGAAAGGATTCCTCTGGTTTCGTAAACCAGAAACTAAAGGTTCGCTCGTTTAAGTTGGTTATCTTCGGTTCTGAAATGACTACGGGTCCCGGGAATTTTGGGTATTTCGAGAGGCTTTCTGCGAGAGATAACCCGCTTAACCCCCCGCCGATGATATGGATCCATGGCCGCATCTCAACACTCGCTGTGCACGCTAGGATTTTTTCCCAAACTGTGATGCAGAGCGGAATTATGAAAGCCCTGATATTTTCGTAGTCGCTTGCAAAAAAGAATCGTAGAGATCGCTTTTATTGCGAGTAATCCTTTGCGTATAAGGCGTGTATAAACCCTTCCGTGCCAGACATCGAAGTCACGTACCGCAATCTTGACTCCAATTTCTCGATAACTTAGGGCAGCGATCAAAATAGCAGTCCGAGATTGCAGTGGCAGAAAACACAGTCCCGCTATGCCCGACTGATAACGTATTTCAGCCTCTTCAAGCAGGTGTTTTAAGGCTTGCCTGATAACCTGAGCTTGTTCCTTGCTCGGACTTAGGACGTTCTCTGGAGCAATATCACCTACTAAATCGGATGGCAGATAACGACGCCCGCGTTGCGCATCCTCACAGACGTCGCGACAGATGTTCGTGAGCTGCATCGCGATACCCAGATCGATGGCGTGGTATCGGGCACTTACATTTGTCACTTCAAAAATATCGCACATCAGAAGTCCCACCGTTCCGGCAACCTGATAGCAGTACCTCAAGAGCTCATCCTGAGATCTGATCAGCACCGGCAACGTATCGAGCATCACACCCTCGACGAGCTCCTTTAAAACCTCCGTAGAGACTTTCGGTGAAAAAGAAACAACTGTCTTTGCTATTGGATCTAACGCAGTCTTCCCAGCAAGCTCATCGCGAATTGACTGAAGTCTGAGCCGTGCATGGTTCAGATCATCAGCCCTGTCGGCTATGTCATCAATTTCCCGGCATAGAGCATAAAGTCGGGCGGCTCTATCGGCTTGGTCTGACGAGAGAAACCGGCTAGCAAAATGAAAGCTGGTTCCGTAACGCTTGAGGCTTGCCGTGCTTCTCCCGGCATTCATGTTTTTGTCTTCGCCGCGCGCATTTTTTGCAGGATGAGCGCCTCTATAACCTTCGCGGATGAGAGCACACCCGGGACACCCGCGCCGGGATGGGTGCCGGCGCCAGCGAGGTAAAGATTTTCAATACGCTCAGCTTGGTTGTGAAAGCGGAACCATGCGGACTGAGAAAAAAGTGGAGCAATTGAGAATCCGGCACCCCGAAACGAGAGATACTTGTGCTCAAAATCGTCCGGGGTCATGGCGAAGACGCTTCGAATATGCGATTTGAGCTCGGGCATGATCGTGCGATCTAGGGCATCAATTATTCGGTCGCGCAATCTTGGTTCTTCGACCGACCAGTTAATTGAGCTATTTTGATTGGGAACCGGCGCCAGCACGTAGAAACTGTCATGTCCGCTTGGGGCAAAAGAGGGGTCGGTTGCCGTGGGACGATGCAGATATAGAGAAAAATCGTCAGCGAGTACCCCCCGGTGGAAAATATCATCGAGAAGGCCTCGATACCGCTCACCCATCCAAATGGTGTGATGCGCCAGGTCTTGATACTTTTTGCTTGTGCCAAAGAAGAGCACGTATAGCCCCATTGAAAGTTTGCTGCGATCCCTTTTTAGTCGACCTGAAAGCGATAGGGACTTTTTGTCCAGTAGGGCGCGGTAAAGCCACATCGGGTCACCGTTAAAAACGACACAGTCAGCGTGCAGCGTTTCGCCGGATTGCAGCTTCACGCCTACTGCCCGTTTTCCCGAGGTTAAGATTTGAGTAACTGTCGTGTTTTTTTCAATTGAGATGCCAGAGCGGATCATCAGGCGCTCCAAGTGCCCAACCAGAGCGCCTGTGCCTCCCATAGCAAAGTGAACGCCAAAAGCATTTTCAAGGTAATGAATTAGGCCGTATATGCTCGTGGTGTCAAAGGGGGAGCCTCCGACAAGCAGGGGTTGAATGGAGAGTGCTTGCCTTAAGCGTGGGTCTGAGATGTGCTTGCAAACCATATCCCAGACCGAGCGATCACTTCGAAGTCGCGCGAGTCTAGGAATTTGCTTGACCATTGTCCCCAGCCGGTGAAATGGCTGGTGAGCAAGCTCTGTGAACCCAATATCGAAAAGCGACTTCGAGTGAGTCAGCAGACTTTGGTATCCAGTGAGGTCTTGTGGGCTCAGTCGTTCGATCTCTGAGAGTGTTGCCTCTGGAGCGCCTCCATAATTAAAGTAATTTCCATCCGCAAATTCAAATCGATACCACGGCTCGAGTGCTTTGAACTCGATGTGGTCTGCTCGTTGTTCGTCGAATAACTCAAAGAGCTCGTCAAAAAGAAACGGAGCGGTAATTACGGTAGGACCTGCGTCGTGCCGATAGCCATCAACATTGAAGTGTTGTGCGCGTCCACCCAATTGATCTAATCGTTCGACGAGATGTACGTCTAACCCTAATGCGCGCAATCGAAGCGCGCTTGCAATTCCGCCGAAGCCTGAACCAACTATGAGAGCTGTGCGGGTCAACCAGTCACCTCAGCCTAGCAAGGTCAGCGGACGAGGCGCGAAGGCGTCCCCTTGGCTGTGATGTATTTCGGTAAAGGGGTCACGGACTGTGATCTTGCCTCGGAGCGATTGCGCGCTACTGTGAGCGATGTAATTTAAAGAGAGTCGCGTCACGTTAGCAGGTTCATATGAAAAGAGCAGTCCTGGCGGGCATGCTGAATTTTTCCGCCCCACGTTTTCTGGTGTACCGCTTGACGCCAGTTAAATGCGCGAGGAGAGCGTGACCGTCCCAGAAAATTGGGTGAGGAAAGAAGGAGCTGAGAAGCGCCTTTAATGGTCTTGGAGCCGCGATTCCCGTCGATTTTCGCTGGCAACCTGACATAACGAGGGACGCGTTAACGAATTATGGATGGAGACCTCTCCATCAGCATGATGACTCTCGCGCGCCCCACCGGGGGTAGGAGCGTCACCTGACTGACCGTCAGGCTCTCCTGATAAGGAGCAAAAAATGACCGGAGAGAGGCAACCTCGAGGCCGCCCCTCTCCGGCAAGTCCGTTGAAGCTATGAGGACTGTTTGCTCGTTGATGTGGCCGCGTACCAAATGAGCAGCCCGAAGGCGATTTTGTTCACCACATCAGCAAGGTTGTACACAATATTCAGCGCCTGGCTAGCCGCGGCCGTGGTGTTACCCATGTCATCCACGTAAACGAAGTAGCCCAGGATGTAGCCGAGGGGGTAGATCGCCCACCCGATAGTCACGATCCAACGCATTGTGTTGTAGGCACTCTGCACGGCCGCGGGAGCCTCGTTTGCGGCCATTTTTGCAGCCTGGCCGGCAAAGATTTCGTACAGGATATAAAGCCAACCCACCATACCGATCACAAAGCCGAGTGTGACGTTGATGTAGCCCGCTTCTCCCAGGAAACCAGGGACCAGCATAACCAGCGTGCCTAACAATAATCGCCAGAAGATACCGCCGGGAGCGTTGCCGATCGCACGCAGGATAAGGAAGAACTCGATCATCAACAGCGGCACTGTCAGCAGCCAATCGATGTAGCGATAAACCGTTGGAGTTTCGCCTGTGCTGACCCAAACGTCTCGCATGTAGAAGTAGTGGACCGCTGCGATAAATGTCACAAGTGCAGAAACGACCAGCGAAGTCTTCCATTTGCCATCGACGCTCTGCGTTTCCCAGAGAAAGAAGACGGTCGATGCCATTAATGCCATCGAAATGAGCCAGAACGAGATTCCAACGAAGTCGTCGGAGCGCAGGTTGGCAGCCGCAAACGCGGTCGCTGGGGCTAGCGCAAGAAGGCCCGCGGGAAGAAGCTTTCTTCCCCAAGCAGTAGTTGAGTGTGACTTAACCGAAATATCCATGAAATTCCCCCTCAAGATAGATGGAGCGCATATCCTAAATGCTCCGACGCCCGTTGTCTTCACGCCTTATTTTGGCGAGAAAATCGCCCTTTTTGGCCTTTGGGTCCACGTATGGCTCCCTTTCTAGTCACGCGAATGATGACTGACGAGGCTTGGGCAGCAGCCAATCGGACGATGGTCTAGCGTTCGGAGCCGTCTTGAGGATTACCAACTTCTAATCGCTGCAGGATCTGATCCAATCCTTCGATGAGGGATCGCGGTGTTCCGCGGTCATGACGAAGCTTGCGAAACTGCGCATTCAGACCGCCCGGCGTCTCGCAGGATTCGCTCATCGCATGGAGTCGCTCGGGATGCTCTCGCATCGTCAAGTCAGCCAGTGCAACATAAAGAGCCGTGCTGTAGCGCACCGCGGTTGTTCTATCCAGCCCGTGATCGGTCATCCATTGACTCGTCCCGGCCACATGCTCAAAAAAATCAGACATCAGCGCGCTGACGGCGCCGAACAGATTGAACTGCGCCTCGTCATCTACACTCACCGCAACCCCGACCTGATTACAAAATGCTTCGAGGGCTTCGTTTTTTGGGCAAACCGCGATAGGTCCCATTGCGAACTCAATGGGCGGCATCGGAATGGCCCGATAAAGTTCTGCACACGGTGCAATGAGAGGTCGCATCACACCAAGCGACACCCCTGCGGCGAGGCTCACGATGCGCTGATCCTCTCGAAAATTGAGTGCGCTCAAAACCAAGGGCACTTGCTCAGGAAGCACGCCGATAAAGACCCAATCGCTTCGATCGACTACATCCTGATTGTGGGTCGATACTTCAACATTCGCATACTGTTTAGCGAGAGTCTCAGAACGTTCGACCGATCGCTGCGAGACTATGATGGGGTCTTTGTAATTCGCAACGTCGCAAAGCCCGCGGATCATGGCCTCACTGATGACGCCGGTGCCGAGAAATCCAATGCGCATGACTTGAGTCTACTTCTAAGCTTGGTCGTTAATGGGTCGGTATTTAAAATCAAAGATGAACAAAGCCTAATCGGCTCTGAGGAGAAACTGCAGTAAAAGATTGCTGAACAACTCCGGCTTTTCAATATTCACGAGGTGTCCCGCATCCTCCACGTACGCAAATTCAGCGCCACTGATTCGTGCAGCCATTGACCGGCCGTAGTCTGCCGGACAGAGCTGATCATGCTCAGCGAATATCAACAGTGTCGGTACCTTAATGCTCGCGAGATCAAGCTCTTGCTCAAACGCGGTGGCTGACTCCAAGGTTTTGAGATAGCTCTCGTGGTGTAGATCAACCATGCTCTTTGCCACCTGGGCAACCTGCTGGGGCGAGGCGTTCGGGCCGAGGATCGTAGGTGCGGCCAACGGGGCAATCTCCTCAAGGGTTTTGCTCCCCGTACGCAGCGGTGTCAGGCGCAGGTCAAGGTATGCCTTTAGATCGGACTCCGACAGCACGGCCCGCCAACGGGTGAACGTGGCGGCCAGCGTCAGCGAACGAACGCGTTCCGGATACAGACGATAAAAATGCTGGGCAATTTGTCCGCCCATGGAGAGTCCGCAAATATGAGCGGACTCGGTGTCGTAAAAATCCAGCACTCGCGCAAGATCGTGACAGAAATCTTCAAACGCAAGGGGTCCGTCGTAGTCATCGCTATCGCCATAGCCCCGAGCATCCCAGGCAATTGTTTTAAAGTGCGGCGCAAGAGCGCTCAATTGAGAGGTCCAATTGCTTTTGTTGCCTCCGATACCGTGCAGCAAAACGGTGAGCGGGCCCTCGCCCGTTTGGTTAACCGCGATGGCGGGAGTTCCCGGAACTTTAAGCGTTTGGATCAAAAGTGCAGTGTCAGGGCGAGTTTGTTCGTGAGCGCTTGATTAGGCCGGCTCAAGGTGCGGCTTGTCGACCTTCATATAGGCGCCTTTGCGTTTGAGTTTATCGCCGGTGAACTCGAGGATATCGATACCGCGAATCACGGAAACGCTTCCATCTTTATCCAGATTAAGGCGCCAGCTCGCTAGCACTTTGCCGCTTTCGGCTTCCACGAAGATATCCTCACCGTCAAAACGGATCTTGCCACGTGAACCCCCCACCAGCGGCTCGAAGGCGGTGCGAATCGCTGCATGACCGACGTGTCGGCCACCGGTAGAGTCTTCATAGACGCCATCCGTTGCAAAAAAGTTAACCACATCGTCGAGATTCATTCGATTGAAAGCATCGACGAACTCTTCAGTCAGGCGAATGAGATCGTCCCGTCGGTTACTCATGGAAGGTGCTCCTATAAATCAGTTGTCGTAACACGGGCTAAGCGTGCTGCGTATTGCACTCTCGGCAGGAAAGTACATAAAAACAGCGTCTTATTGCCCAAATCGATCAAAACGGTTGTTGTTCGGGCGGTTCTTCACACAGTATCCCATATGGGTAATTTCGGAATACATTAGAAAATAGTGAAATACTGTCAGATGGAATCTAAGGTATCAACATTACGCTATCAGGGGGACCCCATGAAAAAGGTATTTGCATCGCTGCTCGTCGCGTTAGGTCTGAGTGTCACGAGTCTGTCTGTTGTCGCTGAAGAAACAGCGGCATCAGGCGAAGCATCCACCATCGATCAGTACACCGAGATGCTGAGCAATTATATGAATTCGCTTTCGTCCGGAGCCGGTCAGGGTTACGGAAATGCCGGTGGCATGTCGGGCTTCAACCCGATGGCCATGATGAACCCAATGGCTATGATGAATCCTATGTCCATGATGGGTGGAATGGGTGGAATGGGTTGGGGTGGCCAGCAGGGGCTGGGCGCACAAATGATGATGAATCCTGCAAACTGGATGAATCCGCAAACCTACGCCTACATCATGAGTCCTGAAGCCATGTCGGCGCGAATTAACCCCGCCAACTGGCTTGCCATGATGAACCCGGCCACCTATGCGCCTCTGATGAATCCGATGGCGTACATGACGCTCATGGGTCAGGCAATGAACCCCAATACATATATTGAGATGACAAAGCTGCTCATGACACCCGAGATGTACACCAAATGGTACGACGCAACGCTGGAAACGGCAAAAGATCTCGCGAAGGTCGCTGAGTAGTCGAAAACGTAGACCGGTTGTAAGACACCAGGCGCCCGTAGTCACGGGCGTCTGAGATGTCGATGTGCGCACCGTTTCGCAGTTTCTGCCGGCGTATAGTCCCGAGGGTCCACAAGCGGCCCCGGGCAGCAGAAACCCGCTCCTCTTAACCTGATGAGCATGATCATGAGAGTTCAAATTAAAAAATTAATCGCCTTATGCCTGTTTGCCGTTCCATGGACAGGGCTTTGCGTGCCGTCTGCAGTCGCGCAAACCGGCAATCAGTCCGTCCAATCGGCAATTGAGACGCTGCGCAAAAGTAATGCGCTGCCGTTTCCGGTTCCTATGATGTTTAACCCCGGGGATACCAGCTGGGAGCCCAACACCGTAACCCAGCCGTTCCCGCGCGAGGCGCGCGCTGCGATGATGTCAAACGCGGCGATGCAAAATCCGTGGTCGCTCCGTCAGGTATTTAATTTCATGACGCATAAAGTGAAGGCCGAAGAGGGCCTGACCTTTGATGAAATTATTGAAGCAATGGACAGCCGCGCCATCGAAGAGAATCTAAAGAAATCTGGCCACAATATGATCTGGAAAGAGATCGAGGCCAAGACAGGGCAGCCGACGCCTCGTATCGAGATTCTGCAGTACTGCGACGCTATGGTGGCGCGGATGGTGCTGGATTACAGCCCTGAGTTCTCGATTTTCTTACCCTGCCGCATCTCTGTGTTGGAGGATGCCAAGGGAGACATCTGGCTGATGACTCTGGATTGGGACGTCTCTTGGCTCAATTTTGTATGGCACCCGGATTCGCAGCTTGATCAGGAGATGAAGAAAAACGGTCAGCGAATTCGAGATGCGATGCTCAGCATTGTGAATGCGGGCGCTACGGGAGATTGGTAGAGCACCTTTATCTCCCTACAGTCGGGAATTAATTCTCAAGGTGTTTAGAAGCCCCGCAGGGTATCGCCGTGCGGGGCTTTTTAATTAATAGTCAGACGCCAGCCGTTCGCCACGACGCCAGTCCCAAGGCTTTACAAACTCGCCTACCCACATGCCTTTCTTCTCTGACCTGGCCTGGCGTTGTTCGGGCAGATACTTGTCGGAATAGCGGGTGTAGGCGAGCGCCCATCCCTCGCTCACCAATCGCGCGTTGAGGTTGTAGCCATCAACAAAGCATTCCGCATTCAAAAGACCGTCTTTGTCTGTCTCACTGCCGACGCATCGCACTTCTTTGGTGTGTAGCCATTTTTTTAAGTGCTCAGCCGCTTCGGATCCACACGGCCACGTCGTGCCTGACTTCCGACACAGCTGATCCTTCTCCAGAACATCAATGCCGTGTAGGCGTAGCGGTGTGCCATCGACGGAGATCACCTCGCCGTCTTTCGCGAGTCCAGTGCCTGAGACATCCGCGAGGACCGATAGCGGCGCGAGAAAAAGCGCAAAAAGAATCCCAGTGGGTTTCATCAGAAAAACTCCGGTTGGAGTATTGCTATTAGGTTGCGTGACGCGCGGTGAGAAGCTTGCCCGGGATACCCTGAAGCGTGAGATAGGGGATATCGTCGATGGTCTCTACCAGAAACGAATGCTGCTGCGCACTTTCGGCGAGGCGCTTTTCCCAACCCAACTCAAGCCAACCTTTGCCGTTCACGGTAGCTATCACTCGACCCTCTGGCTTTAGTGCAGAAAAAAGCTTCGCAAGATCAAAAGGATGACTTTGCCCATGGGAAAATACCCCAACGCAGATGACGGCGTCGTATTCAGGGTTAAGCGACAGTTCGGCGAAAAGATCAGCCTCGCCCAACTTGCGATACACCTTGCGCTCTTTCGCCTTGGCGAGCATTTCCGGAGATAAATCGAGGCCGTCAATCTCGCGGTAACCGGCAACATGAAGTAACTCTCCTACGATACCCGTGCCGCAGCCCATATCGAGAATTTGAGAATCCCTGTCTGGTACGATGTGTAAAAGGTGCTCCACCGCGGCATGCGGTGCGCGATAACCAAATTCTTCAAGTAATTCCTGATCATAGGTATCGGCCCACTGACGATAGGTCTCTCTTTGCGTTTCGCTTGTGTGGTCGCGATAGTTGCGTGAGAGTCTGGGATCGAGAGGCATCTGCTGTATCCGAAGAGATTTTGGGCTTTCCAAGTCCAATACTACCGGCCGCTCAACGCTGATCAAGGCCAAATCTTAGTAACTTTTGGTCGAAACCCTCGAGAACACTGCGGATTAGGCGGGGCCAAGTCTAGCAAAGGCTATGCTAACCTCGCTCGGTGAGAGAAAAAACGGAGACCTCTTTATGAAAAAGTTTTTTAGCAAATTTGCGGTCACGCTCGCGCTGACAAGTCTTTCCGGACTGGTTATGGCACACCAATATGATGTTCCGGTGCCTAATCTGGCCGAGCGCATGCAGTTGGCCAAGACAGGCAGTTGTGCTCAGTGCGCTCTCACCGATGCTGATTTGAGCTACAAGCGCCTGGCTGGTGCTGATTTGAACGGGGCCTCGCTTCACAGCACGAACTTTATGCGGAGCGATCTAACGAGCGCACGATTCGTGGGCGCAGATCTGACGGCAGCGAACTTTATCTGGGCGGATGTTCATAAGGCGGACTTCACGGATGCGAATCTAAAAGGTGCGTTGATGTCGGAAGTCAAAAATATTGAGGGAGCGGTGTTTTGTCGGACGACTATGCCCGATGGATCTCTTAATAACGCGGGCTGCTAAACACGACTGATCGTCTCTGCGCCCGCGCCAAAAAAAGATAAAAAATCGACTAAGCAAGGAATAAAAAAAAGAGCGCACCATGGCTGAGACGATGGATGACATTTTGCATCCGGGACTCAACGCGACCCCCGAAGGCTTCCCCGATGCGCCTTCAGGCTGGACACCTGAAGAGGGTAAGAACGCGCTAAGGCCTGATGGCTGGCTGCCGGACGCAAGACACTGGGAGGTCGTTCAGGCGCTTCAGGCTTATTACGCTCGCAACGCACAGCACGTGTCGAATCTGCGCGACCTGTATGACGCCCTGGAAGAGCGTTTTCACCATAAAGGGGGCCGGCGCTATCTTTATGAACTGTTTCCTGGAGACCCTGTCGGGCAGGGGTGCCGCCTTGCAGGCCTAAGCGCCCCATCGGGGCTTCGAGAGAGTGATCCCTCTTAAGGGCCGCGCGACTAAAGTTCAAAAATAATTAACCTCACAAAGGAGAAATATATGAACGGTATCGTTAAGATCATTATTGTGGCTGTCGTGCTTGGCGCCGCGTATTGGTACTTCTCGCCGTATCAGAACTGTAAGCGCGCCTACGCGGATAACCCGGTTGGCGACAAAGGCGTAGAGATTGTGTGTGCAGACCGCAGCTGGTAAGGAACGAGATCTACTAATTAAAGCACTTTGATGGGATGTTTTCCGACCTTCGTGTGACCCCTATCACCGCGAGGATTCATGCTGCTCATTACGATGAGCCGCATGAAAACACTCATCTTTTTTATCGCCGCAGGTTATATGGCGCTGATCGCTGAGGGGTATCTCGGTTTTTCGCGGATCGAGATTGTCGAGCCAACCATTACGCTGGTAGCGCCGTCAGAGCCACTCCGATGAATGGGCGTTTTGTTTCGTGTAAACTAAACTAAAGTAAATTTTAGATATTCAACGCGAGCGAGACCAAAGCCATGAACGAACCCGCACCGAGCACACGCGGAATTACCCTTAAGCCCCTGGCAATCATCCTGCTTTTGGGGGTATCTGCACCGACACTGGCGGAGCCCGTGACGTCTGTGGCTGATTTCTTTCAGCCCGACGGTATGACAGCCACTGCTGAGAATTACCCCACGCTCGAGACGTCGCGGCAGCTGCTCGCTGCGCAGGACCGGGCCGCAGTGAATGACTTCGCCCACAATCGGAAGCTCACTCCCACAGATGACCAGCCTGTCGTACGGATGAACCGTGACACCTACTACAGCTTCGCCGTCGTGGATGTCTCGGCTGGCGCTTCGATTACCATTCCGGAGATTCCTGAGGGTAAGTATGTCTCGGTCCAGCCGGTTACCATGGACCACCGCATTCAGCCCATGTCCTACGGCAGTGGCACCTTCGAGCTGGCAACGCACTTTGGCTCACACATGTATCTGATCGTTCGACTGGACAGCACATTGAGCGAGGCGGAGGCTAATGCGATTCAGGACGATATGGTCATTAACGCGGCAAGCGCCCAGCCATTCTCAGCAGAGCCCGTAAACAAGGAGAGCTTCGACGCCGCTGAGCTGTCGCTGCGTCAAAAGCTACCAGCGCTGGTAAAGACTCACGGCAATAAAGTTGTGTACGGCATGTTTACAGCGCCTACCGATGAGTCGCGCGGTCTTTATGACTTTGAAAAATATACGGTAGGCGCGGCTCTTGGGTGGGGTGGCGCACAGCTCCGCGATAATCTGTATGAAACCTCACCCAACTTCCCAGCAGAGGGGTGCTATTCGGCGACCTTCGAGGACCCCGATAACGGTGCTTTTTGGTCTTTCACCGTTTATGACGAAAATGGCTTTATGTTTGATGACGTCGCCCATATGAGCTCTGACATTGCCGCTGCCAACGAGGATGGCACCTACACGGTGAGCATGGGCTGCGGGGCTGATGCGGTGAACAATCTACCTATCAGCAACGAGACTGGGGTCTTCAACTTCACTGTGCGGCACTACATCCCTTCTGACCGGGTAAAGTTTGATGAGTATCGTCTGATGCCCCTCATGCAGAAGGTCGATTAGGGAAGAGATTGCGCCCGGGCCGATGCCGAACGACGGCTCGACCACCCGCGTCGAGTGCCGGGTTCGAGACGGTTACATCAGGCTGAGTACTCTCTCAGCTGCTTATCTTTGGCGACTACAGTGCTGTTAACGGTGTGCGCTTTAAGAACATTGACCCCCTTTAGCAGCGCATAGGTCAGCCGCATCGTTGTCGGGCGGAGATCGCTAATGGCCCTCCTGTGAGTTTTGCGGCCGCTCACTAGGGGCATCACTGATTTAAGAGGCAAGCGACCGTGGGGTGAACAAAGAACCGATCGTTCTTTCGATTGGAAAATGGCGCGCCCGGAGAGATTCGAACTCCCGACCACCTGGTTCGAAGCCAGGTACTCTATCCAGCTGAGCTACGGGCGCTTTAGGTCAGAGCGCAGAGTCTAGTGAAAAGCGGTTACGGCATCAAACGGATCAGTGTTAGGCTCTAAAACCTTCTTGCATTCCTACAGGAGCCCGCAATGCCCCGGCGTACGCTAAAGCCTCAAAGCCTTGATTTTCAGCCCAGGCCGTCTTATCCCTATTCGCCGGGCGCTAAAGGAGGGGGATTCATCTTTACCGCCGGCCAGGTCGCCTGGGATGAAACGGGCGAGGTCACTGCCATTGGCGATGTGGCGGCCCAGACCCGCCAGACACTCAAAAACGTAGTGGCGGTGCTGCACGAGGGCGGAGCCACTGTGGACGATGTGTTGAAGTGCAATGTTTATCTTGCGGACATCCGTGACTTTGAGACGATGAACGCTGAGTTTGCAAAAGTATTTGCCCATGACCCACCGGCACGCACCACCGTAGAGGCAAGACTTGCTGAGCCGACAATGCTGGTCGAGATTGAGGCTATCGCGTGGGTGTCAAAAGACGGCGACTAGCTGGTGCCTGAAAGATTTACGAGCCGTCCTTCTTTAAAAGTTCTGCAAGACCCGAAAGACCTTTGTGGGTGACGGCACTTGATTTTCGCTCTTCAATGCCGGGTACCGCATCGACATAGCGAGCATGCTCGTTATCATGACAGTAAAGACAAAGGTTTTCCCAGTTACTGCCGTCGGGAGGGTTGTTATCGTGGTTGTGGTCCTTATGGTGTACTGTGAGCTCATGAAGGTTTGTCTGGGTAAATTCACGACCGCATCGCCCGCACACCCAAGGGTGAATCTTCAACGATTGCGCGCGATAGTCTCGCTCGCGGGAATCCCGCGCCTTTACGGCATTCGCGATAACGGCATCCAGATCAGTTTTCGAACTCATGAGAAAAGAATAGCCCAAAATCGTACTTCTGTTAAAGCC
>Ga0255757_10002150_pt1 | contig 18725 bp, 12 predicted proteins | sample 071ome_27_FD_179957 | JGI IMG/M metagenome (GOLD analysis project Ga0255757, IMG submission 179957) | Coastal salt marsh microbial communities from the Groves Creek Marsh, Skidaway Island, Georgia - 071409AT metaG (version 2) | ecosystem: Environmental > Aquatic > Marine > Intertidal zone >...
AAATGCTCGCCAGCTTGGCTCGATATGAGGCGCACTTGATTGCACCGGGGTACGGGCTTTGCTTCCCCGAGCGTCCCGACCCCCCTGAGCCTGAGCATGTTGTGGTTGCAACGCAGATTCTGGCAGCTCAGTCGAGTGAAGATTTTCCGCGTGTGGTAGCCGCGGTGAGCGCGGCGCTATGGCAGGGAGACGATGCGGCATTGAAGCGTCTTGCAGTCGCCCATGGCAGTGCCTCAGCCGACGCGGCAGCGGCGGCAGTGAGTGCGGGCACTGAAAAACGTAAAGCACTCAGGCACTACTCGGGTGCCATGTTCTATTACGGGGGAGAGTGGTATTGGGGCGTTGATCGGCTCTATCACCTGGAGATGCGGCTTGCCGCGCTCGGCGCCGACCGCAGCCCGGGTGAGTCGCTCATTGCGCCGCGCCCGGACATGGATCTGGCGGGCCATACTGACCAAGGTCGCTATACGCTCGAGCTATACGCTTCGCTGCGAAGTCCCTACACGGCGGTGATATTTGATCGCGCCGTGGCATTTGCGCAACACGCGGGCGTCGAGTTGAAGCTACGCCCCGTGCTACCCATGGTGATGCGCGGCGTTCCCGCCACACGCGAAAAGGGCATGTACATCTTTATGGATGCGGCTCGAGAGGCGCGGGTCGCGGGCGTGCCTTACGGCAATTTTTATGACCCTATCGGTGATCCCGCGCGGCGGTGCTATGCGCTGTATCCGTGGGCCGCGTCGCAGGGCAAAGGCGTGGAACTCTGCTCAAGCTTCCTGCGTCATGCCTTTGCCTTGGGAGTTAACACCAATAATGATCGTGGACTGCGCAAGGTGGTCGAGGCCGCCGGGCTCGACTGGGGCGCCGCGCAGGCGCACCGAGAGGATACCGCTTGGGAGGCGCTTCTCGAAGATAACCGGCAGACCATGTACGCGGCGGGTTTGTGGGGCGTACCCAGCTTTCGCTTGTTGAATCCCGCTGGCGAGGCGCTGTTGGCGACCTGGGGCCAGGACCGTTTATGGCTTGTCGCCCATACCCTGCGTGACGCATTACAAAAGGACAATGCTTGACCGGGATTACCGCTGATTGATCTGATTATCTATTGGCAGTTATACTGCCAATAGATAATGCTGCCGCGTGCCAGCAGCGACCACTGACGCTGGTTGGCCGTGAAGAAGGGGTGATATGCGACGGGTTGTCATGACTATGGCGGCGTTACTGCTGTTGGCGGTGGGCTGGGTTTATTTCTATCCGAGCGCGGCAATCTTGACCGCAATCAAGGTGCGTGGCGCCATCGATACGGCTCGTGTTGCGCCCCCGAGAGATATTGCCTGGCAGCAGGGTCCTCAGACTGAAATCGCAAGCCCTGCTGACCGCCCCCCCAATATCGTGCTGATCGTCGCTGATGATTTGGGCTACAACGACATTTCGACCTTCGGCGGCGGTGTGGCCGGGGGGCGCTTGCAAACCCCCCACATCGATGCGCTGGCGGCGCAGGGCGCGGTGTTCAATCAGTCTTACTCCGGTTCATCCACCTGCGCGCCCTCCCGCGCGATGCTGATGACCGGGCGTTATCAGAGCCGCACCGGATTTGCCTTTACGCCCATGCCGCCAGGCATGGGCAGGGCCGTTACCGCTATTTCGAGCGACATGGAGCGCACTTTGCCCGACGCCCTCTATGACGCCGAGGCCGCAGCGAACAAGCCGTCTTATGAGTTACAGGGGTTGCCCGCTGAGGAGGTCACGCTTGCGGAGTCTTTGCAGTCACGGGGATATCACACGGTTCACATTGGCAAATGGCATCTGGGCCGCAAGCACGGCATGGCCGCTCACGAGCAGGGGTTTGATGAGAGCCTGTTAATGGCGAGTGGCCTCTACCTGCCCGAGGACCATCCCGATGTTGTTAATGCCAGGGTCGCCTTTGACCCTATCGACCAGTTTTTATGGTCCGCGTTGACCTATGCCAACAGCTACAACAGCGGTAACGACGATCGGTTTGAGCCCGGCGGTTATCTGACCGACTACTGGACCGATGAGTCGATCAAGGTTATCGAGGGCAATCGCCACCGCCCCTTCTTTTTGTATCTGGCCCACTGGGGGATTCATACGCCACTGCAGGCTACGAGGGCCGATTATGAGGCCGTGGGCGACATCCAACCCCATCGACTGCGGGTGTATGCGGCGATGACCCGAGCGCTGGATCGCAGCGTCGGTCGCGTCGTGGCAGCACTCGAAGAGCGGGGGCTCGCGGATAACACCATTGTGATTTTCACGAGTGACAACGGCGGCGCGGGCTATGTGGGCCTTGCCGATGTCAACGCGCCCTTTCGGGGTTGGAAGATTACGCACTTTGAGGGCGGCATTCGCGTGCCGTTGTTCATCAAATGGCCGAGCCGGATCGCGCCGGGTGTCCAAATAGATACACCCGTGGCACATATCGACCTGATGCCGACGGTATTGGCGGCTATCAATGCGCCACTGCCAGAGGGGCGGGAAATCGACGGCGCAAATTTGTTGCCGTTGATGACGGACGGTTTGGAGGCGGCGCGCGATTGGAGCCGGGAGACATTGTTCTGGTCGGCAGACCATAACCGGATCGTGCGTCATGGTGACTGGAAGCTGCAGGTAGCAGAGCGACCCCAGACGCAGTGGCTTTTTAACCTGGCCGAGGATCCGACCGAGCAACATAATCTGGCGGCCGCGCATCCCGACAAGGTCGCTGAACTGATGGCACTGCTCGACGCGCACGCGGCTACTGCCAGAGCGCCGCTTTATCGGGCCGAGATAGAGGCACCAGTAATGATCGACAAGGATTTGTCACTGCCTTTTGAGCCCGGAGACGAGTGGGTATCTGTCCCCAACTAGTGGTGGGCGGATCAATTGCCGTAGCCCAATCATCGGCAAAGTGCAGGGCGCCGTTGCTAACCCGATCCGTTAGTAACGCGCGCTGTTGGCCCTAGAGACCTTCGCGGGTTTTGATGATCTCGGTGGAGCCGGCAGGCAAGCTGAACGAGACACCGTCGTAGCCAACGGTGTAATCGGGGAAAATCGCCTCGGCACCGTTGAGCCACAGCGCTTCCTGTCCCGGCACGATGATCGGCGGCACTATATGGTAGTACAGCAGGTGTCCCACGCCGGCATTTTGAGCGGTCTCAGCGGCGTCGGCGGGGCTGGCATGATAATCGGGCACATCAAACATGATTTTGGCCACGATGGCGTTACCCATGCCATTAGCCGCGTCCTCCATCATGCCGATGATGTTGGGGGCGAGAGCTTCATGCACTAACAAATCGACGCCCATGGCGAAGCGCGTGATGTTATCGGACTGCGCAGTATCGCCGCTAATAAGCACCGTGCGACCGCCATAGCTGAAGCGATAGCCCACCGCGGGTGAGACCGGGGCGTGTTGTACACGGAGCGCCTCGATGACGAGGCCATTACCTTCATAAACCTTGGTCAGTTCACCGTCGGCGGGCGCGTCGAATGGGATAGCACGCATACCCGCGGCGGCCAGCGGGGTCACCGCGTCGCCATGGTGGGCGTTGCGGTAGACAAAGTCCTGAGCGTAAGCGGTGTTAAATCCAGCGACGATTTGATCGACGCCCTCAGGGCCATAAACTGGTAGGGGTGAGGCATCGTCTCCCGTGGCCCATCGGATCGTGGCCAACTCTCCCAGACCGTCGATGTGATCTGAATGAAAGTGGGTCAGGAAGACCGCCTCGACGGCGGCAGGCGGGTAGCCCAGGCGTTGCAGGTTTCGCGTACTGTCGGTGCCCGTATCGACAATAAACAGTCGGTTACCAGCGACTATGCCCACGCAGGGTCCTGAGGCGCGCGGTGCCGGCATGGGGCCGCCGGCGCCACAGAGCACCACGTGCAGGCCATCCCCGAGCGATTCCACCTGATTGGTTGCCATTTGTCGGGGCACCGCGGCGGCCACTAATTTTTCTGCAATCGTGACGCGCTGACCGTAGCCGATCATCACAGCCAACACCGCTACCGCTAATCCAATCGCCCATTTTTTCATCATTTTTCCTTATCGGATGGGTGTTTATTTGTGCTTGCCAGCCTTTGTAACTATTGGCAGTATTAATGTCAATATAAGGTCGCTTGCCGATATCAGCTTCAATGTTATCGGCCACTGTGGAATCCATGGAGGCAGCGCTCAATAAGATGACCTTGGTGTCTTCTCAAACGAATCAACTCTATGCGATGCCCCACTCGCTTTACTCGGGGCGGGCCCGCGCTTATTTAATCAAGCAGGGCATTTCATTTGAGGAGTGCTCCACCGGGCACGAGCGATACAAGACCGAGGTATTGCCCGAGGCAAAACTGCCGACTATTCCTACTTTGGTAACGATGAATGGCGAGGTCATCCGCGATGGTGCAGCCATCATTGAGCATTTTGAGGTACGTGCGGGTCGGCCTTGTCAGCCAAAGGGTGCGCGCCAAGGTGTGGTCAGCGCGTTGTTCGACGTGATCGGATCCCAGGGTTTATTGCGTCCCGCCATGCACTACCGTTGGAACTTTCCTGAGGAAAACGCGGCCTTTGTACGTTATCACTTCCTGCACTCGCAGCGCGACGCCCCGGGACGCGAGGAGAAAACGGACTACATGATGGACCGCATGCGCCATGCGGCGCTTATCTTCGGTGTCACCGATAACACGCGGGAATTGATCGAAGCCCTGTATCTGGAATTTCTGGAAGCCCTTAACAGTCATTTTGAGCAGTATCCCTATTTGCTCGGATGGCGGCCATGTATTGGTGATTTTGGCTTGCTGGGCCCACTCCACGCCCATTTGGGCCGGGATCCTTACCCTGCCAATCTTATGCAACGCCGGGCGCCGCGGGTCTGGCGCTGGGTGGAGCGCATGAATCGCCCTGATCAGGATGCCCCCGAATATTTCAATGCGGGAGACGACTTTCTGGCCGACGATACTGTGCCCGAAACCCTGCTGGCCGTGTTACGGGTCGTGGCGAAGGATTTTATGCCCGAGACCCATGCGTCTGCTGATTTTATTAATCAATGGTTAGCGAAACAGAGGCCTGAAGCGGGTACCCCCGCGGTGGGGAGACTAGCCGAGGCGCCGGGTAGCGCAACTTTTTCGGTGGATGGGCAGCAGATTTCGGCACTGGCACAACCGTACCGGCATTTTCAATTGCAGCGAGCTAAACATCTGTTTTCCGCGCTCAATCAGCGCGACCAAGGTGCAGTGACCACGCTACTCGAAAGCTGTGGATTGGGGGCGCTCCTCGGGGTGTCTCTGAGTCGAGACATCGAGCGAGCGGGCAATTTGGAGCGGTGGAGCCGCCACACAGGTGACTGAAAAACCACAAACTTATGTCCATACAAAAGACGGTAATAGTTGGGTTTAAGGCGGCAGAACACGGTTGTGTTTCGCCAGTTGTGTGGCAATATCGTCCCTTAGCAACTTGCGTTTGGCGTTAGCCACCGCGCATACAATAACTATTACATTAGCTATCCATGGGAGTTCAAAAGATGGTAAAGACATTTTCCAAGCTGGCCCTAAGCGCAGCTGTGGCGGGTCTGACGTTTGGCGTCAGCGCGCAGCAGCTAGAAGAAGTGGTGGTGACCGCGCAGAAGCGAACCGAAAGTCTGCAAGACGTACCCATTTCTGTAACCGCGATCTCGGGTAAGCAAGTTGAAGAAGCATCAATCCGAAGCTTCGGTGAACTTGGCGCCTATGTGCCCAACTTCTCTGTTACTGAGAACGCGGTAAATACGATTATCTCCATGCGCGGCATTTCGGTGGGGGCCAACCAATCTTTCGAGCAGTCCGTCGGTATCTTCGTCGATGGTGTCCCTTATGGGCGTAGCCGGCAGGCGCGACTGGGCCTGTTTGACCTGGAACAGGTTGAGGTGCTGCGAGGGCCACAGGGCATTATCTTCGGCAAGAACACGCTGGCGGGCGCGATCAACGTCCGCTCCGCGGCACCCAAAGTGGGCGAAGGACTGACCGGACGGTTAGCCGCCAGCTTCGAATCAGACAACGGCCAGTACTTTGAGGGCCACATTGGCACCAGTATCGGCGATAATCTCGCAGTCCGGCTCGCGGTGATGGACCGAGAGATTGACGGCTACAACGAGAATACGGCACCCAACGCGGCGAACCCCGAGATGCCCAGCACTGACGAGATGATTGCTCGACTCGGCATTCAGTGGGAACCGTCGGATCAGACCAGCGTCGGTATCCGCTATACCTACAGTGACTACCAGCGGGTGGGCAGCACGGGTACGGTAACGACCTTCCAGCCGTTGCCGAATGCGCCGGCTTCGAATCAGGCCATGTATGCCATGATGGCGCTGGCCTGGCCGAGTTTTGCGCCCAGCCAAACCGATGCCTACAGAGACGGTTTGTCGGTAGGAGCCGCGTACCTTGACGGTAGCGGCGCTGGCGGCGTCCCCGAGCGCCTCGACGGCACCGACACGCAGAACCAGGAGTTCTCGCTAAACATAGAGCACGAGTTCGGCAACGGCATGACCCTTAACCTGGTGACCGGATTCTCGGAGTACGAGTACGAGGACGGCATCGATGCGGACTTCCTGCCGGTAACGTTCATTGGCAGAAGCGATGATTCAGAGTTCGAGCAGTTCAGTCAGGAAATTCGACTGTCGTCTAACGGAGAGGGCCGATTTAATTGGGTAGCGGGTGCGAACTACATTGAGTCGACTCAGGAAATTGACCGTGTCGTCTCAGTGGACGGTACTCTGGGTAATCCTGGACTCATGCGGCTCATTACCTGTCCTGTGCCGCAATTACTGGGCGCGTGCGGTGTCCCGACTTTCCTTGCGTACACCCAGGGCCAGCTTGACGGAATTGCTGCGAGCGTTGGGTTGCCTGCGGGCACCATCCCAGCGGGCATAGAGGGGCTCTCGATGTGGAGCCAAGTCGGTCGTCTCTCTCGATGGGAAACCGACACGGACTCCTGGGCGATCTTCCTACAGGGTACTTTTGATATCACGGATAATCTCAGCCTGGTCGCGGGTGTGCGTTACACCGAAGAAACCAAAGAAACCTATGCGATGACCAGGATATCTTCCAGTGCGACCGGTCTGGCGAACCCATTGCCCTATTCCGAGAACATATCGCCATTGGATCCTAGCTTTTTTGGTGTAACGCTTCTTGAGGGACTCCAGGGTGCCTCTTTCGGCACTTACCCGCATGAATTTAACGAAGAGCGGGACACCGATCAGACGATCCCCGCCGTCTCTCTCAACTGGCGGCCTGGTGATAACCACCTGCTGTACGTGAGTTACACCGAGGGGTTTAAGAGCGGTGGCTTTAACGCGGTAGATGACCAAAATCCTGTCATTACAGCGGCTGGCGTCCAGAGGACCGTGCCCGGACCGGGCTTTGAATACGAGGATGAGTCTGCTTGGTCGGTAGAAATCGGCGGCAAGCACACCCTGCTCAATGGGGCGATGCGCGTCAACTGGAACTACTTCAACAGTGAGTACGAAGACCAGCAGGTATCGACTTTTGTCGGTTTGGGGTTTGTCGTTGCTAACGCCGCTTCAACTGAAATCTCCGGATTTGAGCTTGACGCCGCGTGGGCTGTCACCGAGAAGCTGCAGCTGAATCTGGCGCTAGGCTACGTTGATGGAGAGTATGGTTCATTCTTGGGCGCAGGTTGTACCGCCAACCAGCAAGATGCGATTCGTGGTCTGGGTATTACCAACGTCAATGACCCCGTAACGTCGGTTAATGTCGACGGCCGAGTCTGTGCCGCTACTTTCCTTGGTAACGGTGCTGTGGCGGGTGAGTCACAAGACCTCAGTGGTGTTGCCATCGGCGCGCCTGAATTCTCAGGCTCTTTTGGGGCGCAGTTCAACCAGCCTATCGGCTCTTTGATGTGGTTCACCCAGCTGGACGTCAACTTTACTGATGACTATTACATGACTGGCGACCTTGACCCCGTCGACGTTCAGAAGGGCTTCGAGTTGATCAACATCCGTACCGGTTTGCGCGGTGACAACTGGACCCTGATGCTCTACGGCAGAAACATTGGTGACGAGAAGTATGCGACGGGTGCTGCTGACGTGCCGCTTGCGAGTGGTTCGCACTTCCAGTATCGCGCTCGCCGTGACGTATATGGCATTCAGGCGGTATGGGAGTTCTGAGCCGCTAACGGCGTTTAGATCAAGGGCGGCTCAGGCCGCCCTTTTTTATGCGCTGAACCGGGCGGGGTGCGACCCCGCCTTGCCAGTGACGGCCCGAGGTAGTGAGCCTCTCTTAACAACCGCACCGACGGAGCGACGCTTTGGTAAGGTTTTGGGAGCAGAGTAACCGCTGATGAGCCATGGGTTTGGATAACACATGATGTTCCAGGTAGTTAAAAAAGGAGTGTGGCTGCTCATCGCGCTGATGATCTGGCTGGGTTGGCTGGGTTGGTTCTCGGCGCGACCACCGCTGACAATAGATCCCGCTACGCTGGCTGGAGACGGTTCATCACTCAATTACTGTGAGCTACCTGTGCTCGATAACGCGGGCAGGCGCGCGGCGGACATCCCCAAGGGTAATACGCCGGGATGCGCCTACGACCATTTTCCTTTGCCGATTCTAGCCGCCTGCACGGAGCCACTGCCGCCGGAAGCCGACGATATCCGCGGGCTGTGGCGAGGCGTGTCGGGCGGCCACGTGGGGCATGTTGAGCGGGTCGAGCAATGTGGCACCCGGGTCGTTGTCACCGCAGCGGGCATCATTCACGACTATGGGCCTAACAGCACAGGCGGGTTCAATACCAACGACACCGAAGGTTCTGTTTTGTTCACCTTGGGCGGGACAGAGCACTGTATGCGCACCTCGGCGAGCATGATCTGGGAAAACAAGATGCTTAACTTTTATGTCTTCGGCTGGGGGCCTCGGGTGGTGCGCCGTTACCGAGATGGCGACGAACTGATTTGGGAGTACTTGGATGGTTCGGTGACGCGCATGGAACGCCTGTGCACGCTCCCCGAGGAACACCGCCAACCTGCGCCGCGCGGGCAGAGAATCGAATTGTTTTAGCCGTTTTTATTCGCTCTCCCGTCACGCTGAAAGCGAAATCACTGCTGCATTGGTCTGGGATATTTGATCAAACTCTACCCCCAAGCTGAGTGTTACCCCTCACGGTTCACGTGCGAGGTATCCGACAGCAAATAGCAAAAGGTGACAAATACCCGCGAAATCGGGCGATTTCTCCCGTTTGACCGTGAAAATCAAGCGCGTCCTTGTTTAGTTAGGGGTAACTGACTGAAGAAGGAGCGTAATCATGATCAAGTATGCATTCCTCGCGGGCCTGGTTGCCCTGCCGATCGGTCTGGCTGTTGCCGACAATCATCCAACCCGTGCTTATTTTGGTGACACCCACCTCCACACGTCTTTTTCTCCCGACGCCGGCATGGCCGGTACCAAGGTCGGCCCTAACGACGCTTATCGTTTTGTGCTGGGAGAGACGGTGACCAGCAGCACCGGGCAGGAGGCGACGATTTCAAGTCCGCTCGATTTTGTCGTGATCGCGGACCATGCTGAGAACTTAGGGCTGGCGGAAGCTATTGCTAACGCCGACCCAGGTTTGCTTGCAGATCCTTTTGGCAAGCAGCTCTATGACTTGGTGATGGAGGGGAAAGGGATCGACGCCTTCAATCTGCTCGTGCAGCAGATGACTAAAGGCGCCGAGGCCAAGATTAAAAATGACTCCATGCTGCGCACCGCCTGGAGCAAAATTATGGACTTGGCAGACCAATACAACGATCCCGGAGAGTTCACCGCGTTTATTGGCTACGAGTGGACCTCGCAACCCGGTGGCAACAATTTGCATCGTGTCGTGGTCTTCCGCGGTGACAAAGCCTCTGTGGACCCCGTATTGCCATTCTCAGCCTTTGAATCTGAAAACGTGGAAGACCTTTGGGACTTCATGGCAGCGTATGAGAAAGACACCGGTGGCCAGGTGCTGGCGATCCCACACAACGGCAACCTTTCCAGCGGCGCGATGTTCGCGCCGAAATACCAAACAGACGGTAAACCGATCGACAAGCGCTACGCCGAATCGAGGACCCGTTGGGAGCCTATTGTGGAGGTCACCCAAGCCAAGGGCACGGGAGAGGCGCACCCATTTTTATCGCCTGACGATGAGTTCGCTGACTTTGAAATCGTGGACACGACTAACTTAGGTGGCACGGTGCAGAGAAGCACTGACATGATTCAGTATGAATATGCTCGACCTGCGCTCAAGATGGGCCTCGAGTTTGATAAAAGCCTCGGCGCTAACCCGTTCAAATTCGGCATGGTGGGGAGTACGGACACCCACTCGGGATTACCGGCAACGCGCGAGGATAACTGGTGGGGAAAGGCGCCCTTTTTGGAGCCCAGCCCCGAACGTTGGAAGGATGTGCTGATTCGATCCTCCCTCGACCCGGCGCTTGATTTGACGGCACTGCAGCTCGCCGCATCGGGCTTGGCAGGCGTTTGGGCCACCGACAACACCCGAGAAGCCATATGGGATGCCATGGCGCGCAGAGAAGTATTCGGCACCACCGGCACGCGTCTGCAAATTAGAATGTTTGGCGGCTATGAGTTCGATTCCGAGGATCTGTCTCAAAACGATCTCGCTGCTAAAGGCTATGCCTCCGGCGTGCCGATGGGTAGCGATCTGGCGGCGGCGCCGGAAGGCGCCAGCCCCGGCTTTTTGGTCGAGGCCATGCGTGATCCCAATGGCGCTAATCTGGATCGAATCCAGATCGTGAAGGGGTGGTTGGATGAGAACGGCGCCTCTCAAGAAGCGGTGTACAACGTGGTCTGGAGCAATGCAGATGCGCGGGCGCTGGATGAGGACGGCAAGCTTGCCTCTGTCGGTTCTACCGTAGATGAGATGGAAGCGACCTACACCAATTCTATTGGTGCGGATGCGCTCCGGGGCTATTGGCAAGATCCCTCGTTCGACCCGGCGCAAAGGGCGTTTTACTACGCCAGAGTAATGGAGATCCCCACGCCGAGATGGCTGGCTTACGACCGCAAGAATTACGATCTCTATGATGAAATGCCAGAGGATGTTCGCTACAGCTCTCAAGAGAGAGCCTACGGCAGTCCGATCTGGTACTCGCCGCGCTGAGCGTCTCCTTCGGGGCAACCGTGGTGTCGGCCTTCGGGTTGGCGCCGCGGTCCGCTCTAGCGTCATCACGGTTGGCGCCTTGCTGAAAGCCTGAACCTGGCTACCCAGAGCCTCCGGTAATACCATCGGGCGGCTCTGGCATTGCTTTGTGTTCCCCCGCACCCCCACAATGAGCGGCAAGTGCGACGTTTTTTGACACTGACACCGGCTTTTTTCTGACCATCACAGCCACGTACACCACAGGGATACCAAAATGCTGACTGAGCTTTGGGTTGATCGCACCGACTACCGGCGTACTCAGGTTGTCAGTGGCAATATCCCCCAACCCAACGCGAATGAGATATTGGTTGCCATCGACAAGTTTGCGATGACGGCGAATAACGTAACGTATGCCGCTTCGGGCGACCTGTTCGGATACTGGCAGTTCTATCCCACCGGAGAGGATCCCTGGGGCAAGGTGACGGTCTGGGGTATTGGCGAGGTTATTGAGAGTCGGGTAGCCGGCATCGACGTGGGCGAGCGCCTCTATGGTTTTTTTCCGATGAGCAGCCATGTGGTAATGCAGCCCGGTGAACTCTCCGAGCGGGGCTTTACCGACACCAAGCCCCACCGCAGCGAGCTCCCGGGTCTCTACAATCATTATGCCCGCACACAGTCGGAGCCCTCCCAACTCCAAGGCCTTGAGGATCAGCGCTGCATTTTTTTCCCGCTTTTTATGACGGGTTATGTGATTGCCGATCTGCTTCTGGATAATGATTGGTTTGGTGCGCGGCAGATGGTGATCGGCTCGGCATCCTCCAAGACGGGCTTTAGCACAGCGGCATTTATTCGTGCTGCGGGTTTTGAAGGCGCCATTGTTGGCCTTACCAGCGATCCAAACGTTGCGTTCTCTGAGGCGCTCGGTTGTTACGACCGCGTTGTCTCTTACGGTGAGGTGGAAAAGATTGAGAATGTAGCCAGTGCATACGTTGATATCGCCGGGAGTGTTGACGTGCGGTCACGCCTACATCGCGGCCTCAAAGAGCATGCAGTGCAAACGCTCTTGGTGGGGGCGACCCACTGGGATCAATTTGGCCAGTCAGTGGGCGGCGAACCACTGCCTGGCAGCGAGCCCCAGGTGTTCTTTGCTCCTGCACAAATTGAAAAGCGAGATGGCGAGTGGGGTCGCGGGGTGATGATGGGCAAGGCTTACGCGGCGAGTATTGAGCTAGTGACCCAGCTGGCGCCAACGCTCCTGACGGAATCCCACAGCGGTGCCGAGGCTTGTGATGCAATCTGGCAGTCGCTGTTGCGCAATGAGATCTCGGGCCAGCGCGGCGTCATGGTGTCGCTCCAGACTGAGGCCTGAGCCCAACGGCCGAAACGCCGGTTGAACCGCTGATCGGCGTAAAGAGTATTTAGCCCCAGAGCATGGGTGAGCTTTCGCCCCCAATAACAAGAGCCGTGACGCAATGAAGAAACTCGTTTTTATTCTGCTGGCTGTGGGTCTGCCTCTGGGTGTGGCCACGCTGGCCAATCCCGCGGGGCTCACTCTGGCGGGATGGCCAGCGATGACTGCCTTGGCCTTGGGCGCTTTCGGTATCCAGTGGCTGGCGTTTATCCCCGCCCGGCTTTTTGAGACCGAGCGTTTCTACGACCTCACCGGGAGCATCACCTATATCGCGGTCACGCTGGCGGCCGTCAGTATCGCGACTGCGCCCGCGAGCGCGCAATGGCTCATTGCGATCATGATCTTCCTGTGGGCCGGGCGGTTGGGCAGCTTTTTGTTCCGACGCATCCGCGCGGCAGGAGGTGATCAACGCTTTGATCACATCAAGGTGTCTTCGTCGCGTTTTTTTGTCGCCTGGACCTTACAGGGTGCCTGGGTGGTGATGACCAGTTGCGCCGCCCTGACCGCCATAATGAGCGCTGCGCAGACAGCGGTAGGCGCTGTTTATGCCGTCGGCGCTGTGATGTGGATTGCTGGCTTCGCTTTCGAGGTCATCGCCGATCGGCAGAAGTCTCAGTTCAGAGAGGATCCGGCCAACGCGGGGCGTTTTATCAATACAGGATTGTGGGCCCGCTCTCGCCATCCCAACTACTTTGGTGAGATCTTGCTGTGGGCCGGCATTACGGTGATGGCCATTCCCTATTTATCGGGCACCCAGTGGGTGGTGATGCTCTCGCCGCTCTTTGTATACGCCCTGCTCACACGCATCAGCGGTATCCCCACGCTGGCAAGACGCGGTCAGCAAGTGTGGGGTGACGACCCGGCGTATCAGTCATATCTGGAAAACACACCGCGACTGTTACCTCGCCTCTTTTGAGAGCGGCGCGCGGGGCGCTCACCCTGATTGTGTTCAGTTGATAGTCAGCCCCGCGAAGGTCTCCGCATCGCGCCATTGTGCCAGTAGCTTGAAAAAGGGAATGGGTCCCTCCCCATACGACACCATTTGCTCAAAGTGCGCCCGCGGCTTGCCCTCGTTGTTGTAATAACCCGGTGTGCAGGTCTCATCACCAATAATCCCGCCGCGTACACCTTTTTCGAGGATGGTCTGCACCCAGCCGGCCTCCGCCTCAGCGCTGGTTTCTACGACTTCTTTTTCGATAGCGAGCGCATGACCCACAATGTGGGCGACGTGGGTGGCGACCTGATCGAGCATGTGGGGGTAGTTAACGGTGAAACCGCCCTGAATGGTGCTCATCAGGAAGCAGTTGGGGAATCCATGGATGTGCATGCCGTGCAGCGTGCGAATGCCATCGGCCCACTTGTCACTCAGTGACAGGCCATCACGACCGTAAATCTCAAAGCCGCTGACGCGCTGAAAACCGGTGCCGACCTCAAAGCCCGTGGCGTAAACGATGCAATCTACAGGGTACTCCACGCCCGCCACGACCACGCCCGACTCTGTGATCCGCTCAACACCCTGACCCTCGGTGTCGACCAGCGTGACATTGTCCCGATTGAAGGTCTGCAGGTATTGGTCATGGAAGCAAGGGCGTTTGCAGAACATGCGATACCAGGGTTTCAGTGCTTCTGAGGTGTCCGGGTTCTCTACCAGCGCTTCGATTCTCGCGCGCAGCTCATCCATTTTTTCGAGGTTTGCGAGGTCCATGATGTCAGGCAGACTGAGCGCCTCGCCCTCCTGGCTTTCCAGATACAGCCTGAGCATCTTGCCGATCAGCGAGGTCCACCCATCGTCGACCAGATCGACTTCCTGAGGCTGGCCCGAGACTAGCGCATTGAAGTTATCCATCCGCTCTCGCTGCCAACCGGGCTTGAGTTCAGCGGCCCATTCGGGGTCGGTCGGGCGGTTATCACGCACATCGATACTCGAGGGTGTGCGCTGGCAGACAAACAGGTGCTCGGCACTCGCCGCAAGATGCGGCACGCACTGCACTGCCGTGGCCCCCGTGCCGATCACCGCGACGCGCTTATCGGCCAGACTGTCCAAACCGCCCTCGGCCGTGCCGCCGGTGTAGTCGTAGTCCCAGCGGCTGGTATGGAAAGTATGGCCTTTAAAGTCGCGTATCCCCGGGATGCCCGGGAGTTTGGGACGGTTCAGCGGACCGCTGGCGAGAGAGACAAAGCGGGCACGAATCACATCACCGCGGTCGGTGCTGACCAACCAGCGACGCTCGTTATCATCCCAGCGCAACTCCTTGACCCCGGTCTGAAACAGCGCGCCGTCATAAAGATCAAAGTGCCTGCCAATGGCGCGGCTGTGCTCGAGAATCTCCGGCGCATGGGAGTACTTTTCTTTCGGCATGTAGCCGAGCTCTTCCAGCAGCGGCAGATAAATGTAGGATTCCACATCACACTGTGCGCCGGGGTAGCGGTTCCAGTACCAGGTGCCGCCAAAGTCGCCGCCCTTCTCAACGACACAGATATCTTTAACACCGGCCTGCCGGAACCGTGCGCCTGCCAGCAGGCCGCCAAAGCCGCCACCAATGATTAGCGCGTCGACGGTCTTGTAGACGGGGTCCCGCTGAAATCCGGGCTCAACATAGGGATCATCCACGTAGTGGGCCAAATCCCCCGCGATTTCGATGTACTGGTCGTTACCGTCCTCGCGGATTCGCTTATCACGCTCCGCTGCGTAGCGTTGTCGAATGGCCTCGAGGTCTTTGAGTTTTGGGCGTTGTTGGGTCATACGGTCGGTGATCGTGAGATGAAAATGTGAGTGACGCCAAGCTATACAACTTGCGATGAAAAACCAAGAAAGCTAAGTGGGATCGGCGCGGAGCGCCTTTCGCGCGAGGCGGGCGTCAAGGAGTGCGGTGATCGCCAGCATGAAGAGCCCCAGTAATAGGCGCAGGTCACCGAGATAAATCCGTGGCTCGATGGGGTAGGCAATGGTTTTCTCGAGGCCCGCCAACTTGAAATCGTGCCGCCTGTAAAACTCGGGATTGCCGATAATATCGATAAACGTTCGCCGGCTGCGATACCGCATGATCGCGCCGTCCGACCACGCTTCGGCCCCTTCAATCCCCAGTAGGTCCAGACTGTTGGCGACCGACTTGCCCACCACGACAGGGTGATTCGCGCGGGAAAGCAGTGCGGGAATCATGTGTTCCATGTACAGATCGACCAGCGTTTGACCGTCGGCATCGGGCGGTGCGCCCTCCATCTGGGGTGGGTTCTTCGCCAGATCGACAGCGTTGAACATCAAAAACTGGCCACCCGTGTCATTGCGCAGAAACTCAAGTAGTGCTCCGCGAGCCGAGGGGTCTCCGCCCAGATCGAGGTTTTCGGTCTTGCTGATATACGCCTGTATTTCGGCTTCAGTCAGCGGGCCACCAAAGTCGGTGTACCAGGCGAAGAAGACGGCATAGAGCAAACCGGAGCACAACCACAGCGTTTTTCTTTGCGACATCCCTGCCACCCTTACTTATTGACATTATTTATGCCAATATATCGGTCGTACCGTCCCGTCGCAAGGAACTTTTCGAGTGTCACAACAACCTGTTCAGTTGGTCGGAGGGACTGGCTCTCCCTACACGCAAAAGATGGTGGCGCTACTGCGTTATCGCCGCATCCCCTATGCCATCACCTGGGGCCAGCCCGAGACGCTATGTGGGGCACTGGGGGTAGAAGCCCCTAAGCCCACCTTTATGCCCACCTTCTTTTTTGAGGAGGACGGCGCGCTGACCGCGCACTGCGACTCCACACCGATCATTCGTCGCCTCGAATCCGAGCATCCCGGTCGCTCCGTGCTACCCGCAGACCCAGCGCTCGCTTTTATTGACTATCTCATCGAGGACTTCGCCGATGAGTGGTGCACAAAATTCATGTTTCATTACCGCTGGCACTTTAAGGCTGACGCCGACAACGCCGGCACCAAACTTCCTCTCAGTATGGATGTCTCGATGGCGCAGGCGCAGTTTGAGCAATTCAAGGACTTCATCGCCCAGCGACAGATCGAGCGACTGTGGGTGGTCGGCTCCAATGAGGTTACGGCGCCCATCATTGATGCGAGCTATCGGCGATTTCTTATGGCGATGGAGGCTCATTTGGCGAATCAACCCTTTATGCTGGGTTGCCGACCGGGCGCGGGCGATTTTGCTTTGTATGGTCAGTTGAGTCAGCTGGTGACATTTGACCCGACGCCGAGGGCCATCGCCCACGAGGTTTCGCCGAGGACCGTGGCGTGGGTGGACAAGATGCCCGACGGCAGTGGCCTGATGCCTGAGGATTCAGATTGGATCGCCGTCGAGGATCAGCCTGCGAGTCTCAGGGCTTTGTTGGAGGAAATTGGCCGCGTTTATACCCCCGCGCAGCTTGCCAATGCGCAAGCAGTGTTGGCGGGTGAGAAAACCTGGGAGTGCGAGATCGATGGTGCGCCTTGGCACCAGCGGACGTTTCCTTATCAGGCAAAGTGCCTGCAGTGGACGCGTGACCATTACACGCAGTTATCCGCAACTGATCGTGCCCGCGTCGATGGATTGATCGCCGGAACGGGGATCGACGCCATGTTGGTTGCCGGATAACCATCGTCTCTTTGCCAGCCTTAAGGTCCTCCACCCACTACGTGATGGGGCGCTGCGATCTATGTAGGTCGAACCCCCCGTTCCTGAAGCACTGACGGAGTAATCACTAACATGACGGCAGCCGCCATTAAAAACCGTGTTACTGAAATCACGGGTACGCGATACCCCATTATTCAGGCACCAATGAGCTGGATCGCGCGCGCACAACTGGCGTCGGCTGTGAGTAATGCAGGGGGGTTGGGCATTATCGAAACCGGCTCTGGTGAACTCGATGCGATTCGGAATGAGGTGGCAAAAATGCGCGACCTCACGGACAAACCCTTTGGTATGAACGTCGCGCTCGCCTTCGTAAAGGGCACCAATTTTATTGACTTTGTGATTGAGCAGAATCTGCCGTTTGTTACGACGTCTTCAGGTAGCCCTGCGGTCTGCACCGAGATTTTCCAGCAGGCGGGTATCAAGGTTTTTCATGTGGTGCCGACGCTGGAAATGGCGCTCAAAGCGGTCGATTGCGGCGTAGACGGCTTGATTGTGGAAGGCGGCGAGGGTGGCGGCTTCAAGAATCCCAGCCCCGTCTCGACCATGGTGTTGTTGCCGCTGGTCCGCTCGAGGACGGATCTACCCATCATTGCTGCGGGTGGTATCTGCGATGGACCGACTATGGCAGCGGCCTTTGCGCTGGGAGCGGAGGGGGTACAAATGGGCACCCGTATGCTGAGCAGCGCAGAATCGCCCGTGCATCAGAATTGGAAGCAGTCTGTGATAGATGCCAAAGAGACCGATACGGTGTTTTTGAATCAGCAATCGCGCCCGGCGCTGCGAGCGTTGCGCACCGAGCGTACGGCGGCGCTTGAGCCCCTCGGTGCTTTTAACCCGGGCGAACATTTTGCTGGGGTGCAGCAGCTCTATTTTGGTGGTGACATGGAGGCGGCGATTCCGCTTTCCGGTCAGGTGGTGGGCCGCATCGATGCGGTGAAATCCGTGTCAGAGGTAATTGAGGAGACGCTGTTGGGATTCCACGAGACCATTGAACAGCTGACCCATTACCGTTCTGAGTAACGGGTTCGCAGCTGGCCCTTGATAGCGAGACATCATCGAGCGATCGGCGAAAGACGCTGGGAAGGCACAGGATAATCTGGCGCGGCAGCGTAATGACTTTTGGAGGTGTACATGGGTTTTGAGGTGAGCGATCAGGTGCGGGCGCTCAATGCGCAGTTGCAGGCTTTTATGGATGAGCACATTTATCCACGTGAGCACGATTGGCATGAATGGTGTCTGGATCCTGAACATCTTTGGCAGGTACCGCCGTGGTACGACGAGTTGCGTGCTAAGGCCAAAGAGCAAGGGCTCTGGAACCTGTTCCTGCCCGCAGAGTACGCGCCCTGGAGCCCAGGCCTGACCAACGTCGAGATCGCGCCGCTGTTTGAGACCATGTCCAAGGTCATGTGGGCCCAGAGCGTATTCAACTGCAACGCCCCAGACCGCGGCAATATGGAAGTGCTCGCAAAGTACGGAACACCAGAGCAGCAGGAGCAGTGGCTCAAGCCGCTGTTGGCTGGGGAGATTCGTAGCGCCTATGCCATGACCGAGCCGCAGGTCGCGTCCTCCGATGCGACCAATATGGAGCTGGAGATTCGGCGCG
>Ga0255757_10002153_pt1 | contig 18706 bp, 12 predicted proteins | sample 071ome_27_FD_179957 | JGI IMG/M metagenome (GOLD analysis project Ga0255757, IMG submission 179957) | Coastal salt marsh microbial communities from the Groves Creek Marsh, Skidaway Island, Georgia - 071409AT metaG (version 2) | ecosystem: Environmental > Aquatic > Marine > Intertidal zone >...
GCGACGAAATCCGTCCAGAATGATCTGGTCAACGTCGAGCACGCCTACCATCAGGTTTCTGAAAAATACGCCCAGGCTTTCGAAAGCATGGAGGATGAATATCTGCGTGAGCGTGCTGTGGATCTGCGCGATGTCTCGCACCGGCTTCTCAACAATCTGATGGGGCACGATGACCCTGATCATCTTTATGCCTTGAGCGAACCCAGCATTGTCGTTGGGCATGACCTGACCCCGAGCACCACCGCCATGCTGGATCGAAACATGGTGCTGGGCTTTGCAACCGATGTGGGGAGCAAAACCTCTCACACGGCGATCCTCGCACGGGCCTTGAACATTCCGGCCGTGGTCGGGCTCCATGACATCAGCAAGCGTTTGGAGAACGACCAGACCGTGCTGCTCGATGGCCATAGCGGTCAGGTGATCCTGAATCCAAGCGATCAAACCTTATTCGAGTATGGCCATGTCATTCGGCGACACGAAGACAATGAGGCTCGTCTTTCAAAACTCAGCGAGTTGCCTGCCGTGACGCTTGACGGATTTCAGATCGCACTGGAAGCCAACCTGGACCAACCTTCAGAAGCGGGAGATGTCGCCAGGTTTGGAGCGGATGGTGTTGGTTTGTTTCGGTCCGAATATGTTTTTTTGAACCGATCCACTTGGCCTGATGAACCATTGCAGACGGGTATTTATTCTGAGGTTGCAGAAAAAGTTTCACCGAAACCGGTCGTGATCCGTACGTTGGACCTGGGAGCGGACAAACTTTCCGGATTAACCCAATCCGGTGTGGAATCGAACCCGGCTCTTGGCTGGCGGGCCATTCGGTATTGTCTGGATAACGAGGAGATTTTCAAAACACAGCTTCGCGCCATATTGCGTGCCAGTGCCAAGGGCAATGTCCGTGTGATGTTTCCCATGATCACCAGCATGAGTGAATTGGATCGCTCACTCGAACTTCTGGACATCTGTAAAGAAGAATTGAACGGTGAAGGAGTGGCGTTCGATGCCGGGATCGAAACAGGCATCATGATCGAAACCCCTTCCGCCGTGATGGTGGCCGATGCCTTGGCTTCGAAGGTACAGTTTTTCAGCATTGGGACGAATGACCTCATTCAATACGGCCTGGCGGTTGATCGGACCAATGACCGCATTGCCCACCTTTACGAACCGACTCATCCCAGTATCATGCGCTCGATCAAACACACAGCCGATGCGGCTCATGCGGCCGGGATCCGGGTTGGTGTGTGCGGTGAGATGGCTGGGGAACCGGACTTGGTTCCATTGTTGCTGGGCTTGGGTGTGGATGAACTGAGCGCTTCTGCTCCCCTGGTGCCATCCGTCAAGTATCTGATCCGCCGGATGAAAAAAAGCGAAGCCAAAACCCTGGCGGATCAAGTGATCTCCATGCGTTATAGCCATGAAATCCTTGAAGCATCCAAGAGTTTGGTGCAGCGTGTGGCACCTGAGATGACACCTGATCAGTCCTAAGGTAGAACATTGTTTCATGAAATTGATTGTATTAGCAGCCGGATACGCCACCCGACTTTATCCCCTGACACTAACCCGTCCCAAACCGCTTCTGGAAGTGGCTGGGCGTCCCATGGTGGAACATGTGCTGGGGCATTTGAGGGATGTGCCCGAATTAAGTGAAATCATTGTTGTCTCGAACGAAAAGTTTCACGGTCATTTCGAAACCTGGGCCAAATCCTACCAAACGACCCATCCATCCATTCCGGTTACGGTCATTAACGATGGTTCGACAGACGAAAACAATCGTCTGGGAGCAATCGGAGATTTGGTTTACACCCTGAAATCCGCCGAGATTGATGAAGATATCATTGTGGTCGCGGGCGACAACCTGTTCAGTCAAAGCGTCAAATCCTTTGGGGAATTTTGCTTGGAAAAACAAGCGCCAGTGTTGGGGGTGTATGATGTCGGGCGCCTGGAGGATACCAAGAAATACAGCGAAGTACATATGAATGCCGGAGGGCAAATTTCTTCCTTCGAAGAGAAACCTGAAGAACCGCATTCCACCTTGATCGGTATAGCGCTTTATTACTATCCAAAAGCGGTTCTTCCTGTCATACGGCAATATGTTGAAGATGGTCACAACGCGGATCAACCCGGTCGTATGATCCAGTGGCTCTATCCAAGAATGCCAGTGTACACCTGGACCTTGCCTGGATTGTGGTATGACATTGGTTCCAAGGAAACCCTCGAGGAAGCCAATCGGATTTTTTCCGAGTTCTAAGGGGACGTCATCGACAGTACAAGCCGGGTCTCTTATTCTGAGGCCATGAAATGGCTATTTCCCCAGGTTTCATTTTTTTGGATAGGGTGTTTTCTATCCAAGTCGTGTTTGATTGTTTCCCATGCCGATCATCTGTCTTTGCAGGTGGATGATGCCAGGTTGAATCAAATCCGGATGATAGAAACTGCCGGGGACGCCTGGACCTTTGAGACGACCGGAGAGGATCCTTACCTTTTTCTTAAGCCCTTTCCCCGTGCTGCAAATGATCCTAAAAATGTGGTGCTCTCATTTGATTACTTTTGTCCCGATGGCATTTCCGAATTGGAAATCTTTTTCGGACCCCCGATACGAGCGGGTGACTCATTGACGGCAGGTAGCATGATGAAGTCGGAGTCCTGGATTCCGTTTTCGGTGCATCTCAGCGAACAGTCAGGACGACGATGGAGCTCGGCCAAGAATCAGCTGCGTCTGGACTTCGGACGCAAACCGGGTGTGCGAATGGGGATCCGTCACGTGAAATTGCGTCCGCCGAATGCGGACGAAGCGCAGGCGGTAGAGGCGGCTGCATTGGAAAGGGCCGTTAAGGTCGGCAAAGCTAAATCAATCAAGACGTATTATCGACAGGCTTATCCCACATCCATTGAATCCATTTCAACGGATCATCAGACAATCACATTACACATTCCGCAACATCCCATGTTGTCTTCCGGTGCGAGGTTGATTGAGATACCCCTCGAATGGCAGCCTGGCGAGCCGGTTGATCCGCTGTCGGTGATTGCGTTCAAGAAAACCGTTTCGTCGGGAGCCATTGTTCAGACACTGCCAAGATGGAAGAATGATCGGGATCGAATTACCTCACGCTGGGCCGTTGCTTTGCCGGATGATCCTTCCGGCTGGCGTTTGCAATCATTACCGCAATACATCACCCAACTCGATGAAGCGTCCGAACATGCGCTCGATCAAAAAACGGCTCGATCCCTCAAAGGCATGGGAGGGGTCTGGGCCAATGAGATTCTGGATGAACTGGTGGACCTTGGCGTTCGGCACATCACGGACAACATGCTGATCTCGCAGATGCTGAGTCCCACCAAACGGGCAGGGTGGGAGGAAACGCACTATCAAGGGACGACTTGGTGGGTGAATCCCGGGTTCATTTCCCAACATGATCGTTTAATTCGATTCGCCACCGAACACGACATGGTCGTGTCGGCCATTATTCTGGTAGGTTTTGGGGATTCCGGATTTGCCGGGCAAATCATGCACCCTGAGGCCGAAAGGGCAGGACACTACGCCATGCCTAATTTCAGCAGTCGTGAAGGCGTTCTTGCATATGGCGCCGCGATGGATTTTTTGACGCGTCGTTATGCCCAACCCGGTGATCCGTATGGCAGGGTGTCGAACTGGATCATGCATAATGAAATCGATTACGGCTGGGTATGGACCAATATGGGCAGGCAGCCGATGGAGGTTTACATGGATGTTTATGTGCGATCCATGCGTTTGACCCACCTGTTGGCGCGGCGTTACAACCCGCATGCGCGCGTTTTCATTTCATTGACGCATCACTGGAATGCTGAGCCCGATCCTTCGTGGAAAACATATGCCCCACGACGCATGCTGGATTGGCTTGCCCAAACATCCAGGCTCGAAGGAGATTTCGAGTGGGGTCTGGCTTATCACCCTTACCCGCAAAGTTTGTGGCAACCGCAAGCGTGGAACGATACGCTGCCAACCTTCGATTTCGAAACCCCATTGATTACACCCAAAAACCTGGAGGTGTTGGATGCCTACATGCGCCAACCTCACATGTTGTATGGAGGTGAAAAGGTGCGTGGAGTCATCTTGTCCGAACAGGGGTTTCACACACCCATCGAATCAGACATGGCACAATCCATTCAGGCCGCCGCTTTTGTTTATACGTGGCATAAAATCCGGCCGCTTCAGTGCATCGAGGCTTTTCATAATCATCGTTGGGTGGATCATCCTCATGAGGGTGGTCTGTTGCTTGGGCTAAGGTCACTGCCATCGAAAGAACATCCCTATGGCGTCCGAAAGAAAGCTTGGGAAACGTTCCAAAAGCTGGAGACATCCGCGGAACTGAAAGCCACTCAATTCGCCAAGGAGATCATTGGCGTCCATTCTTTCGAAGAGATTCCGTGGAAACGCGCAATCCCTTGATCCATGGGTCATATCGCCATCTGCCTCAGGATTCCCAAAGATCCGTTGGCCGATTCATGGCGATACGTTGTTTGCTGTCGGCTAGCGATGATAGTACTCGCCTAAAGCTTCGGTGAAAATGGCGTCCGAAACCAAGTCCGGATCCAGATTGTCTGATGGAAGTTCTTCTTCGTTGATGGCAACCACTTCCACATCCTCGTCCAGTTTGCCCTGCAGTACCTCACAAAAATCGTCCAAATCAAAATCCTGTGGTAGGTCTCCACCGCACATGGAGGGAGTGACGTAATAAAGTTTTCTCATGGTAACCTTGATGGTTTGTTGTATTTACCCTTCCGCCCATCTGAGTGATACAAATGCACCGCCACAGCGAAACCATCCCCTGGTTCCAAGGGCCGTTGACATGATAGCCCTTTGGAACCGGGGTTACAATGAAGAGTCGATGAGAATTTAAGAAATATCCTGAGGACTTTCAGGGCTTGGTTCCTTCAAGTGTGCCCCGACTTGATCCCCTGCAATCATGGCATCCCGAATCTGGCTGGCCAGGTCGTTCATGTGTCCGGGAGAATGCGGAATCATGATGGTGTTGGTGCGGGACTGATGTCCCAGGTCTTTCAATGTGTCGAAGTATTGTGTCATCAGGACCAGATTCATGACATCCGTGGCGGAAGCGGATCGAATGGTCTTTTGAAATTCATCCACCGATTCGCGCAGGCCTTCCACGATGGCCCTGCGTTGATCGGCGATTCCTTTTCCGGACAAAGCTTTGCTTTCGGCTTCCGCCTCGGCGGCTTTGACCATCAGGATTTTTTCAGCTTCCCCTTTTTCGGTGGCGGCTACCCTCAAGCGCGTGGCGGCGTTGATTTCGTTCATGGCCGCTTTTACTTTCGGGTCGGGATCGATGTCGGTGACCAAAGCTTTCAGGATCCCGTAACCGAAGTCGTCCATGACCTGTTGAAGTTCATTTTTGACAACGTCCGCGATTTCATCTTTCTTCTCAAAAACATCGTCCAGCCGAATGCGGGGTACGCGGGCACGCACGACATCGAACACAAATGATTTGATCTGTTTTTCCGGGTTTTCGAGTCGGTAAAACGCTTCGTATATCTTCTCGGGCAGGACGAAGTATTGGACCGATACAAGCACTTTGACGAATACATTGTCCTCGGTTTTGGTTTCTACCTCCACGTCCAATTGTCGGACGCGCAGGTTGACATGCCCGGCCACCCGTTCGAGGAACGGTATCAGGAGGTTCAAACCGGGTTTCGCAAAGCGGGTGTATTTTCCAAAACGTGTGACAATGGCCGCCGTCTGTTGTTTGACTGTAAAGAATGGTAATATCATAGCTGTGGTTTCTTGTTAAAGGTTCCACAGTAATTTGAACCAATGTAGACAGTCTTCAATTACAATTCGGACATGGGTATGGAACAGCCTGGATGTCCGATCCTTTGGAAAAGGTTTCTTAGCCGTAATCACTCAATTAGGAATCCGCACCACCGCAGACGCGACATCTCGTAGATCCCGCGTCTGCGGTGGTACGGATAAACTGCATAGACACGGCTTAGGGATTTTCGAGGGGCTGCCCGGAATTGTTGAATTCCAGGGTGGAAGTGGATCGGTCACGGAGGTTTCGGATTCTTAGTTCTTTCAGATACCATTGTCCGTCGATCTTTTCCACGTCGTTCACTTCGAATATTTTGATTTTGTCATTGGAAATATCGAATGCTTCCGCATAGACGACACCGCCATATTCGGAGGAAATCCATGAACGAACCTTGTAGTACCCCTTTTCAGATTGAGTGGGGCGGGCGCTTTCAAGCACCTTGCAGGCGACGCCTTTTCGCATGGTGATTCGGGAAGGCACGATGCGTTGGTCGGGCCAGTGCAGAAAATCCAGGCCCAGGTCCGCCGCCCAGAAGTCACTGCCGCCAACGGGTCGCATCACCTGATCCTTCACCAAAGGTTGATAGTCTTCGTTGCTGATTGGGAGCGATTTGGAATTTGCCAGTTGATAACTTGGGGATTCCCCGTTGCGATGTCGGATCATGAGCCATTCGCTATCACTTTGATCATCGGATCCTACCGAGAACAGATCATTCCAACCTTTTTCCGTTTGGATGGATTGTTTCTGGACTTGTCGTTCGACACGTTCTCCCCCGCGCTTTCTGATTTTAAGCGTGGCCGTGATATCTCCGGGAATGCCTATCTGAAGTCCGCGCAATTCAGCGGCAAGGGATTGTCCTTCTTGAATAGGGTCGGCATGTACACCCTTTTCAGGCAGGAGTAAGAGGGCGGCACACACCAGCGCGAGACTCGGCATTATTGCTTTCATGATACAGCAGCAGGTTAAATTATTTCTTCCGAACCGGTTTTGCCTTGAACAGCACCGGCAACATTTCTTCGACGTGGCGTACCCAGTGGATGTTCAATTTCTTTCGAATCTCGGGCGGAGCTTCCACCCAATCCTTTTTATTCGCTTCAGGAAGAATAATGTCTCGCATGCCGCTGCGCGCTGCTGCCAGAAGTTTTTCTTTGATGCCACCCACCGGCAGGACCCGACCTCTGAGACTGATTTCTCCGGTCATGGCGAGTCGGGATGAAAGTGGTTTGCCGAAAAACAATGATGCGAGCGCCGCAAAAATGGCGATACCCGCACTTGGGCCATCTTTAGGTGTGGCTCCCGCCGGAACGTGGATATGGATATCCAAGCCATCCATGGGTGGCAACTTCAGTTTCATCTGATCCGCCTGCGACCTTAGGTGCGTCAGGGCAGCCTGGGCGCTTTCCTTCATCACATCACCCAATGAACCGGTAAGAATCAGTTTACCTTTTCCGGGCAATGAGGTGGCTTCCAGAAACAAAATCTCTCCACCACTCGGTGTCCAGGCCAAACCGACTGAAATCCCGCAATCGTCAATGGTTTCGTGATCGGGCGCAGGATGTTTGGGCAGCCCGAGTTGTTTTTCAATCCAGGCTTCGTCAACTGTCGTGTGCTTTTTGGTTTCCTTGGATTCCAATTGTTCCCGGGCTGCTTTGCGCAGGACCGATGCGACGGTTCGCTCCAGCTGCCTTACTCCGGCTTCTCTCGTGTAGAGTTCGATGAGATGCCGGATGCTCTTGGTTGGGAGCTTGAATTGGCCGGGCTTCATCCCGTGATCTTCCAGTTGTCTTGGCAACAGGTGGCGGCGGGTGATTTGGATTTTTTCCGCGGTTGTGTAGCTGGGCAATTCAATGACTTCCAGGCGATCCCGCAGCGCAGGATGCACGGGATCCAGCCAGTTGGCGGTGGTGATGAAAAGGATTTCGCTCAGGTCAAAGGGAACTTCGAGGTAGTGATCGCTGAAATGCTTGTTCTGTTGCGGATCCAGGACTTCCAGCAGGGCAGAAGCAGGATCACCGCGGAAATCCGAACCAAGCTTGTCGATTTCGTCCAGGAGAATCACCGGATTCCTTGCATTCAGCCGTTTCAAGGTCTGCAGTATTCTACCCGGCATGGAGCCAACGTAGGTTCGGCGGTGTCCCCGGATCTCTGCTTCATCCCGAACGCCACCCAGCGCGATGCGCGCAAAAGGACGGCCCAGTGATTCAGCCATGCTGCGGCCCAGGGATGTCTTACCTACACCCGGTGGCCCTACGAGGCAAAGGATCGGTCCCCGGATATCCCTTTGTAGCTTCATGACGGCCAGGTGCTCGAGCAACCTGTCTTTGACTTGTGCAAGGCCGAAATGTTCCTTGTCCAGAATCCGGGAAGCCTCCGCCAAATCCAAATGATGTTCGACGGATCTGTTCCAGGGAAGAGAGGCCAGCCACTCCACATAGTGCCTGGAAACGGTGTATTCCGGGAGTGAGGCTGGGATGGATTTGAGTCGTTCAAGTTCCTTCAGAGCGATCTGCCTCGTTTCAGGGGGCATGCCACTGGAATCAATCTCTTCCCGCAATGTACTGATTTCCTTGGACGCAGGATCCTCTTCGCCCAGCTCGCGTTGAATGACTCTGAGCTGTTCTTTCAGGTAAAAAGTACGCTGACTCTTCGAAATGGAGGAATTTGTTTCTTTCTGGATGCGCGCACCGATGGATTGGAGTTCGAGTTCGCGCTGGAGCAGGGGAAGGAGGGTTTTCAACCGCTCCGCGACAATGTGTGTTTCCAGCAGTTGCTGGTGTTCCACGAGTTCCAGATTGAGATTGGCTCCGATCAGGTCCGAAAGCTTTTCGGGATCTTCCGTGTTCAGGATGCTGGATTTGATCTGATCCCCCATGGTCGGGGAATGCTTGAGAACTTCCTGAAACAGCTTTTTGGCGGTTCGGGCCAGGGATTTCGCCTCTTCCGTAATCACCTTGGGTTCGTGGAGGTGTTCCACCCGGGCCTGCAAGTAAGGGCTGGTTTTTTCATAGCCCAATATCCGGATGCGTTTGAGACCTTCGATCAGGATCCTGATATGTTGGTTGGGCTGTTTGACCATCTTTTGGATGCGCGCCAGACAGCCGAACCCGTATAAATCCTTTGGTTCCGGGTCGTCCACAGGTGATGTTTGCAGCACGAGCCCTATCAGGCGATCTCCAGATCCGGATACCGCCGCGTCAATCAATTCCGAACTCGCAGTCGATTCGATCAGCAATGGCGCGACCATGCCGGGGAAAATGACGATGTCGGATAAGCCAAGAATAGGCAGTTGGTCTGGAAGTGAGGGAGGTGGTTGATCCTTAGGTGAACCCCCTTTTTTGGAGGAAGCCTTGATCTTGAGAATATCGATGATGTCTTGATCCAAATGCATGCCTTCACAAGGCAGGAAGAAAATACGACGACTCCCTCGCCAATCGTTGAACGAACCTAGCCGATGTGAAACAACTTTGACGAGTGAAAAGTCCACTAATCTTTTCGCTCCATTGAAAAGGTTTCACTCTTCCTGAAGAAACAAAATGTAAATTTTTCCAAGTCAGACTTTGCACAAGTGATCTGAGCCGTATAATGCGTCCCTCTGAGGACGTATGATGAAGGATACTGATGATTTAAGGATTCAATCGCTGCACCCGCTTTTGTCGCCTGCGATTTTGCTGGAAGAAATCCCTATGACGGAAAAGGCCGCCACGACCGTTTCCGAAGCACGATGGGAGGCCGAGCAGATTATTCGCGGCCAAAGCGATCGGTTGCTGGTGATTGCCGGACCCTGTTCCATCCACGATACAGGCGCTGCTCTGGAATATGCTCAAAAACTGGCTGAAGTCAGAGAGCGTTACAAGGAGGATTTGAGTATCTTCATGCGTGTGTATTTTGAAAAACCCCGCACCACGGTAGGCTGGAAGGGATTGGTCAATGACCCGGACATTGACAATAGTTTTCGTATCAACAAAGGACTGCGCCAGGCCAGGAAACTGCTTCAGGAATTGGCGGATATGGGGCTTCCCTCCGCAACTGAATTTCTCGATACCATTGTTCCGCAATTTATTGCGGATCTGATCGCCTGGGGCGCCATTGGGGCTCGCACTACGGAAAGTCAGGTGCATCGTGAGTTGGCTTCGGGCTTGTCCATGCCGGTTGGCTTTAAAAATGGCACCGACGGCAATGTTCAGATCGCCATCGATGCAGTGAGCGCTTCGCGTCAACCACATCATTTTCTTTCGGTGACCAAACAGGGGATTGCAGCCATTGTGCAAACCAAAGGCAATGATTCATGTCACTTAATCCTGCGTGGATCCAAGGTGGGACCTAATTTTGATGCCGACAGTGTGGGAACTGTTTGTGAAGCCCTCAAAAAGAGTCACTTGCACCCCAGTGTGATGGTGGATTGCAGTCATGGCAACTCTTCCAAGGACCACAAGAAGCAGCCCATCGCTGCGCAAAGCGTGGCGGATCAAATCGCCAGTGGATCCGAGGCAGTGTCCGGTGTGATGCTGGAAAGCCATCTTGTGGAAGGGAATCAGTCTTATAAACCGGATGGTTCAGCTGTCTATGGAAAGAGCATCACCGACGCCTGTATGTCCTGGGAACAGACGGAACCCGTCTTGGAGACCTTGGCGAAAGCGGTCCAAAAGCGGCGGGGGTGAATGATCTGGTAAATTCCCGATGATATCGGGATCCCAGTCCGCCTGCGAGCGGCAGCGATGCGGATGAGGGGTGATCGGATACTGCGGGCTTTCCCAAACGGGCGGCAATTGAGCTGATGGATGCTGCGAGGTGACGCGTCGGGGACGACACGTTCTACCCAGGGCAGACGACTTCGCTCTACCTTATCAGATGGTATTGATTTTTGCGAAGCCTCCTGTGCTGCCGAGTCGGGCCAGAGGGTTGACGGCTTCGGCTGAAACTTGAGGGATGGGGGAATCCGGGCTTAGTTTGGCGACTTGATCGTCCAGATAGATGCTGTGTATTTCACCCAGGACCAATCCCTGAGGTCCGTTGCCCACCGGGATAATCTCATGTTTTTCACAATAAAAGGCAATGGGCGCCCTTTTGAGTCGCGGTAGGGGAGAGCCTTCAAAATCAGCCAGTTCCAGATGGCAATGTTCGATCTCGGATTCTCCATGGTCAAGGGGTTCTGCGGATTTCAAGACGGTGTCCACATCCTCTACCATGGGAATCTGAACGACGAAATGTGATCTTTCCTCGATATTTCGCCAGGTGTCTTTCTTGGATCCATCCCGCTTTAATCCAACCGACAGGGACAGTATGGGCGGATTGCTGGAGACGGCGCTGAAGTATGAGAACGGCGCCAGGTTTAGTTTACCGTTACCATGATCGCTGATAACCCATGCGATGGGGCGGGGGATGACCGTTTGAGTCATGGTGTGGTAAATCTCACTGGAACTTAATTTGGCGAAATCAATGATCATTGCTTTGGTTTTATCGTGTCAAGGTAGCTGAATTCAGGGCACAAAAAAGCCCTTTGGTTTAATCCAAAGGGCTTGTGAAATTTGTTTTCAATCAATCTTACTCTTCGCCTTTTGCAGGTGAGATGAAGAAATTGAATGGTGCTGGTGTTGATTGCACAACATTTACCTCTGGAGTTGGTGTCGCCGGTGGCGTTGGGATGGTATCCTTTTTAGTTGGGGGGATCACCACTGCTGTACCTGTGTTACTGTTGAACATTTGATTGCCTCCGACGCGGACACTGCGGACGACTCCATCGCGGGTATAAACGAATACACTGGAACCGGAGATGATGTTGATGTCTTCCGGAGCGCTGATGAAGAAGCTTGCGGGGCCTTCAGTTGCATCGATGCCTACGACACCGGATGGAACTTTGATCTCGTATTTGGAGAGAGGCGAGGAGAATTTGTTCACTGCACCGGTCAAAGAACCGTCTCTCAAATCGAGTTGAACATCAATGATGGTTCCACCGCCGCTGCGCTCAAAATTCAAGCGTTCGAGCACCAAAGAAGAACCACCTTGCACTTCGATGGAACCTGCAGCGCCGAGGCTCAGGGTAATGGCTGAATCCGGGGTTGTGGTAATGGTTGCGCCGGGTGCAATTTCAGCACCTTCTTCAAGGGCTTGAGCGCCATTACCGTTATCAAACGATCCCCCACCTTTGACACCGGTGACGGTGGCGTTACCTGTTTCCCCGTAGGCGGACGTGTAAAAACCCAGTGTGAGCAGCGCGACCGCTGTCAGAAGGAGTTTCGATTGGATACCAGTCTTGTTCATCATAAATGCTCCTAAATATCGATGTGAATTCAAACTTATCGATTTCACACCAGCTTGCAAATCTTTTGGTTAATGTCAATCACAATCCACTTCCCCCTGCGATTTTCCTCGAGGTTCTAAAAGTGGAGTTTTTTACTGCGCCTCAGACAGTAGTGCATCCATGGAGCTGGTTCAAGCTTAGATTACAATTTAAGTTGAGTTGATGGGATGAGTGAACTTGGGCTTCTTCGCCTCACTTCAGGTGTTTGTCGGCGAAATTCATATATTGTTCCCAATCAAAGTCGGTCACATCATGCTTGCCTGTGCGTATATGATATCGGATTGTATCCCCTGCAGGTTGATTGGTTTCCGGCATTTCCTGAGCTGAGATACCTTTTTTTCCCAACAAGCGATAAACCGAATCGGCATGTAAGCCGGACAGGAACTCTCCCTTGGGATCCGCCCAACGGTCTTCCTCTGCGCTGGCTATATACACCGGTCGGGGAGCCATCAGGGCGATCAAAAAGTGCTGGTCAAATGGCAAAAGCTGTTCCCGGTCATTATAGTAGGTGAAATTGTCGCAAAACCAGTGCGGGAAGGAAGAGTTGATGCGTCGAACCGTCTCTCCGACAGCGCGTTTGCTGAGTGCGGCGCCTCCGCAGCCCGAGTTGTTGGATATGACCAGCGCAAAGCGTTCATCGTTGGCGCCTGCCCATAGGGAAGTCTTACCCAGTCGGGAATGCCCCAAAACGGATACCTTGTTGGCGGCGACACCCGGATCGGTTTCGAGGTAGTCCATGATGCGGCTCAACCCCCATGCCCATGCGGCGATGGAACCCCATTGGTGGGATTCAGGCGACTTTTGGGATTCCCGGTAAAACAGGGGGTGAACCCCATTTTGCCAGCCATCATCAAAGTCCGGGTCAATGTCTCCGTAATAGGCGGTGACCACTCCGTAGCCACGCTTGAGTATTTTATCAACCGGCCAGCGACTGGAGCCGGAGCCTCTGGAGGCTTCGGTAGCCTGGTGGTCCACGATACCTTTTTGTGGATTGCTGCGCATCCATGCTGTGGAAAGGGTGATGTCCGGATCATTCTGAATGGAATGATTACCGGCAAAGTTGAGTCCCAGAAACACTGGCGAAGGTTTTGCCGCTTTCAGTGGGAGATAGATCAGGACACTTATGTCCACTCCTTCGGTATCCGCTGTTCCTTTCAGATGGACCGTGACCTCCTTGCGACGGGCCAATCCGTCCAATGCGTCGACCGAATCGGATTCCACCGTGAACCGGATGTTTTCCGGGCGACCAGGCGCCTCTCCAAACATTTCTTTTGTCAGTAAAGACAGGATTTCCGGACGTCGGATGCCTTTCCACGCGGATGGGGTGGTGACCTGGGTGCCGTTCTGTGTGGTCAAAGGATCTGGTAAAGTGAAGCGGGGCACTTTGGCCTCATCGTAGTTGATTACCAAAGGCTGTGCCTTCAAAACCGCCACTGTGGAAAACAGTAGGCATCCTGCCAAGACTCCTCTCTGGAGTAGCTGAATGGATTGCATAACGCCATGACAATAAAAAACGCCCCACATGGAAGCAAGGAATCAATCTCGTGTCGTTATCATGAAATGCAATAGGTATTACGGGGCTTGTTGCCGGATTGGGGGCAACTTGGAAGCGAATGAGGAGTTTTGGAGAAAGTGTTTGCAATGCTGAAAGAAATTGCATTGAATTGCAAAAGAATGGTATAAGCATTGCGTGCGGCGTATTGTGAGAGAATTGGAATCAATTGAGAGAAACATGATGAAAACAAAGAATTCAGTTACGAATTTGCTATGCATCTTGCTAATATCTTTTGGCTATGTTGGATACGCACAAAACTCGAAACCATCCTATGAGTGGATTGGTTCTTACAAAGAAACTTTACTGATTGGGAGTAAAGGGTTCTTACCGTGGGGATCTGTAGATTGGAGGACAGACTATGTGAGGTCAGATGAGACGTTTGGCCCAGGAGGCTCATGCAAATCCGAAGCAATGAAAACGACTTTCTATCCATCCCACATGGTTCAATCCTACGGTATTAAATCATCAGTATGGAAAACTCGAGAACGGCATGATGGAACATACTGGTCCGAGTCTTGGGATTATGACGTTCATGGGCGAAAAAAGAATTACAAGCGACAGGAAGGTTATAAATTTTTTTCTGCGGAAGTGCCATCTTGCGAAGGAGACTGCGAATTGGAATTGGCACCATTATGCAAACTGAAGTTCACTGAATACCCAAAACTCTTTGTTACGGCTTCAGGTTCACAGGTGGGAAGTCAAAAATGGGATTTTGTCTTTCACATGACGACAAATGACGGGGGTACCCATGCATGCACCAAAGAGTCCACCTAACCGGACCAAACAGCACTGATACGGTATATACTTGTACATCCTTTTTTTGGTCGGGATATGATTGTTACGACAGAGTCGAAGTATTCAAGCATTGATAGGCGGAGGATCTTATGAACAAAAATAAAAGGGCATTAATTGGCTGCCTTTTCTTGGCTATTGTCTTTTGGATTTTCCAGGTAAGCCAGAGGCGTTCCGGGATGTCGGAGTTCAATGCAGTTGAGCAACATAGTGATGATGAAGTGGGTTTGGGGATTCGTAACGTTGCTCCTGTCGGGGACAAAGCCAAAAGCTTATCGGATATGAGTCAAAAGAAGCACTTCTACGATCCGGAAACCACGCTTGACCGGTTTTCCTTCCTCTCTTCTGACGGAGTCAAGTTGGCTTGGGTTTTGGCGCCATTCCAGCCGACAGCTGAGGAATTCCAGATATTGGCCCGTCATGAAGCCGAAATGGCCGGGTTGAGCGAAGTGGTGAGTGAGTAAGCGTTTTTCACTGTAAAAGGAAGGGCGCTATACATGGATGGTGTTTCCAAATTGAAACGAAAATTGAAACAAAGTTTGGGCAGTGATCGGTTTGCCGATTACGAGTATAAGCTATCCACAGACACCGGCTATCCCACATCGTGGCGCGTTCTCACTGTTAATGGTTTTGGCGAAGATCGTATTACGGAAATGCAGGAGCTGGCCAATGAATATACACGAACCATACATGGCACCGAATTGAATCCCCAAAAAGCCATTGAGGGATGGAAACCGCCAGAAGATTCCATACTTGTCAAAGAGGCGTTTCGCCAACGCATTCTTGCGGAGTTCGGTGAACAGGTGCTTTTTGACATCATGAACTTGAGCGGGATGGGGTTGTTTAATGGGATTGAGTCAGATCCAATGCATGACCTCGCAACGTATCGGGCAGCTGGATATAGGGAGGCTTGGGAAGATGAGGATGTCAAAGCCCGCATGAAATCCCTGTATAAGTCAACCTTTGCTTCGGATGAACTCAACGCTACGGAACCCTTGCCTTCGAGAGAGAAACTGGAAGCCCTGGCGAATCGTGAAAGGAACTTCCAGCTCGAGTTTGGTCAGCAGGTGGCGGAGACGCTTGCTGGAGATAAAGGGGCGCGCCCGTCCTCAACCATGCCTTGATGGTCGGCTTTGGCCTTTGCTTATTCGTGGAGACTGGGGGTGAGATAGCATTTTTGGCAGATACAAAGGTCCCCTTTCTTGAAATGGTATCGAGGGGGTGTTAGAAGTCATGAAACGTTTAGATTTCATGCCATCCATGTTTACCAATATTCCGCGATGGGGATCCCGATTTTTGATCCTGGGAACATTCCTCATGCTCCTTCCGGTATGGGGCCAAACCGAATTACCGGCTCCTGTGATTGCCAGCGGTCCAAGTCCGGAAGCCACCGAAGCTGCCGCCAATCTTAGTGTGGCGGAAGGGTTCGAATTGGAGATTTATGCTTCGGAGCCTTTGCTGGCCAATCCTGTCAGTCTGGATTTCGATGAATTCGGACGTTGCTACGTGGTGGAGTCGCATCGTCGTCGCACATCGGTCTACGACATCCGGCGCTTTCCGGATTGGTTGGACGCTGATTTTTCTTTCCAGACAGTGAAGGATCGTTCGGACTTTTTCAAAAAGAACCTTTCGGCAGGGAATCCGTCCATTCCCAAGTCTTACATCATCGATCGAAACAAGGACGGTGTGTTCGACTGGAAAGATCTGGAGGTGGAATCCGAGCGCATTGTTTTGTTGGAGGATACAGATGGGGATGGGGTGGCGGAGTCTTCCAAGGTATTTGCCGACGGATTCAATTCGTTGGTGTCCGGAGTGGCGGCGGGCGTTTTGGCCCGGGGTGACCGGGTGTGGTTTACCTGTATTCCGGATCTCTGGCAGATGCGGGACACCAACCGGGATGGTTACGCAGATCAGCGCAGTCAGCTGCATCACGGATTCGGGGTGCACATTGCTTTTGGAGGTCACGACATGCACGGCCTGATCATGGGGCCTGATGGGCGCTTATACTTTTCCATTGCAGATCGGGGAGCTCATGTGGAAAAGGGCGGGACAACATTGGTTGATGTGCCACATACCGGAGCCGTTTTCCGATGTAAACCCGATGGATCCGAACTGGAAGTCTTTGCCATGGGTTTGCGTAATCCACAGGAGCTTGCCTTCGATGCGCATGGTAACTTATGGACAGTCGATAACAACGGGGATGGGGGAGACAAGGCCAGGCTGGTTTACCTGGTGGAAGGGGCTGACAGTGGGTGGCGGATCGGTTGGCAATGGTTGCCCAATATGGGGCCCTGGAAATCGGAACATCTATGGGAAACCCGTGAAACCAACGAGGGGAATCATCTGATCCCTCCCATTGCATATGTCGGACACGGGCCCGCCGGGTTTGCTTATTACCCGGGAACGGGACTGCCGGAACGATTCAGAAACCATTTCTTCCTGTCAGATTTCCCGGGTGGGATTCGTTATTTCACCGTGGCTCCCGACGGTGCGGGTTTCCAGACACTCCATGGTGAAGAGTATCTCGAGAGCAATTCCAGAGATTTCATGGATGGCAAACTTCTCTGGGGCTTGTCTCCGGTGGACATCACCTTTGGTCCCAAACCGGGTGTCTATGTGGCTGATTGGATCCAGGGTTGGGAGAAAACAGACAAAGGCCGCATCTTCCGGGTGCAGGCAAAAGGAACCCGTGCATCCGTTCTCAATGAAGTGAACACGCTCCTTGGTGGCGGGCTTAAGGAAAAGTCGATCAAAGAACTCGGACCCTTGCTTTCGCACCAGGACATGCGGGTGCGTCAGGAGGCGCAGTTTGAACTGGTGCGCCGCTACGAACCGCCCGCTTCCTCCGTGGTCAAAGTGCTGAGTGGCGCATTCAATGTCAGCGCCATGGACGAGTTGAGCCGTGTGGCGAACGAAGGAAAAAACCAGCTGGGGCGGATTCATGCCATATGGGGTTTGGGGCAGTTGGTTTCCAAGGATCGGGATACCGCCAAGTTGCTCGTGCAATTGCTGAATGATCCCGATGAGGAGGTCGTGACTCAGGTGGCCAAAGTTCTGGGAGATCGTGGAGTGGTGGGATATTACAATGATTACCTCGATTTGATGAATCATGAGAATGCACGCGTAAAGTTTTTTGGGATCAAGTGGCTTTGGAAGACGCTTCAAGCAGGATTTCAGGAAGTTCAACACAGCGAAGAAACCAAGACCCTGGTCAACCTGCGTCAATGTGAACCGATCTACAACGTGCTGGCCAACAATAAAGATCAGGACCTGTATGTGCGTCATGCCTGTGTGATGGCTCTATACTACATCAACGATCTTGCCGGTTTGGTGGAAGCTGCAGGGCATCCCGATGATTCAGTGCGCATGGGAGCCGTTTTGGCATTGCGGCGTCTGGAACGTCCTGAAATTTCCGTGTTCCTCAAGGATGCCAATACTGCCGTGGTGACAGAGGTGGCTCGGGCGATCAACGATGCGCCGATCGATGGAGCGCAGCAGCAGTTGGCTCAACTGATTCAGCGTTCCAATTTGCCGGATGCCGCCGTGCGGCGGGCGATCAATGCACAATACCGCTTGGGGCAAACGGAGAATGCCGCCTACCTGATTTCACTGGCGCAGGATCAGGCGGCCAAGGAATCCCTTCGCTCCATCGCTCTATCGCATCTTGCCAAGTGGGCCAATCCTCCCAAGCGCGATCTCATCACCGGTCTATGGCGTCCTTTGTCGGAAAGAGATCCTCGTTCGGCAGCCGTACCGTTTCGACTCGCTTTGAGCAAGCTTATCAAGGAAGCACCTGATTCGGTCAAACAGGCATGCATCGATGCCATGGTGGCGCTTCAGATTCAGGGTGAAGATACCTTGCTGATTCATCTCTTGAACGAGCAGGATGTGTCTGATCCGGTCAAAGTGGATGCTGTTGAGGCGTTGGTGAAACTGGAAAGCCCCCGTTTGGCTGAGGCTTTGAAAATTGCGCGGGCCAGCTCGTCTGATGCCGTTCATGCGGCTGCGGTGCGTCATCAATCTTTGTTAAAACCTGAAGAAGCGGTTCAGTTGTTGAAAATCGACCTGGAACATTCATCCACTCCGGTCCGTCAGGCAGCCATCGAAGGGTTGGTCAAATTGAAAACACCCGAGGCAGTCAGTTTGTTGAGTGCCTTGTTGGATCGTTTGATTGATGGAACCCTGCCCGAGGCTTTGGGTCTTGATGTCATGGAAGCGATTCTGTCCGCGAGGCAGGATTCTCTGACCGCCCGA
>Ga0255757_10002168_pt1 | contig 18643 bp, 19 predicted proteins | sample 071ome_27_FD_179957 | JGI IMG/M metagenome (GOLD analysis project Ga0255757, IMG submission 179957) | Coastal salt marsh microbial communities from the Groves Creek Marsh, Skidaway Island, Georgia - 071409AT metaG (version 2) | ecosystem: Environmental > Aquatic > Marine > Intertidal zone >...
TGTGTCTGACTGGCTGACAACTGGTAGTTCGTCAACCACTACGTTTGGTCATAGGCAAGAAGAAGCAGCTGGACTTTGGGACATTTAGTGATAACCGATAGACCCGACATTCTTGAATCCATTGAAGAGGTCATGCAGCCTCGCAGTCGTTTCCAGTTAGAAAACTTTGTTCTTGGTCAGCACGACACGATTGAAATGGCTTTCCATCAGGTGTGCCTTGAACTTCGTGGAGCGATGTTTGCTCACAAGAAATCTGCTCTGCTGGTTCAGAAGGTGGAGGCAGAGATAGCGAAGTTGAAGGAGTCTGGTGACCCCGTTGATGCGATTGACGCTCAGATAAAAGAGATTGAACTGGAAGAAAGTCGTTTGTCTGAGCGTGGCTTCAAGCGCGAACTGGATCACTTGATTGAACTGTATGACCAGTTCCCACACAAGTTCACCCGCGATGAGATTGAGGCGGCGCAGCCTGCCTACTGGCAGGCACGCCTCAGTCGTCAAGCGGAGCTGCAAGCCGTAGGTCAGGGCAAGGTTGATTGGGCGCAACTGAACGCCATTCATCAGGCTGGCTTCTTGCCTGAGTTTGTTGAAAAGACGGGTATCACATCAAGTGAGAAGAAGGAACTAGGAAATGCCTGAGACGAAAAACAGAGATACGGCAGACATTGTTAATGCCTCGCTGGAAAACAACAAACAATCTTTTTAATGTTATAATATAATTATGCCAGGGTACGCAAGAACTCCAGCACTTGGAAGTGGAATTTTTCAGGTAGTTAAATATGCAGATGCTAGTGCAAGAGATGCTGCTATACCCTCGCCTTCTGAAGGACAGACTGTATACTTAATAAGTTTAAAAACAATTCAGGTGTATAATGGAATTACATGGACTGCTATCGCAGGTGGTAGCGACATAAACTCATTACTTTTGGCAGGTACATAATATGGCAACAGATTACAAGGTTCTTGGACAGGCCGCGTCAAGCGCGTCATCGCTCTCAGTCACGAACAAAGAACTGACGAGCAACGTCGCTACGTTGACGTTGAGTGCTTCGCACTCTATTGGCGTGGGCCAGCAGGTTAACGTTGCGATGGATACCGCTGACGCAGCATTCGATGGTGTTTTCACCGTTACCGCTGTTACTAGCACGACTCTTTCTTACGCCTCGGTTGCGTCCGATGTTGCAAGCACAGCAGCGACAGGAACGTTGACAGCGTTTGAACACTCTACGTTGTACACCTGTCCGCCTGCTACCGCAGCGGTCGTGTCCACGCTCACAATCTGTAACCGCAGCAACACGGCTGCGTACTACACGATTGCCATTTCAGATTCCAACTCCGGTGAGCCAGCGGCGAGCAAGTACGTCGTGCGTAACGATGTGCTGACGGGGTTTGAGACTGTCGGCCTCACTCTTGGTCTGACCTTGGATGCAACAAATAAATATGTGCGCGTGAGCGCGAGTAACGCGAACCTCACGTTCGCTCTGTTCGGATCGGAGATTTCCTAACATGGCTATTGATCGTCTAAAGAACCCGTTTGGTGCTGCTCAGATTGTATCTGGGCTTGCTCCTGAGAATTGGGCGTATGCGAATAGCACGACGGGTGCTGCCACCGCGTACACATTTACTGGTGACGGGACTGCCGGAACCGTGAACGGTGGAATCTATCGTGTCCACCGTTGGGACTACACGGGAACGCAAACTTCTTGGGGCATCACGTTCAACCAAGCCGGGAACATCGACTTGCTTTGTGTTGGCGGCGGGGGCGGCGCACACGGGAACTACACCGGGGCATACGGCGGTGGCGGCGGCGGCGGTGGTGGCCTTATTCTTAACTTTGGTTACGGAGTAACCGCTACGACTTACACGGTGACCGTCGGTAAGGGCGGTCATTTTTCAGGAAATGGGCCGTTCTACTACGACGACGCTAACTACAAGCCCGAAGATTCGACGTTTGGATCATTGACTGCTGTTGCAGGCGGTGAGGGCGGTATGCCGTATTCAGGCACTCGCATTGGCGACAGCGGCGGATCAGGTGGCGGTGGGGCATCCGGCCCCAGCCTCACGGGTCAACCTGCTGGTGGGTCAGGAACGTCCGGTCAAGGCCATGCAGGGGGACAAGCGTCCGGTTCAAATCCGGGGTACAGCGGTGCTGGCGGGGGCGGTTATGTCTCTCAGGGTGGTGATGCGTCTACAGACACTTCTTATGTGGGTGGAAATGGCGGTGACGGACTCGCCAACTACAAGTTCGACGGCATCTCTCGTGGCTATGCAGCCGGTGGGGGTGGCGGCGGGTATTCGTCTGGATATGGCGGTACCGGAGGGGTCGGTGGCGGTGGCGACGGCTCGCAGAGTAACAACTCCAAGGGACAAGACGCTGGTGGAGTGGGCTGCGGTGGCGGTGGAAGTATGGGGGTTTCTGGTGCGAACCACGGTGCGAAGGGTTCGGACGGCATGGTCATCGTTCGTTACCGCATTGGGTAAATGGCTGGAAAGCCATCGAACAAATCATAAATAATATTCATAACCTAATTCACAACATGATAAAATTGTATTAGTATGATTACAAATTCTAATCTGTATGCCGAAAGGGTTTTTAGTGAACATCCACTAGCTTTATGGCCTTTAGATGAGGAAATATCATTTCTTCAACTTCTTTCCGATGCTCAACAAAATTTATCAGACGGATCGTATTGGTCATTATCAAATTTATCCAGCATATCAACCGTGGATCGTTCCGACACTCCAATTAAAACCAGCACGTCTTCACGATTTCAATTAAGCTCTTCATCATCTTATGTTGCGGAAATTTCTAGCACATTTACTTTAAATAGCACTAGCGACTTTGATACAACAAAAAGCACTGCTTGTTTTTCTGCACATATTTACCAGGGTTCGATATTCATCGACTCTTTTGAAATTGGTGTTTCTTATGGGTCTACAGAAGATACAAAGGAATATTCTTTTGCTACGAACCTGGGCTGGCATAATATTTCTCATACGTTTGATTTACCTAGTAATCAAGATTTAACTTTTTTTATAAGAATAACCTTTTCCAATCTTCCTATAGCTTCAGACTTTGTTACACAAATAAATGGAATATCGTTAGGGCAATGGTCTGAGCAATACATTGCAGATTCAATAGGATTTAATGATTTTGATTTGCCGTCAGACGTTGAGCACCTTTTGGTTTCTGGATCTGGATACAGTTCTGTAACTGCAGATGCTTACGGACTTGATACAGAATTGAATGGCTATTATTTAATAAAAGATAAAAAAATATTTGCACAAAATTCTGGCATTCCCCTTGTTTATGGATCTAATCATACTACTAAAATTTTTGAAGCCCCAAATGGAAATCCTTCTTTGATATTTCCTGGAAATGGCTTTCTTAATGATTCTGGGAAATATAACAACTACACGTTAGAGGCGTGGGTAAGGATGGAAAATGTTTGTGCAGACCCAATTAAAATTATTGGGTCGGCGGCCTCTAACGATGGTATATATGTAGAAGAAGGTTTTATTACATTAAGAATTGGTCCATACCAAAAGTCTTATTATGTTGGAAAATGGTATAGGCCAATGCTCTTGCATTTTAGGTACACCTCAACAGAAGCTTCTCTTTTTATTAACGGAGAACAAACAATATCTCTTCCAATTGACATAAAAAACGTTGTGTTTGCTCAAAAAACAAACTTAAATGGAGATGATCTAGATTGGATAGCCGTATACGGTAGTGATTTTATTAACCCGTTTGAAATTGACTGCCTTTCAATTTTTCCATACATAATTCCTTTAGAAATGGCTAAAAGAAGGTTTGTGTTTGGTCAAGGCGTTAAAAATACCGATCTGTCAAATGACACATACTCTGCAAACTCGTACCTTATTGATTATCCATTTGCAAACTACGCAGCAAACTCTATATATCCAGATATAAGTTCTTGGAGGTCTGGTTTTACAAATAATCTTAGGACAACATCTACACACCTAACTAGTCCAGAATATAAACTTCCAGATCTTCAATTAAAGAGAAATTCAAGGTTTCTTAATGCCTTCGATTGGTACAGCGAAAACAAAAAAGCAAATGATACAGATAGAGATCAATTCACATACTTAACAATGAGGCCATTATATGAATATGAAAGATCTTTGATTTGGAATCAGGTATACAATAGCGGAATAAATACCTGGGGAAGCCTATCCTCTGATACTTGGTATAACGAAACGCACGAAATATTTCTTAATGAAGATATTTTATATTCAGACGTTAGCATTTATTATGACAACATAAACATACTTGATGAAAGATTGGAATCTGTTTCTGGTGTTTTTAGATCTCCAAATTCTGCAGTTCTTGATCAGCCAATTTTTCATTTTAGAAACAAGTCTACTGGAGAAAGAATAGGGGTAACCTTAAAACTAAATTGGCTTACCTATAGCTTTTATTCTTCTTCCGGTGTAGAAACTGTTTTGTATAATGAAAAAATTGATGACGGAGAATACTTTGTTGCTGGATTCAATATCAAGGATATTCAATCTGCAAAATATTCTATAATAGGAAACTTTTTCTCATCACTAGACAATATATCTTTAAACATTGGTGGATACGAAGATGCAGCGTTTGGTGGGAGAATATATGCTGTACATTTTAACAACGCATTCTTTTATCGAAAAGACCTGTCAACGTATTTTGAAAATTCCTTTATAAAACAAATATCTGGCACATCTAACGTTGCTGGAGATTTAATAGAATACATAGCCAACTATTCTCTTCTTCCATCAGAAAAAGACTATATCGTAGATTTTGATATCGGAGTTACTGGATATTGGGAAGATTATCAACCCCTTTCATTTTTTGGAAAGTATGTTACTAATGAATATGGAGAAGAAAGCTATGACCTAGACATGCTTCAACTTAATATTGATATGCCAAAGAAATCTATTGTTGACGAAACTCTAACTGAAATTTTGACATACGGTGCCCTAGATTTGCTATATGCAACCTATACAGACTTGTCAAATATTTTGTTAACTGGCTATGCAAATTATCTAGAATTAAAAAACGAGGGCACAGAAGATGCGCCGAATACTAGATTTGATTCAAATGTCAATGCTTTTGTTTCTTTCCAAACAAGTGACGAGGTTGGTAAGAAGTCTTATTCAAGTTTTGTAAACATAAATGATATATCGTACAACAATGTTGTAGAATTTGATAGTTCTAATTATAAAAATACTAAATACGAAGTTGACGACAATACAATAATCTTTCCACCAAAAACACCAGACTTTAAAGACTATTACATAGGCTTGCATCTAGAAGTTAAAATTCGTGGCATTTTATACAAAAACTTGCAACTAAAAAGACTAGAGCTTGCTTCATTAGCCTTTGATAAAACAGCGGGATACCCAATTGGTACAAAGTATGCAAACGACATGTATCCATTTGCAAGAACAAATTATTTGTTTAATTATAAAAATAAAAATCCCTTTACTATATTTAAAGAAACAGCACCATACCTTTATCTTACAGAATATTCTGGAGTTTATGTAAATCCGTATAATTCAGAATATGAAAGAGGAATCCTTATTCCTATTAATGAAAATAAGGAAGCCGACTACCAGACTGGTGGAATGCAGTTTTGGGGAAGATATCCGCTAGCAACGTTTCCAGAAATTCCTTTTAAAATTGCAAAAATAAAAAGCGATACAGTAGACATTGACTTTTACCTGCAGCCAGAATCTAATAAAACTAGAGCAAAGCTTGTGGCATATGACTACAAAACTGGAAAAGAATATAAAAACTTAATATTTTATCAGGATTCCCATAAAGTAGAAAATCCGATACTTTACCCAAGACAGTGGACTGGAATAAATATATCGCTGCTTGACCCAATAGAGTTTGACAACATAACTGGAAGAATAGAGCTGTATTCTGGAATGGTGTTTAACAATATTGGAGAGTATAAATACACACAGTCAGTAAATGATATTTCTAAGCAATTGTTTAAAAAATGGTGGCAGATTTCTTATAATCCAGAAACTAGCGTAAGTAATTCTTGGCAGGATATAGAAAGTCCTGGAGGCATTGGAACTGAAACGTGGGCCGATGCAACAGCCATCCTAGTTCCAAATGAATACACAATTGATGGAGATGTAGAATATAAAAATCAAGTCGGTCTTTCAGTTTCAGTAACCGAAGATATTTCTACCATGTCTTTGTATTCAAATGGTGCAGATGTATTTACAAATGTTCAATGGGAAGTTTTTGAAGGATCTCCTGTCTAGCATATTTTACTTTTTTGTAGTAAAATATAGCAGACGATTGGAGACAAGTGGCTAGGCCAACAGCATCTTTTTTAACATATGATTTCACTTTAGGAAGCAAGCCGATAGAACCTAATGGTTGTGCATGGTATAGATGTTTTTTGCCTATGAAACAACTTGAAAAAGCAGGATTTGATACTGGAATAGGATTTCCTGGATGGAATGATGATCACGGCTTTGGTCTTCTTATCCCAGACAATAAAGCGGTCCATGGGTGGGATGTTATTGTGCTTAAGCTTATAATGCTTAAGTCCATTGCTTCTAAAATAAAAATAGCAAAAGAGATGGGGCAAAAAATAGCAGTAGACATTGACGATTGGTTTGAAGGATTGTCTGAATCAAACCTTGCATACCAAATGACCGACCCTGAAAAAAATCCCAATAACAATCGTGAACACTATATGTATATTATTCAAAATGCTGACGCGATTATTACATCCACCCCCTTTCTTTATGATTTTTATAAAAATGTCAAGGGCTACGAAAATGTATACATGGTTCGTAATGGAATTGATATAAGTGACTCAGATAGGTGGAAGCAAAGACGTGATCATTCTAGGTGGTTGCCCAAATTTGGTTGGGTCGGTGCGACTCCGTGGAGATCTAACGATCTAGAAACACTAGCACCATTTTTTGGAGATTTCCTAAAAGATAATCATTTAACATTTCACCATTCTGGGGCAATAAAAAATGCAAATGAGGCAAGTAATCAACTCAAAATACCGAAGTCGATAAAAACAACAAAGCAGCCAATGGAAAAAATTAGTAACTATCCAAGCATGTTTAGAAAAATAGACGTTGGGTTGGTTCCCTTAAATGATGTTGGATTTAATCATGCAAAATCTTGTATCAAAGGTCTTGAATATGCGGCTGCTGGAGTACCGTTTATTGCGTCCTGGAGTCCAGAATACGAACTTTTAGAAAGCCAAGGGGTGGGAAGAGTGGCTAGAAATGAAAATGAATGGATGCAGCATATGGAGGAACTTCTTAATCCAAACACAAGGAAAGAAGACGTTAGAAGAAATTTAGAAGGAATCAAAAAGTACCAAAGCATGGAGGTTCGTCGTTCCGAATGGGAAGAGGTAATTTTACAAATAAGAGATCAATAGAAAAGCAGGGCAGAGTGTTGCCACCTTTTGAGATTAGGTTTCTGCCCCGCTTAACTATTTAATAGCAGTTATGTCCTGGATAGTACCAATGCTTTGCACCTTTACCATTTTGCCAAGCGGTATAAAATGCACGATCTTGGTAGTACCTTGACCATTTGTGAATAGGCTTATCAAACAAAGTTCTTAATTCGGCTGATAAACCATCTTTTGTTTTCTTGGATTCCTTCAACATCATCCAGACAAGCCCATCTCTCCATTGAGAGTCCAAGAATTGATAGGCTCCCCGAGCCGAGGATGATCTATTAGCGGCTTTATAGCTAAAACGAGATTCGCGGCGCATAATACACTTGCGACTTCCCTCCCACTTGCTATTAAACCATTTACCACGATACAAAGATGGTTCATAACCCTTCATATCGTAAGCATCATCAGAACGAGCAGACTTGTGCTCCTGACTGATGTATACGACCTTGCTTGTCGTAGTTGGCGATGACTTAGCATTCACCGTGTCAGAGGCGAGTGCAGGGGAAGCAAAAGTTATTGACATTACCACTCCCACAATACCTCCTATCAGTTTCGTTTTCGTCATGTTACCTCCGAACGGCAGCAACTTATCTAGGATACATAATATCTAAAAAAATGTCAAATAAACATAGCAGAAATGTCGCAAATTATTCACTACATGTGACCTATATTATATATATATCTATATATTATATATATCTATATTAGATCTATTCCCTCCCTGACCACCCATCAATGTTATCAGGAGATTTTTTAATTGTCAATAGCTTTTTTAATTTTTTCTATCGTATTTCTTCCTGGGTATACATTTACTCCAGACGAAAGATCATGAAAGTATACACGATTATTCTCATCAAGTCTAGGTACCACCAGTCCCCCAAATTCACTTGTGTCACAACCAGGCAGTTCTAGTGGTTCCTCCACGCCAGCCTTTACTAAATTGTTATAAGTGTGTACCTCTTGAATTGTAATGTGCATCTTGACTCCTTTTAAAGATCTGATAGAATTGTAACCTACATATAATTCTACCAAAGGAAGTGTTTTTATTGTCTCTCATTAACGATAATGGGTCTATAAAAGACCATTACAGAAATTTTATTCATATCAGCCGCTACGCTAGGTGGATTGAAAGCGAAAACAGACGAGAGACATGGGTGGAAACAGTCGATAGACTTATAAACTTCATGAAGTCTTATCTCGTAGAAAATTATGACTACAAGAAAGACGACACCATCTTTGACGATATGCGAAATGCTATTTTAAATCATCAAATAATGCCCTCCATGCGTGCACTTATGACAGCAGGACCAGCACTAGAGCGAGATCATATTGCGGCATACAACTGCTCCTTTATTGCTGTCGATAGCCCAAGGGCCTTTGATGAAGCAATGTATATTTTGATGAATGGGACGGGTGTGGGTTTCAGTGTTGAGCAAAAATATACTGATCACATGCCAACAGTAGCAGAGCAATTGTTTCCAACAGCAACAACTATTGTTGTAGAAGATTCAAAGCTTGGATGGGCAAAGGCTTACAAGGAATTGATTGCACTTTTATACCAGGGGCAAATTCCTAATTGGGATATGTCCAAGATTCGTCCAGCAGGGGCAAGGCTCAAGACTTTTGGTGGTCGTGCATCAGGTCCAGAACCACTACACGCACTCTTTCAGTTTACTGTTGATATCTTTCGCAATGCTGCAGGACGCAGACTAAAGCCAATTGAAGCACACGATATTATGTGTAAAGTAGGAGAAGTGGTTGTTGTAGGCGGCGTTCGTCGCTCCGCACTCATCTCACTATCCAACCTTGACGATTTTGAAATGGCAAAGGCAAAGAGTGGAAATTGGTGGGAAACAGAGGGACAAAGAGCACTAGCAAACAACTCTGCCACATATAACATGAAGCCAAATACGGCGCAGTTCCTACGAGAGTGGAGAAATCTCTACGAATCAAAATCAGGGGAAAGAGGTATTTATAACCTTGATAGCGTTCGCAAGCACATTGATAGTTTTGGTCGCCGCGATTCTTCTAAGGTAGCGGGAACAAATCCTTGTGGAGAAATTCTTTTGCGTCCTAATGAATTTTGTAATCTTACAGAGGTTGTTATTGAGGCAGATGACACAGAAGATAGTCTAAAGAAAAAGGTTGAGCTTGCTTCCATTTTTGGAACCTGGCAATCAACTCTTACTAATTTTAAATATATTCGTAAGTCATGGAAAGATAATTGCGAGGAAGAAAGACTCCTTGGGGTTTCACTCACAGGAATTTATGGAAGCAAATTAACTTCTACAGGTACAACAAAATTGGCAAAACTACTTGACTCTTTGCGTGAAACAGCGGTTGAGACAAATAGGGTTGAGGCAGAAAAACTTGGAATCAACCAGTCAATGTCTGTAACTTGCGTTAAGCCTTCCGGTACAGTATCGCAACTAACAGGCGTATCAAGCGGAATTCACCCATGGTATTCAGAATATTACATCAGATCTGTTCGTGGAGATAACAAAGATCCACTAACCGTATTCTTGAAGGATTGTGGAATTCCAAATGAGCCAGATGTTATGAAGCCAAATGACACCACTGTTTTTTACTTTCCAATTAAGGCTCCAAAGGGTGCTACGGTAACAGAAGATATTTCTGCAATTGATCATCTAGAAATGTGGAAGATTTATCGTAATCATTGGACAGAGCATAATCCATCTGTAACCATCAACGTTCATGAAGATGATTGGATGAAGGTAGGTGCATGGGTATACGATAACTTTGATGAAATTGGCGGCGTTTCTTTCTTGCCAGCATCGGAGCATACTTATAAGCAAGCACCATACCAGGCATGTTCTAAAGAGGAATACCAGGAGGCAGTAAAGAAAATGCCAACCAATATCCCCTGGGAAATGCTCACAGTTTATGAAACATCGGACGGTACTACTGGATCGCAAGAGCTAAGTTGTGTTGCAGGATCTTGTGAAATAGTTGATATTGGTGACCTAGCGGTTGCTCAAAACTAATTGAGTCGGCCTAATTATGGTACAATTGTTGACATGAACTCTTCCGAACCAAGACTAAGTGTAATAGAAAAGCAGGGAGAGCATGGAATATATGTTTGGAAGCTGCCAAATGGTAAGCTAGCTGGTGACGGCAATGGTAATGTAATGAATATTCCTGCTCGTAATGGTGATATTGAGGCTATATTAAAGATAACCAAGGCTGCTGCTTATTATGGAATTCCAGACGGAAAGCCAGAGTTTAAGGCTGGAGTAAGAAGAGTCAGCGATGAAGAATACTCAGAACAAATAGACAGAATGAGGGAAGGATACATTCCTAGCGAAACGGATCTTGGCGCGTGGAATGATGCAGCAAAGGGGATTAGTGCACATGGAGAATGATTACGATGGTAGGGCAAGAATTGATAATCCTCAAATAAGCAAGGTTACAAAATCTGACCCCTTCAATGTTGATGGAGAAACGTTAAAGTCTTATAGTGGTATTCACCCAAACTTTAAGCGTCGTGTGTCCAGACTAAACAAGGTATGGACTGGAGATGATGGGGCAAAGTCAAAGCAGTTAATACCAGATATGGATATTGCAACCGCTTACGGACTTTTTGATGTTATAGTACCGCCCTACAACCTTGATGAGCTTGCTAATTTTTATGAAACAAATTTTGCCAACCACGCAGCAGTAAATGCAAAGGTGTCAAACATCGTTGGTCTTGGATATCAACTAGAGCCAAGTAGTGGTTTAATGGACAAGATTGAAGAGGCATCTGATGACCAACAAAGAATGCGTGCTCAAAGAAAAGCTAACAGAGCAAAGTCTATGGTTATGGAGTGGCTAGATGACTTAAATGATGAAGACACTCTCACACATGTTTTAGAAAAGGTTTATACAGATGTAGAGGCAACTGGTAATGGATATATTGAAATCGGTAGAACAACTTCTGGAGAAATTGGTTACGTTGGTCATATCCCATCAACAACTATTCGTGTAAGAAGAGAACGTGATGGATATATTCAGATCGTAAATCAGCGCACCGTATTCTTTAGAAACTTTCAGCAACCAAACACCCCAAACAATGTAACTACTGACCCTCGCCCAAACGAGTTAATTCATGTTAAAAAGTACACCCCTCGTAATAGCTATTATGGTGTTCCAGATATTCTTTCTGCAGCAACCTCCCTAGTGGGAGACACCCTGGCGGGTAGATACAACATTGATTACTTTGAAAATAAGGCTGTTCCAAGGTACATTGTTACTCTTAAGGGAGCAAAGCTAAGCGTTGATGCAGAAGATAAATTGTTTAGGTTCCTACAGTCAGGATTAAAGGGGCAGAATCATAGAACGCTCTACATTCCATTGCCAGGAGATACGGGGGACAACAAGGTAGAGTTCAATATGGACCCAATTGAGAACGGCATTCAAGAGGGTTCTTTTGAAAAGTATCGAAAGTCAAATCGTGAAGATATTCTAATGGCTCATCAAACACCAATTTCTAAGGTAGGTGGCGGTCAAGGAATGTCTATTGCGGCAGCACTAGCATCTGATCGTACATTTAAAGAACAAGTAGCAAGACCAGCACAAAGAAGTTTAGAAAAGCTTATTAACAAAATTATTAAAGAAAAAACAGATATGTTTAATTTTAAGCTAAACGAATTTACGCTAACAGATGAGAATACACAAAGCCAGATTGATGAAAGATATCTAAAGACTCAGGTAGTTGTTCCTAATGAAGTTAGAGAGAGAATGGGGATGCCCGTTCGTGACGGAGGTCAGGCACCAGTTGAATTAACGGCGCAACAAAGAGCAGAATCTCGTGCACAAATTACAGGGAACAGAGAAAGAGATACACAAAGACAAAACAATGCAACTGATTCTTCTACCACAGAAACTGGAAGAAATCCAGGTGGAGAAGGCAGATCATCACAATAATTTATTAAATTGTGATAAAATACTATAAATATAGTATATAATGGATTTGATATGGCTACATTTGAAAAAGCTTATTGGAGTACAGACGGCAACAACATTTCCGTTCGTATGCCGATTTCTAAGGTAGACAAGGAACGACGCATTGTTTCTGGATGGGCTACCACAGATAGTGTTGATAAGCAGGGCGATGTTGTAAACGCTGATGCATCAGCTAAAGCATTTGACGAGTTCCGTGGCAATGTTCGTGAGCAACACACCCCACTTGCCGTAGGAAAAGTAGTATCTTTTAAGCAAGAAAAGTATTACGATAAGAGCACAGAAGAGTTTTACAATGGCGTTTATGTCGATGTTTATGTTTCTAAGGGTGCCGAAGACACCTGGCACAAGGTAAACGAGGGGATTCTTACTGGATTTTCAATTGGTGGAAGCATTAATGACTCAGAAGAAATGTATAACAAGCAACTAGATAAGCCAGTTCGTGTTATTAAGGACTATGATCTTTATGAGCTTTCTCTTGTTGACAATCCAGCAAATCCAGATTCAAACATAGTTTCTGTACAAAAAATAAACTCCTTGGAAAACAATGTTGAAAAGAACTATCTTGAAAATGTTTATTGGTGTCCAACGAGTGACAACGTTATTCTTAGCGAAAAAACAGATTATTCTTGCCCAGATTGCTCAAAGCACATGACAAACATTGGGTTTGTAGAAAGTAATGATGTAAATAAATCAGAGGTCGTGAAGTCTCTTATTACATCTTTTGAAAAGGTTTCAGATGCACAATCTGATAGCAATAAGGCGATTGACGGAGAATTAGCCAAGTCAATTGCTGAAAATAATGATAAGGAGGGAAATAACGTGGGAATTCTAAATAGAAAGTCTTCAGAAGAGAATGCTCCAATTGAGAAGTCCGAAGACGTTGCAACAGAAGAAGTTGCAGAAGTTGACGCTGTTCAAGAAGAGCAGATTGAAGAGACTGTAGAGAAGGCCAGTGATGAGGCAACAGAAGAAATTGTTGAGAAGTCAGATGAGCCAACCGAAGATACTGAAACTGTTGAAAAGTCAGAAGATTCTGTTGAAGAAACAGTTGAGGACGCAGTAGAGACTGAAGATGTAGTCGAAAAGTCCACAACTCCTGATGATGAAAGCAGCACAGATGACTTGGCAAAGGCTGTTAGCGAGATCAAGGATTCTGTTGCAGATTCACTAGGAGATCTAGCTGCAGTAGTTAAGGGCATTGCCGATCAAGTTGCAGAGATGAAAAAGTCTCTTGATGGTGTCAAAGAGGAAGTCACCGTAGTAAAGGGCAATGTATCAGAGTTTGGAGAGCGCGTTGATGCTGTAGAAGCAGATACCGCTGTCCGTAAGTCTGGCGATCTTGGCGGGATCGTTCAGGAAGAAAAAACTGAAAAGTCGATGTGGGGCGGTCGTTTCCTCAAATCCGCTGACCTATATCGGTAAAGAAAATAGGAGGTGAAATAAAATGTCAGACGAAATTCTAGAGAAGGCAGCTGCTACAGGCGCAGTAGTTTCTGGTGGTATCGGTGGTGTAACCAACCCAACCGCTGGCGACCTCGGCGTTGTAGGCAGCACAACCGATGACGGCGGTATTCTCAACCCTGAGCAGTCTCGCCAGTTCATCGAATATATTTGGGAACAGCAGGTACTAGCACAGGATGGTCGTAGAGTTACCATGCGTGCAAACACCGCTGAGCTAGAGAAGCTAAACGTTGGAGAGCGTGTAATCCGTGCAGCAAACCAGGCTGACGGCACATACACCAATGCTGACGTAGCATTCACAAAGGTTGAGGTTACAACCAAGAAGATCCGCTTGGATTGGGAGGTTGCAACTGAAGCTCTTGAGGACAACATCGAAGGTGCACAGCTGGAGGATCACTTGGTCCGCAGCATGACTCGCGCATTCGCTAATGACCTTGAGGATCTAGCTATCAATGGAACAGGCTCAGGAACAAATAGCTTCCTAAGCATCATGGAGGGCTTCCACGCTAAGGAGACTGCTGGTGGCAACCAAGCCGCAGCCGTTACTTCTAGTGGTAGCACTTGGACAGTTCAGGATCTACAGGATATTGTTCTTGCAATGCCAAGAAAGTACCGTGGTTCACGTTCAGCCATGAAGTTCTACGCAGGTTCACCAACACTCTCAAGCCTACTAAACGATCTCGCTCAGACAGGCAACTTCTCTTCTGAGAGAATTGTTGAGCGCATTGTTGACGGTAGTGTTCCACAGGTTGTTGGCGCACCACTACAGTACCGCGTTCTCGGACTACCAATCGTTGAGGTTCCTTACCTCCCCGATGATTACGTCTCACTCACATTCCCAGAGAATCGTATTTGGGGATTCCAGAGAGATGTTACAGTCCACCGCGAGTTCAAGCCAAAGAAGGACACAGTAGAGTACACAGTATTCGTTCGCTTTGGTGTTCAGATCGAAGAGACAGACGCAGTTGCCTACGGCAGCAAGTAATCTCTGAAGTCACACGCAACACACGCAGAGGAGGGGAGTCTAACACGGACTCCCCTCCAAAGCATTTCTAATGGTATAATTAACAAAGGAGGATTACAATGGAAGACAATGTTATCAAAAGCCCTTTTGACAAGGGATATGTTTCTAAAAAAGTTGTAGAAAAGGAAGAATCTGTTGTAGAAAAAACAGAAGAGACAAAGCCTGCTACACCCAAAAAGACCACTTCTAAAAAAACCACTTCTGCAGTAAAGAAAACAACTAAGCCAGCAGAAAAGAAGGAGCCAAAGAAAGAGGAACCTTCTCAGGTTGCAGTATTTTCTGAAGGAAAGCTTTCTCATCCAGCTTATGGAAGACTAGCAAAGGGCTACAATGTAGTTAGCGCAGCAGACGCAAAAGAATGGCTTGCTATCTCCAACAAGGTTAGAATGGCTACTCCCGAAGAAGTGGCAAATGCCTTTGGAGAATAATGAATGGAGACTCTTAGACTTCCAGAAACAACAGCAGTAGAAGCCTCTTTTTCTGTTCCAGACGCTTCTACTCTGTATATTCTATCTTATCAAGATTTGACTACTGCTGACACATATTCAACAAGTGCCACATCAAGCTCATCAAAAATAGTTACCTTTAATCTTGATAGTCGATACCTAACTTATACAGGCACTTTAAAAGCAAGTGTTCTAACATCTGCTAGTGCGAATGTCATTACAGACGGAATAGATGTTGTAAAACCATACTGCGATATTACCGATGTAAAAACTAAATTGGGAATTACAACAGCACAAGCAATTCAAATAGAAAGAGTCGCAAGGAAGATCATTGAGTCTGAGGTTTCTGGAAGATTTAATTTTGTTCGCAAGCAAAAAGAAGTTTACGGTATGGGCATGGACTATCTACCCATGGATGAAAAGATTGTCAATCTCTATTACATGTATGAAAATGGAGTTTTAATTTATGACTATCAAGATGTAGATTTAGACGACTACAAAATTAGCACAGATGGTACTTCTATTGTAACCTCTGTGTCTCCAGTAAATAAAATGGAATACAAATATGTCTGGAGAGATAGATACCTTGATACAGACTTCTTTAGCGGATATGATTATTTGGTAGATGCCGATTTTGGATATCAAGTTATTCCAGGAGACATACAAGAAGCCTGCGAGCTTATTATGCAGGACATTGCCAATGACAATATGAGATATATGAACAGGTATATTGAAGAGTTTGATAATAATGAATTTAAAGTTAAGTTTGGAAAAGGCACCACAACTGGAACAGGCAACATGATTGCTGATAAAATTCTTGCAGGATATAAGAATAAAATAATTCCTGGGGTGATTTAATGTTACCGCAAGGAAACCTTAATAATCTTTTTTATCCAATGACAGCAGATATCTATTATGCCAGCAAAACGCAAAACAATTTTGGTGAATTTGCTAGGTCATGGTCCTTGGACAGGACAATCAATTGTTCCGCTATTAAAGAAAATCCTCAGTCTCAAATGAGAACTCAACTTACTACAGAAAAATTTCTTGAGTTTGATTTAAAAATAAATATGAGAACAAATGAAAACATTTACAAGTCTTTAGATGGAACTCATTACAGACCAACAGATATTCTTGTTCGTAATATCAAAGATCCTTTTGGATCAATAGCTTGGGCAGAAACAGATACAGAACCAACAAACTTTGAATTAGATACAATCGAACCCATGTTTGATCCAGTTCATAATGTTGCTGGATATAGAATTCTTTTACGCCGATCAGATTTGCAGGTTGATCTATAATGTATACTTTAAAATTTGATGGTAAAGAGGCAATGAAGATGTTGGATAATATTGTCGATTACTCAGAAGGGTTTATAAAGGAAACAAGGGCGCAAGAAAAAACTGTTGCTAGCAGGCTTGCAGACACAAGCATAGAAGCATTTTATGACTATCTAGATGTTCTTGCCAGAACAAATCCTGGAATGCTCCACCATGTTTATGAATGGGGAGAGGTCGGCAATCCAGAAGGCAGACTGGTTGAATTAAAGAAAAGGCTAGCTGGAAAATCTGTAAATATTGATTCAGAATTTGTTTCATCTAATTCAATACCAGAGGGCGGCTCAGAACCATTTTATGCAAAGGCCGAAATAATGGAAGAAGGAATCCCAATTACTGTTCAAGCAGTAGAAGCAAGAGCAATGTTTATACAGTACCAAGGTGATGAGTTTTTTACCGCTGGACCAATCGTAATAGAAAATCCAGGTGGAGAAGCTGTGCGAGGATCTTTTGTAAACGCATTTGAAGAATTTTATGATTCCTATTTTGAGCAAGTTTATTTAAGATCAATAAGATATTACGATCACTTTAAGTCTCCAAAAGGCTTTTCTACAAACTTTGGGGCCGCAGTTAAATCACCAAATGCTGCAGGTATAGGAAGAGCAACTGCCCTTAAATGGGTACTAAATGCGCCAGGAGAAGATCTATGAGCTACCCAGAATTAATACTTAACAGTTACATGTGGAAGCAATTTGAATTAGCAAAGCCTTCTATATATGCCAACTATTCAAATTTAACCCCATTTTTTCCAATATCAGACATAAAGGCAGGAGACACAGCCTGGGGAAGAAAGCCATATGTCGTATACGATTCTTTTACAAAAGCAAGAACAGCAAGAAAATACTTTTTTCCAGTAAAAGCTGGTCAGATGATGTATTCAATAAAAGGAAATATTTCAGATATTTTTGAGTGGAGAGACTTTATGGTCAACGTCCTTGACCGCGAAGATGTTGCTGCCAGGGATGTAAACGAGTATGCAGGAGAATATTTATCAAATACCAGAATATTCTTTCATTGTATAAATGCTAGTCAAACAAACTATGTCTATAATACAACAGAACAGCAGGGGCAAAATAAGATGTATTCTGCAAACTTAGTAGTTAAATATGACTATCACATAACAGATATTTACAACGCTTAAAACATACGATATAATATAAATGAGGAAACGCCCCACGCCAAAAATAAAACTATAAAGGGGTGAAATATATGGCAACTCTTGGTAATTCAACTAATATCATTGTAGGTGCAGCGCAGCTTTTTGTTTCAAAGAGTGGTGCACTAAAGTTTATTGATGGTACAAGCCCAGCAGAGTATTCATTCGACGGTCTTGCAGGCGACGATATCCCAGATTTCGTTGCAGGCACAGAGTACGCAGACACACTAGCAGGAGCAGGAGCTTCCGCTAACTGGCGTAACGTTGGCTTTACAATGAATGGTCTAGAGGTTCAGTTCCAGCCAGACTTTGGTGAAGTTCAGGTAGATCAGCTACTTGACGTTGCAAGACTCTACAAGCAGGGTATGCAGGTCAACATGGTAACCGCGCTTGCTGAAGGCACACTAGAGAATCTTCTAGTTGTAACAGCAGCGGCTGATGCCGACCTAACTGGCTCAGGTACAGATGAAGAGACACTAGTTCTTAATTCTGGCAACCTTGGCGAGGTACCACTGGAGCGTGCTATGGTCGCTGTAGGTCCAGGCTCAGGCGATCCAGACGCTACTGGCGCGGACAAGGTTGAGCGCGTATACGTTGCTCACCGTGCACTTTCAATTGAGAGTGTAACTGCTTCAGCAAAGCGTGATGAACCTACAATGTTTGAGGTTTCATTCCGTTTGCTACCAGCAGATAACGGCTCCTACGGAAAGATCGTAGACCGCGTTGTTGGACCATAATTAAATACAAAACTGAATAGCACTTCGCCCCGTCCACTCAATGTGGCGGGGCTTAGTGTATTTATG
>Ga0255757_10002174_pt1 | contig 18615 bp, 15 predicted proteins | sample 071ome_27_FD_179957 | JGI IMG/M metagenome (GOLD analysis project Ga0255757, IMG submission 179957) | Coastal salt marsh microbial communities from the Groves Creek Marsh, Skidaway Island, Georgia - 071409AT metaG (version 2) | ecosystem: Environmental > Aquatic > Marine > Intertidal zone >...
TCGCGGCGTACTCGCCGTCCACCGCCCGAGAAGAAGTTGGTCGCGTCACGGAGATCGGCGATGGCATTGCCCGCGTCGAAGGCCTCCACTCGGCGATGACCAACGAGTTGCTGGAGTTCGAGGGAGGTCTGCTCGGTGTTGCGCTGAACCTCGACGTTCGCGAGATCGGTGTGGTGCTCCTCGGCGACGGTGCGCACATCGAAGAGGGGCAGCCCGTGCGGCGCACCGGAGAGGTCCTCTCCGTCCCGGTAGGCGACGCCTTCCTTGGACGTGTGGTCGATCCGCTGGGCAACCCGATCGACGGGCTGGGTGCCATCGAAGCCGAAGATCGCCGTGCCCTAGAGGTTCAGGCACCTACTGTCGTTCAGCGTCAGCCGGTCAAGGAGCCGATGCTCACCGGCATCAAGGCGATCGACGCCATGACAGCCATCGGTCGTGGCCAGCGCCAGCTCATCATCGGTGACCGCCAGACGGGTAAGACCGCCGTGTGCCTGGACACGATCTTGAACCAGCGCGAGAACTGGAAGTCAGGAGACCCGAGCAAGCAGGTTCGTTGCATCTACGTGGCGATCGGGCAGAAGGGTTCGACGATCGCGTCCGTCAAGGGGGCCCTCGAGGAATACGGCGCGATGGAGTACACGACCATCGTGGCCGCACCCGCATCAGACCCCGCGGGCTTCAAGTACCTGGCCCCATACACCGGATCGGCCATCGGCCAGCACTGGATGTATGGGGGCAAGCACGTGCTGATCGTCTTCGACGATCTGTCCAAGCAGGCCGAGGCGTACCGCGCCGTGTCCTTGCTCTTGCGTCGTCCCCCCGGCCGCGAGGCCTACCCCGGTGACGTCTTCTACCTGCACAGCCGCCTCTTGGAGCGCTGCGCGAAGCTCTCCGACGAAATGGGCGGTGGCTCGATGACGGGTCTGCCGATCATCGAGACCAAGGCAAACGATGTCTCGGCGTTTATTCCCACCAACGTCATCTCCATCACCGACGGCCAGTGCTTCCTGGAGTCCGATCTGTTCAACTCCGGTGTGCGCCCCGCCATCAACGTCGGTATCTCTGTTTCCCGTGTGGGTGGTTCGGCTCAGCCGAAGGCCATGAAGAAGGTGGCCGGCCAGTTGCGGTTGAACCTCGCACAGTTCCGCGAGCTCGAGGCGTTCGCCGCCTTCGGTTCAGACCTCGACGCTGCATCGAAAGCACAGCTCGAGCGCGGGTCCCGCCTCGTCGAACTGCTCAAGCAGGCGCAGTACGAGCCGCAGGCCATGGAGCGCGAGGTCGTCTCCGTGTGGGCGGGAACGACGGGCAGGTTGGACGACGTCCCGGTCGAGGACATTCGTCGCTTCGATGCCGAGTTCTTGGACTACGTCGAGCGCAACAAGGCGGAGATTCTCGACGCCATTCGCAGTACCTCGGACTTGTCGGACGACACCGTCAGCGTGCTGGAAGCCACCATCGAGGAATTCAAGCGTCAGTTCTCCACCTCGTCTGGCCAATTGCTGGTCAACGACGAGCCGGTGGAGGCCATTGAGGACGAGGACATCGATCCAACGCAGATTACTCGGTCGGCGCGGGGCTAGTTCATGGGTGCACAGCTGAGGGTCTTCCGACGACGGATCCGTTCCGTCCAGGCGACCAAGAAAATCACGAAGGCGATGGAGTTGATCGCGTCATCTCGGATCGTCAAAGCGCAGCAGCGCTTAGACGCATCGATGCCGTACTTGACCCAACTCGTCGACGCGGTTTCCGCAGCTGCCTCGCACGCATCGGACGTCTCCAAGCATCCATTGACGGCCAAAGCGGACAAGCAAGAGCGGGCCGCCGTACTCATTATCACCGCCGATCGAGGTCTCGCCGGCGCCTACTCGACCAACAGCATCAAGGAAGGCGAAGCCCTCACCCGAAACCTGAACGACAAGGGCATGACGGTCCTGCCGTTCGTCGTCGGTCGCAAGGGCGTGTCGTACTACCGTTTCCGCGGTCGGGAGATGGGCGGTGAGTACACCGGATTTACCGATCAGCCGAGCTATGCGGACGCCAAACGCATCGGAGAAGACTTGCTGGCTGCCTTCCACGGCGATGAAAACCAGGAGGGGGGAGTTGACGAGATTCACGTCGTCTATACCCACTTCATCAACATGGGTACCCAGGAGACTCGTGTGCGCCGGATCCTCCCACTGGAGGTCGTGGATGAGGTCATCGAGCCGAACGAGTCCGGGATGCCCTTCCCGCTGTACGAGTTCGAACCCAGCCCGGAGGGTGTCCTCGACGCGCTCCTTCCCCGGTACATCGAGCAGATGGTGTACCTGTCCCTGTTGACGTCGGCAGCCTCCGAGCACGCCGCACGTCGACGAGCCATGAAGTCTGCGACGGATAACGCTGAGGAGCTCATCCGCTCCTTAACCCGTCAGGCCAACCAGGCCCGCCAGGCGGAGATCACCCAGGAAATCAGCGAGATCGTCGGCGGTGCCGACGCCCTCTCGGCGTAAGACCAACGAATACGAAAGCGAAGGAAGAGGAACGAGATGACCGCAACGACTGAGACCACCACCGGCGTCGGGCGCGTTGCCCGCGTAACAGGCCCGGTCGTCGACGTGGAGTTCCCCGTCGAGGCGATGCCCGAGTTGTACAACGCACTGACCGTCGATGTGTCCTTCGACAGCGGTGACGAGGGTGGCGGGGCTCAGACCCTGACACTCGAGGTCGCGCAGCACATCGGTGACAACATGGTGCGAGCCATCTCGATGCAGCCGACCGACGGTCTGGTCCGGGGTGCCCCCGTGCAGGACACCGGCGATGCCATCACTGTCCCCGTTGGTGACGTCACCAAGGGCCACGTCTGGAACACCCTTGGCGTGCCGCTCGATGTGGATGCGGCCAGTCTCGATATCAGCGAGCGCTGGAGTATCCACCGCCAGGCACCCGCCTTTGATCAGCTCGAGTCGAAGACCGAGGTCTTCACCACCGGCATCAAGGTCATCGACCTGCTCACCCCGTACGTCAAGGGCGGCAAGATCGGCCTGTTCGGCGGTGCCGGTGTCGGCAAAACCGTGCTCATTCAGGAGATGATCTACCGCGTCGCGGAGAACTTCGGCGGCGTGTCGGTGTTCGCCGGTGTGGGCGAGCGCACCCGTGAGGGCAACGACCTCTTCCTGGAAATGACCGAATCCGGGGTTATCGAGAAGACTGCTTTGGTCTTCGGTCAGATGGACGAGCCCCCGGGCACGCGCCTTCGTGTCGCGTTGGCTGCGTTGACCATGGCGGAGTACTTCCGCGATGTGCAAAAGCAAGACGTACTGTTGTTCATCGACAACATATTCCGGTTCACGCAGGCCGGTTCGGAGGTGTCGACCCTGCTCGGTCGCATGCCCTCTGCGGTGGGCTACCAGCCGACTTTGGCCGACGAGATGGGTCAGCTGCAAGAGCGCATTACCTCGACCCGCGGCCACTCGATCACGTCGCTGCAGGCGATCTACGTCCCCGCTGACGACCTCACCGACCCGGCCCCGGCGACGACCTTCGCCCACCTCGACGCCACCACGGTGCTGTCGCGTCCGATTTCGGAGTTGGGTATTTACCCAGCGGTGGACCCGCTCGACTCCACCTCGCGAATTCTGGATCCGCGCTACACCGGTGACGAGCACTACGCGGTCGCGGCTCGCGTCAAGGAGATTCTCCAGCGCTACAAGGATCTCCAGGACATAATCGCCATCCTCGGTATCGACGAACTCTCCGAAGAGGACAAAATCATCGTCGGCCGTGCGCGTCGCATTCAGCGCTTCTTGTCGCAGAACATGTTCGTGGCTGAGGCCTTCACCGGCCAGCCGGGCTCGTTCGTGCCGATTGAAGAGACCATTGCCTCGTTCCGGAAGCTCGCCGAGGGCGACTACGACCACCTGCCCGAGCAGGCCTTTTTCATGTGCGGTGGCATCGAAGACGTCGAGCGCAAGGCCGCGGAACTGGAGAAGAAGTAACCGTGGCCGAAGGTTCCACGCTGGAAGTCGCCGTGGTGTCAGCCGAGCGCCTGCTGTGGCAGGGCGAGGCGAAGTCGGTCGTCGCGAAGACGCCGGAGGGTGAGATCGGAATCCTGCCCGGCCACGAGCCGGTGCTGGCGCTGTTGCTGGACAGTCCGCTCCGCATCGAGGAGTCCGACGGCAACAAGATGATGGTCGCTGTGCACGGCGGTTTCTTCTCCGTGGACTCCAACAAGGTCAACGTCATTGCCGAGGTCGCCGAGTTGGCCGAGGACATCGACCTCGAGCGGGCACAGGCGGCCCTGTCCCGTGCTCAGGCGGCAGGGGACGAGACCGAGGACCCGTCTGCTCTCAAGCGCGCTGAAACCCGCATTACCGTCGCAGGGACGGCCAAGGGGCTTTCGTAGGCGATATCGCCCATCAGGTGGCTACTTCCACCTAATGGTGCGCATTTTCAGGAGCGGGCACCCGGCTGCCACAGCACGTCATCTCCGGCGTTAGCGATGCGCGCCAGGATGAACAGCAGGTCACTGAGCCGGTTCAGATACGTGGCCGTCAGCGGGTTCATTCCCCCGTGGTAGGTGTCTAAGGCCGCCCACGTCGTTCGCTCCGCCCGTCGAACTACCGTCCGCGCTACGTGGAGATACGCCGCGGTCAAGGTGCCTCCGGGGAGAACGAAGGAGCGCAGCGGCTCGAGTCGCTCGTTGTAGTCATCACACGCGGTTTCGAGAGCGGAGATGTACGCATCGGTGATGCGCAGCGGCGGGTGCTCGGGCTCGTCGACCACCGGGGTGCATAGATCGGCCCCGACATCGAACAGATCGTTCTGAATGGTCAACAGCAGCGCCCGAACATCGTCATCGAGTCCAGGTTGCGCGAGGACGACTCCTAAAGAGCAGTTGGCCTCGTCAACATCCGCGTAGGCCCGCAACCGCGGATCGTTCTTGCCGGTCCGGCTCATGTCCCCGAGGGACGTGGTGCCGTCGTCACCGGTTCGGGTGTAGATCCGCGTCAGGTTGACCATGTCTCGACCCTAGGGCAGGAGCGCCGATCCCGCACTCAGCCGGCGCTCGTACGATTCCCCGGTGGAAGCGCACACGGGTGATCAGGGCGTGCTGAGTCTGACCGGTGGGCAGCGGCTGCACGGAAGTGTGTCGGTCCGAGGAGCGAAGAACTCGGTATTGAAGTTGATGGCGGCAGCCTTGCTGGCGCCGGGAACCTGCACGCTGACGAACGTCCCCGCCATCGTCGATGTCGAGATCATGGCCGAATTGCTCCGCAGGCTGGGGTGCACCGTCACGTGGGACACCGCCGCCGGGGTGGTCGAGATCGACGTTCCTGAGCGCCTCGACCATCGAGCCGACTACGACCTTGTTCGTCGCATGCGAGCGTCCATCTGCGTCCTCGGGCCATTGATCTCTCGTTGCGGCGAAGCCGATGTCGCGATGCCCGGCGGAGACAACATCGGATCCCGTGGGCTCGATCTTCATATCGAGGGACTTCGTCGGATGGGTGTTGACGTTGTCAACGAGCACGGCTACCTGGTGGCAACGTCCGCGCAGCTGACCGGCGCGGACGTGTGGCTGGACTTTCCCAGCGTGGGTGCGACCGAGACGCTGGTAATGGCCGCAGTCCTCGCCCGCGGCCGGAGCACGATCGACAATGCGGCGCGCGAACCGGAGATCGTCGACATCTGCTCGATGCTCATCGAGATGGGTGCGCAGATCGACGGGGTGGGCACATCGACCTTGGTGATCGAAGGTGTCCCGGAACTGCACCCGGTGACCCATCGAACGGTGCCGGATCGCATCGTCGCCGGTACCTGGGCGGTCGCCGCGGCCATAACCCAAGGTCGCGTGGACGTTCGTGGAGCCGATCCAGCCCATTTGACGCTCGCCCTGGAGAAATTGCGAAGCGCGGGCGCACGCATCGAGGAAGGCTCCGATGGTTTCGTCGTCGAAATGAGTGAACGCCCACGGGCGGTCGACATCGTCACGTTGCCGTATCCAGGTTTCCCCACCGATCTTCAGCCGCAGTTCATTGCTCTGAATGCGATCGCCGATGGAGCCGCCCTGGTCACCGAGAACCTCTTCGAAGCGCGTTTTCGTTTCGTCCGTGAATTGGCGCGGCTAGGAGCCGACGTGCAGACAGACGGCCACCATGCGTTGATTCGAGGCCGAACCTCTTTATCGGGAGCACCGGTGGAAGCCACCGACATCCGTGCGGGGGCCGGACTGGTGCTCGCCGGACTGGTGGCCCAGGGTCGAACGGACGTGTTCGGAGTTGATCACATCGATCGTGGGTACGCGGGGTTGGTCGAGGACTTGCAGGCCTTGGGGGCGACCGTCACGCGCACGAACGAACCTTTGTCGTAGACCGAGCCGGTCGGCAGCGCCGAGAGCGGGCTCCACCGCGGAGATGTCGAGGGATTTACGAAATGAGGGTCTGGCGCGCTCGCTGTTCGTCCTTCGGCCACACCATCACCCGTGGTCCGTCGAGCGTGTTCGCGAGGTTCGCCTTGATTCCCGCATCTTCTAAACGACGCCGCAGGATCTCCCCGTCGATATAGGTAGGGGGAGAGGCGACGGGGACGAGCATCCCGTATTCGTCTTGACCTCCGGCCTTGGGTGCGGCGGCCACCAGGGACGTCTTGCGAGAGTTGAACGCCCAGCGCAGCACCACTACGAGCACTCCGATCGCCAAGAACGCCACGATCGGGCCAAAGAGGTACGAGAACGAATTTCCCACGCCCCCATCGTCCTGCCAGAGACGCACATGCGCCACTCGTCGAGTTGACGGTGACCAGCCCCGTACGCTGACGGTATGTCCGAGGTGAACGAGGCCGGTAAGCGAGACCGTCCCTGGATGATGCGCACCTACGCCGGTCACTCGTCGGCATCTGCGAGCAACGCCCTCTTCCGGACGAATCTGGCCAAGGGGCAAACGGGACTGTCCGTTGCCTTCGATCTACCCACACAAACCGGGTATGACCCGGATTCACCGATGGCTGCTGGCGAGGTGGGCAAGGTGGGCGTGCCGATCGCGCACCTCGGGGATATGCGCACGCTGTTCCGAGACATCCCGCTCGACCAAATGAACACGTCCATGACCATCAACGCAACGGCCATGTGGCTGTTCGCCCTCTACATCGCGGTGGCCGAAGAGCAAGGCGTCGAGCCGGCCCAACTTCAGGGAACAACGCAGAACGACATCATCAAGGAATATCTCAGTCGAGGCACGTACGTCTTCCCACCAGATCCGTCTCTTCGACTCATTACCGACATGATCGTGTACTCGGTTACCGACGTGCCGCAGTGGAATCCGATCAACATCTGCAGCTATCACTTGCAAGAAGCCGGGGCGACCCCAACGCAGGAGATCGCGTATGCGATGGCCACCGCGATCGAGGTTCTTGATCGAGTTCGTGACACCGGTCGCGTGCCGGGCGGGGATTTCGGTTCCGTTGTCAGTCGGATGTCTTTCTTCGTCAACGCAGGAGTGCGTTTCGTCGAAGAGATGTGCAAGATGCGCGCATTTGTCGAACTATGGGATTCCATCACGCAGGAGCGATACGGCGTCGAAGATCCCAAGCAACGGCGATTCCGCTACGGCGTCCAGGTGAACTCCTTGGGTCTGACCGAGGCGCAACCGGAGAACAACGTCTACCGCATCATGCTGGAAATGCTCGCGGTGACGTTGTCCCGAGATGCCCGCGCTCGCGCGGTGCAACTGCCCGCGTGGAACGAAGCCCTCGGGTTGCCGAGGCCGTGGGATCAGCAATGGTCTTTGCGCATGCAACAGGTGCTCGCCTTCGAGACGGACCTGCTTGAGTACGACGATCTTTTTGCCGGATCACCGGTAGTAGAGGCGAAAGTCGCCGACATGGAGGCCGAGGCCCGCGAGGAGTTGCAGCGGGTGCTCGATATGGGTGGCGCGGTGGCGGCGGTGGAAAACGGCTACATGAAGCAAGAGTTGGTGGGGTCGCTGACGCGCAGGCGTGCCCGCATCGAATCGGGTGAAGACACGATCGTCGGGGTTAATGCGTATGTCACCAGCGAGCCGAGCCCGTTGCAGATCGACGGCAAGAACGCCGTATACATCGTCGATCCCGATGTGGAAGCCGAGGCTATCGACAGCCTCGAGCAATGGCGAGCGAATCGTGACTCGCCTGCCGTGGAGACCGCCCTGGAGGAGTTGCGCGCGGCGGCAGAGTCGGGTGAGGACATGATGAAACCGACGTTGGCCTGCGCACGGGCGGGGGTTACCACCGGAGAGTGGGCTTCAGCGCTGCGGCAGTCCTTCGGCGAGTATCGGGCGCCGACGGGTATCGATGCGACGGTGGCGTCGGGGGTATCCGCGACGCCGTCAAGTCAGGATTCCTCGGCCGACCGGACGTCGATGGCGCGCATCTCCGCGCGAGTTCACGAACTCGCCGCCGCGCGCGGTCGCCCGTTCCGGTTCCTCGTCGGTAAGCCGGGCCTCGACGGCCATTCCAATGGCGCCGAGCAGATCGCCGTACGGGCGCGGGATGCGGGCTTCGAGGTCATCTACCAGGGCATTCGCCTCACCCCCGAGCAGATTGTGGCCGCCGCGGTAGCCGAGGACGTTGATGTTGTCGGTCTGTCGATCCTGTCTGGATCGCATCGGTCACTGGTGCCGGCGATCATGAACGGGCTCGCTGCCGAGGGTGCAGACGACGTCGTCGTGGTCGTCGGCGGAATCATCCCGGCCGAAGACGAAGTGTGGTTGACCGAACAAGGGGTGGCCGAAGTGTTCACCCCCAAGGACTACGACGTCGCCGGCATTTTGGATCGAGTGGTCAACCACCTGTCGGTGGGTGACGAACCGGTGCCAACCTCGCTGTGAAACGAACGGCGTGAAGGACATCCGTCCCCATTGCCCGTGTCTCGACGTCGATTAGACGTCAGGCAAGTTGGTGCAGTACTTCATCGCGGCTGCGTAGAGCACCTGGGTCGCCTGTTCATCGGTGAGTCCCGTAATCCACGGTTGAGCGTCAGGCATCTGGTCATTGGCGGCCCGCGATAGTTCGATGAAGAAGTTGGCGGTGGACGCGACCTCGGAAGCGTCAGCGAAATCCGTCCGGCACAGGGTGTCTTTACCCATGCGATTGAACGAACCCCAGAGTTCGTTCGAGCGGATGACGAGATCGTCCGGTTCGAGTTCGGTGACGGAATCGGGCGTATCGGGGGAGTCGGTCGCCGATGTATCTACGGATTCATCCACCGAGTCAGCGGATGAGGTCGGCGATGGATCGTTGGCGGCGGCTGGGTCGGCGTCCTCGGTCGCGCAACCGACGAGGCCGGCCGCGGCGAGAACGACGACGACGGGCCAGGCATGGAGCCGCTGCATCACCCTCGCGATGGTACGGCGCACCCGGTGCCCTGTCCCGCGGAAGCGCGGCGGCTAGCCTCGGACGGTGCGGATCGTGGTGGCGCGGTGCTCGGTCGAGTACCAGGGGCGGTTGACCACCGAACTGCCGGAGGCGGTGCGGCTGCTCATGGTCAAAGGAGACGGCACCCTGCTCATCCACAACGATCGCGGTGGCAAGCCGCTGAATTGGATGAGCCCGCCGTGCCGGTTGGTCGAAGTAGATATCGAAGACGCTGACAGCACCGGTGACGGCGCTCCGCCCGACGCTCCGGAAGGCACCAAGTCCATCTGGACGGTGACGAATAAGGCCGGTGAGCACCTCGTGGTGTACGTGTACGAGGTCCATCATGATTCTCAGCACGACCTGGGCCAAGATCCCGGCTTGGTCAAGGATGGCGTGGAAGCGCACCTGCAGAAACTCCTGGCCGAACACGTGGAGACGTTCGGTAGTGGCTGGACTCTCGTGCGACGTGAATACCCCACCGCGATCGGGCCGGTCGATCTTTTGTGCCGGGATGACGAGGGCAAGCCGGTGGCGGTTGAGATCAAAAGGCGCGGTGAAATCGATGGAGTGGAGCAGTTATCGCGCTATCTGGAGCTGTTGAATCGAGATCCGATACTTGCTCCCGTCTCCGGCGTCTTCGCCGCTCAGGAAATCAAGCCCCAGGCCCGAACCCTCGCCGAGGATCGTGGTATTCGCTGTTTCGTCGTGGACTACGACGAACTCAAAGGCACGGCGGATTCGGGCCTGCGCCTGTTTTGAGGGTCGACGAGCGAGCATCCGGCGCGACGGTGCCGCCCCCGAGAGCGCACAGTTCACTGCAATTCCTGCAAGGCGGCGAAGATTGCCTGGAGATCACTGGGATCGAGGATGCCCTGCGAGACGAGTGATCGAATGCCCTCTCGGTCACCGGCTGCTGCGATCGCTTCGGCCTGGGCTTGGGTCAAGGTGCCGTCGGCAACCAGAGACAGAATCAAGGCACGGGCCTCGTCGGGGGTGAGGTTTGGCGCGGTGCCGGGCTGCGGCTCCGGCTCCGGTTCCGATTCCGGTTCGGGTTCCGGCTCCGGCTCCGGTTCGGGTTCCGGAACAGGTTCCTTGTCGGGCTTTGACTTCTTCTCGTTCGAGGATCCCTTGTCAGGCTTAGCCGTCTTCTGATCCTTAGCCTTTTTCTCCGGCTCGGTGGTGGGCTCGGGCTCGGTGGTGGGCTCCGGCTCCGACGAGCTTCCCGTGGGTTCATCAGGCGTGGATTGCGTGGCGGTTCCCTCCTGGGAAGGCGCGGGGGTCGGTTCCATGGAGGGGTCTGGCGCAGAGGCGACTATGTCCTCGTCGGCCAGCTGCTCGGTGCGTTGGACTTCTCGCAGGGCGGCGACTACTGCTCGGAGATCACTCGGGTCGAGGATGCCCTGCGAGACGAGTGATCGAATGCCCTCTCGGTCACCTGCCTCGGCCAGCGCGTCGGCTTGGGCTTGGGTCAAGGTGCCATCGTCCACCAGCGAGCGCAGAAAGGCGCTGGCCTCATCTGTAGCGAGGTCAGGCATCGCCGTGATGGCTCCCTCATCTGCCAGTGTGCTGACGATTGCAGCCCGTGGGCCGGCGATCAGATTTCTGACGTCTCCTCCGGAAATGGCGACGACTGTCGCGCTCAGGGCAACGGCGGCGACGGCCGTAGTGCTGATCGCGATCTTCGTGGACTTCTTCATGATCACTCCGAGCTTCCGCAGTTGAGGCGCACGCGATGATTTCCGTGAACCTACGCGAAGTGAGCGCACAAGAGGTTCACGGCACGTTTGGGTTGTGTAAGGGGTCAGACCCCGAGCCTGAGCCCTCGCCGAGGATCGCGGTGTGCGCTGTCTCGTCGTGGACTACGACGAACTCAAAGGCACAGCGGATTCGGGTCTGCGCCTGTTTTGACCCTTTGGCAGACTGCCCTCATGGAACGAGGGGACAGCATCGGCACGATCGCGGTCATTGGCTTGGGAACCATGGGGACCGGGATCGCCGAGGTAGTCGCGCGGCACGGTTTTGCGGTCCGTGCCATCGATATTGACGACGCCACCGTCAGCGATGCACGTCAGCGCATCGAAGCCTCCACCGACCGAGCGGTGGCCCGCGACAAACTGACCTTGAGTGAGCGGTCCGAGATTCTCGATCGCATCCTTTTCACGACCAACCTGCAGGAGTGTTTGACGTCGGACATCGTGATCGAAGCGGTACCCGAGAACCTGGAGTTGAAACGCCAGGTGCTCGGCCAGCTCGACGGCCTTGTGCCCGATCGAGTCATTTGGTGCACGAACACCTCGTCGCTGTCGGTCACCGAGATTTCCACGGCGGTCAGCCAACCGTCGCGCGTGGTCGGGTTGCACTTCTTCAACCCGGCTCCCGTGCAAGATTTCGTGGAAATCGTTCGGACGGTGGTCACCGACGATGAGGTTGTCGAGCAGATTCGTGTCTTCGCGGAGCAGATCGGCAAACAAGCGGTGATTTGCGAAGACAAGGCCGGGTTCATTGCCAACAGTCTGTTGTTCGGCTATCTCAATCATGCGGCATCAATGTTCGAGCAGAAGTACGCGAGCCGTGAGGATATTGATGCGGCGATGCGCCTGGGATGTGGTTTGCCGATGGGGCCCCTGGCTCTGTTGGATCTCATCGGGCTCGACACGTCGTACCAAATCTTGGACACCATGTATCGGCAGGGTCGAGATCGTCTGCACGCCCCGAGTCCCATCCTCAAGCACATGGTCACCGCCGGGTTGAAGGGCCGGAAATCCGGACGCGGCTTCTACACCTACGCCGAGCCCGGCTCACCCGAGATCGTCGCCGACGACCATGTGGCGACGCAGGACGCCATGGAGGTGTCGGTGCGTGAGGTCACCACGGTGGGTGTTGTCGGCTCCGGAACCATGGCAACGGGGATCATCGAAGTATTCGCCAAGGCCGGGTTCGCGGTCACCTTTGTCGCCCGATCAGAGGAAAAGGTCGCGAAGGTCATCGCATCGATCCGTCGGAGCCTGGAAAAGGCTCTGCAACGGGGCAAGATTGAACAGGACGCCGTGGACGCCGCTGTGGGGTGTATCACCGGAACCACGGCTTTGGATGACCTTGCCGATGTGGATCTGGTGGTGGAGGCGATCGCGGAGGAACTCGATATCAAGACCGCGCTGTTCGAGAACTTGGATGAGATTTGTCGGCCGGGGGCCATCTTGGCCACGACAACCTCCTCCTTGCCCGTGGTCGATCTTGCGTCGGTGACGTCGCGCCCCGGAGATGTCGTCGGGCTTCACTTCTTCAACCCGGCACCGGTGATGAAGCTCGTGGAGATCGTCGACACGGTCGCGACGAGCTCGGATGTCGTCGCCACCGCGCGAAGTGTCGTGTCTCGGATCGGCAAAGTGGGTGTTCACTGCGGCGATAGAGCCGGCTTCATTGTGAATGCGCTGCTGTTCCCGTACCTGAACGACGCCATCAAGATGGCCGAAGGCAACTACGCGACCACCGACGACATCGACACGGCAATGAAAGTCGGTTGTGGTTACCCGATGGGCCCCTTCGAATTGCTCGACGTGGTCGGGTTGGACGTTTCGCTTGCTATTCAACAAACGCTGTATCGGGAATTTCGTGAGCCCGGTTTCGCTCCCGCGCCGTGGCTGGAGCATCTGGTGACGGCGGGCTACACCGGGCGAAAAGCCGGTCGTGGTTTTCGCTCGCACGCATAAGGGTCGATGACGTGGGTCGAAAGAACCGCAGGCGCCCCGAGCCCGAACGCGCGGCTCCGCAGTCCAATCAGCAGATCGAATCGCACCCGGACGGCGACTGGATCGTGCGGTCATTGACCGGGTCGTCGGCAACCAAAACGTACCGATGCCCGGGGTGCGATCATGAGATTCGGCCGGCGACTCCTCATGTGGTGGCGTGGAGTGCCGATGATCCGAATGGCGCCGAGGACAGGCGCCATTGGCACACACCGTGCTGGCGGGCTCGTGGAACGCGAGGCCCGAGATGATGGATGTCGTCGACGAACCGATCACCGCCAATTCGGTGCTGCCGGCGCGTCGAGAGCCCCTCTCGTTGACGACCGCCGATGGGTTGCGACTCGTCGGCGAGGTGGCCCTTCCGCTGGAGCATCAGCCGCGGGCGACGATCGTGTGTGTTCATCCGTTGCCCACGCACGGCGGCATGATGGATTCACACGTGTTGCGAAAGATGGCGTGGCGTCTGCCAGCCATGTCCGACATCGCCGTGCTGCGCTTCAACACCCGCGGCACTGCTTCTGCGGCCGGTGCCAGCGAAGGTGAATTCGATAGTGCCGAGGGCGAGGGCTTGGACCTGCGGGCAGCCATTCATGAAGCACAGCGGCGGGGACTTCCGGACATCTGGTTGGTGGGGTGGTCTTTCGGCACCGATGTCGTTCTCAAGCACGGAAATGTCGACCCCGTTCGCGGTGCCATCTTGTTGAGCCCGCCGCTGCGGTTCGCTACCGCCGAGGACGTGCGCATATGGCAAACAGCCGGGCGACGCGTCGTGGCCTTCGTGCCCGAATTCGACGACTTTCTGCCTCCGCAGGCTGCTCGCGAGGCGTTCGCTATTGCCCCATCGATCGACGTCGTAGCCGTTCCCGATGCCAAGCACCTGTGGGTAGGGGAGCGATTCGTCGGTGACCTACTGAATCGCATCGTGCATGTCATTGAGCCCGACTCTGAAGATCTTTCGAGCCACTGGACCGGTCCGATGGACAAGTGGAGTGATCTGGCGTGAGCGTCGCGATGATTGATGAGGGATCGGGTCCTGTCGCGATGCTGCTGCACGCCTTTCCGTGTGACCATCACATGTGGGATGAGCAGATACCCGCGATTGTCGACATCGGCTGGCGCGTTCTCGTTCCCGATCTCCCGGGATTCGGAGCAAGCCCCCTCCCGGCGGAGGGTCAGCCGAATCTCGCAAGCGTGGTGGCGACGCTGATCTCGGCGACATTGGACCGTGGCGTCGACAGACTCGTGGTGGTGGGACTTTCCGTCGGTGGGTACCTGACCATGGAATGGTGGCGGCAACGGCCGGAGATGCTGGCCGGGGTTGGGTTGTGTGACACCAAAGCCACGGCCGACTCCGCCGAGGCGCAGCAGGCCCGACAGGAGCTCTCCGCGCTCATCGATCGATCTCCGAGCAGATGTGCGGACATTTTGCGCGAGAAGATTCTTCCGGTGCTGGTGGGACCCACGACCCACGCGTCACGGCCGGAGGCCGTGCACAGGGTCGAGTCTTGGATGCTCCAGGTATCCCCGGAAACCGTCTCTTGGTATCAGCGTGCGATGGCCGCACGCCCGGACTCGGTGGAGATGCTGCGAGAGGTGGATGTTCCCGCTCTCGTGCTGTGGGGAGATGAGGACGGTATGTCACCGCTGAGCGAGCAGAACACCATGCTCGAAGCGCTGTCCGACGCCCATGCCAGCGAAATAGCCAACTCCGGTCACTTATCTGCCATCGAACAGCCCGCGCACGTGGGTGGTGAGCTCGCTGATTTCTTGACCCGAATCCAGCGCTCGGGAATGAGTGGCTAGTCGTCGACGATCAAGCTGAGCATGCGGTCATCCCGGGAGCCGGGATCGCCCCGCCCATCGGTGTTACTAGTGGACAGCCAGAGCCGACCATCGGGTGCTGCGGCGACCGTGCGCAGACGGCTTTGCTCACCGAGGTCGACGGCCCTGGGCTTTCCGGCCCGGGTACCTTTCAAGGGGACTCGCCACAGGACTTCGCCCCGCAGGCTCGCCACGTAGGCGGCGCCGTCCTGAATCGCCAAACCACTCGGTGACGCGGTAGATGTCGGCGACCACGTGACCTTCGGGTTAGTGAATCCCCGCTTCGAGCTGCGACCCTCCACCACCGGCCAGCCGTAGTTTCGTCCCGGGCGGAGCAGGTTGAGCTCGTCGGCCTTGCTCGTGCCAAATTCCGTGGCCCACAGTCGTCCCGCCGCGTCGAGCGCGAGACCTTGAACGTTGCGATGTCCAAGTGTGAAGATCCGGGACCCGTCGATAGGGTTGCCAGCCGCGGGCGCTCCGTCGAAGTCCACCCGCAGGACCTTGCCGGCCAGTGAGGTGCGGTCTTGCGCGAGCTCCGGGATCCCGGCATCTCCGGTCGCGATGTAGAGAACGTCATCGTCCACGAGTATGCGGCCACCGTTGTGGTACGTGTTCTTGGGAATTCCGGTCACGATCGGCGTTTGGCGCCCGAGGTTGCGGCCGTCCCAGGCGATGCGCACCACTCGGTTGTCCCGTGCCGTCGTCAGGTACGCGAAGATCACCTCCGGTTGGGTTCCGCGCGGCGTAGGCGGAACAGCAATCCCGAGGAGCCCTCCTTCGCCACCGGCGCGGACCCCGCTGACCGTGCCCACTGTCGAGGTCTTGGTCAACGATCGCGCGGGGGAGCCGTTCGATCGACCGGCGATCCGTCGGACGAGGCCGGTGTCTCTCTCGGAAACCAGAGCGGACCCATCGGGCAGGAACGCAAGACCCCACGGGCTGGTCAGAGACCGAGCGACGGTCTTCTTGGACACCAGGTCCACCGTCGGTTGGGCGTTGGCCGCGGGGAACAACGGCCCGAAGGCTAGAACGCCACCGATCGACAAGGCACCGACGATGACGAGGACCGCCGAGGCGATAGCGATGAGGCGAGCGCGGGGACCGAGGTGCATTCGGCCAGTATGCGTCACCGCGCGTGATCTGTCGTGCTCAGGTCACAAGCCGGAAGCCTCACGAATGACTTCCGCAAAGGCTGCGGCTCCCGAATCCGTCAGGTGCACCCCGTCGGAAACGAAGTACTCGCTCCTGCCGTCGGAGGCGCTCTTCCAGTCAGCGACGACGACGTTGGGGTAGTCGGGAGTGACCTTCGCGATCACCTTGTTGTTCTGCTTCTCCCATGAACGGGGTACGGAGGCGTTCACGATGACGACGCGCTCGTAGTCGGTCAGGGGATCGAGGATGCCGCGCATGATTTTGGCGTTGATGACGCCGTTGGTGGCTGGGTGTACAACAACCACGTTCGCGAGCTTGTCACGGCGATCCAGCTTCTTCACTCGACCGGTGAAGCCGCCCGGCATCCGGGACACCTTCGCGTCGACGCGAGCGCCGGGGATGGCGTCCTTGATGGCAGATCGCGCACCCAAGACCACCGAGTCTCCGATCACGCTGACCGGTCCGTTCGCTGCACGGATTTCCTCGTCGGACAGCACTGGCTCGCCGCTGTCGGTGCTGTCGTCATTGGTGATACCCGGGTCGGTGCCCGACTCGGTTGAGATGCCGGCGGTCGCGTTGGCAGCGGCGTCGTCCTGCGCATCCGATGATTCTTCGTCAATGGCCAGTTCGAGAGGGCCGCCATCGGCGATCCCCATGGCTTCGGCGACATCGGGGGGAATGGCGTCACGGCCATCTCCGGGGTTCATGATCAAGGCGATGGCGACGGCCGCGCCGACGACGGTGACGATGCCGGTAGCAATCAGTGTGCCGATGGCTCGCATGCCTAGCGCGCCTCCCGAGCGCACGGCCGACCAAGCTCGCCCAAGCACGCCCCGTCGGATAGGCATCTCCACCAGGCGGTAACTGAGTTCGGCGATGACGAGCGTGAGAGCGATGCGCACAACGAAGGTGACGGGCTCGCTCCACTCCACGTCGATACCGGGGCGCGTCACCATGAATATCGGCCAGTGCCACAGGTAGATGCCGTAGGAGCGCCTGCCGATGTAGCGAAGAACTCCCGTGCCGAGCGCCGGCCCCAAGAAAGAAGCCGGGTGGGTCACCGCGGCGATCAACGCTGTGGTGAAGAAGGCGAGGGCGAGAAAGCCCCCGCGATACAACCACGGCGTGAACTCACCGACGAAGAGATAGAAGCCGATAACGGCGGCGAGGGATGTCACGCCAATCCCGGTGATGATGAGTTGGGCTCCGCGTGGAACCTGGGTGCTCAATCGCCCGGGCCTCCACATCGTGGCCAGGCCTGCGCCGACCAACAGACCCATGCTGTGCGAGTCGGTACCGAAGTACGCGCGGCTGGGGTCGGCGTCGACCGGGTAGCCATTGCGGATCGACAAGACCGCCATCCACACCGTCGACGCGATCGCCAACACCAGGGCGAGTCGACGAACGAGGGGACGTCCTCCCGACCGCATCAGCAGAAGGGCAAACGCCGGCCAGATCAAGTAGAACTGCTCTTCGACGGACAGTGACCACAGATGCTTCAACAGCGGTGGTCGTCCGACAGACTCGAAGTAGGACTGATCGACGAAGATGTACCACCAGTTGTTCACGTAGAAGACCGTCGCGAGTGCGTCTTCGCGGAAGGCGCTGAGTGCGTCCTGGTAGACGATCAGAACCGCAAGGCCGACTGCGATCAGCAATACAGCAACCGCAGGGAGGAGCCGGCGGGCGCGGCCGAGGTAGAACTTAGTGAAATTGACGCGCCCGGAGCGGTCGTACTCCTCGAGTATCAGTGAGGTGATCAAGAAGCCACTGATGACGAAGAAGACGTCGACACCCAGGAAGCCTCCGGGCATCCAGTCGATTCCGGCGTGGTAGAGCAGCACCCCGATGATGGCCACAGCCCGAAGGCCGTCGAGTCCCGGGAGATAGCCCATCTCACCGAAGGAGCGGCCCCGGTCGAGCTTCCACGGAATCTGCTCATCGACGTGCGACGACGTCGATGGCGCAGTCATTCAGCCATGGTAGGTCAGTTAGGTCGGCAGGGGTCGGATCACGAACTCGGAGCCGAGCGGAACCGGTCGAGAGCAGGACCGACCGCCGCACGAAGTGCCGGGTCGGTGACGCCGAGGCCTTCGACGGGAGCCAGGCACAGGATGCCGACTTTCCCCTGGTGCATGTTGCGGTGGACCTCCCACGAGGCCTGGCCGGTCTCGGCCAGCGGGAGAACCTTGGACAGCGTGGGATGGATCATGCCCTTGGCGATCAGTCGGTTCGCCTCGTGTGCTTCCCGGTAGTTGGCGAAGTGGCTGCCCACGATGCGCTTGAGATTCATCCACAGATAGCGGTTGTCGTACTCGTGCATGAAGCCCGATGTGGATGCGCACGTCACGATGGTGCCGCCTTTTCGGGTGACGTAGACGCTGGCGCCGAAAGTCTCACGCCCCGGATGCTCGAAGACGATGTCGATGTCGTCTCCGCCCGTGAGCTGCCTGATCTTCTTGCCGAGCCGTTGCCATTCCTTGGGGTCCTGGGTGGTCTCGTCTTTCCAGAACTTGTACCCCTCGGC
>Ga0255757_10002197_pt1 | contig 18515 bp, 9 predicted proteins | sample 071ome_27_FD_179957 | JGI IMG/M metagenome (GOLD analysis project Ga0255757, IMG submission 179957) | Coastal salt marsh microbial communities from the Groves Creek Marsh, Skidaway Island, Georgia - 071409AT metaG (version 2) | ecosystem: Environmental > Aquatic > Marine > Intertidal zone > Salt...
ATGGCAGGGGACGACGATGGCGTCGACGCGAACGCCATGATGCGGAACATGTCCAAAGCGGCGACCGCGTCGAACCTTCCTCGAGCGACGCGCGTGAAGAACAAGTCCGCAGCGCCGATCCAAATCACGGCTGAACAAATCGTTCGCGAAGCGAAAGAACGACAGGACGACACGTATATCGCGCCGAGACAAAGGATTACCAACGCGGAGGAATTGTACGAATATCGTTTAAAAAAGCGGAAAGACTTCGAAGATGTGATTCGGAGAACGTATTGGGACTCAAAAGTATGGACGCGATACGCGCAATGGGAGGAAGGCCAAGGGGATTTCGCGAGAGCGAGAAGCGTCTGGGAACGCGCGATTGATCAAAATTACAAAGAAGTTCCGGTCTGGATAAACTACGCGGAAATGGAGATGCGAGCTGGGTTTGTGAATCACGCGAGGAACGTGTGGGACAGAGCGTGCTCTTTGTTGCCGAGATACGACGTTTTGTGGTATAAGTTTACGCACATGGAAGAGACGATGGGCGAAATCGCGGCGTGTCGTAACGTGTTTGAGAAATGGATGAAATGGGAACCGAGCGAGTTAGCGTGGAACGCGTTTGTGAACTTTGAGATGCGATATAAAGAGTACGATCGCGTGAGAGATGTGTATCAGAGATACGCGCAGGTCCATCCATCGACGAGAGTCTTCGGGAAGTGGGCGAAGTTTGAGCAGTATCAGAAACACGACAATGAAAATTGCAGGAAAGTGTTCGAGGCTGGGATTGAAATGTTGAGCGAGGAGGAGGACGTTGACGATTTGTACGTCCAGTACGCGAAGTTTGAAGAGAAGAATCACGAGTACGAACGCGCGAGAGGGATTTATAAGTACGCGCTGACGGCGTTACCGAAATCGATGCACGATTCCATTCGCAAAGCGATGATGACGTTTGAGAAACAGTTTGGCGACTCGAAAGGCATCGAGAATGCAGTCGTAGAGAAACGAAGACACGAATACGAAAACTTAGTAGAAAAGGAACCGATGAATTACGATCATTGGTTCGCGTTTGCGAAATTAGAAGAGGAAAACGGAGAGTGGGAAAAAGTCCGGGAGGTGTACGAACGCGCGATTGGGAACAAACCGCCGGCAAACGAGAAGAGGTATTGGCGGCGATACGTGTATCTCTGGATCAATTATTTCCTATTCGAAGAGCTAGATGCGAAAGATTTCGATCGCGCGAGAGAGATTATGCGAGAGCTCTTAAAGTTGGTCCCCCACAGCGAGTTTTCGTTTTCGAAAGTGTGGATCATGGCTGCTAAGTTTGAGTTGAGAAGGAAAAAATTAGACGCGTTTCGCAAGATTATGGGTTTAGCCATAGGATTAGCTCCGAAACCAAAAATCTTTGACGCGTACATTGAGATCGAGTCGCAGTTAGGAAACGTTGACCGATGTCGATCGCTGTACGAGAAATCATTAGAATTGAACCCGAGAGATTGCGAAAGTTGGGTGAAATACGCCGAGTTGGAGAAGGATTTAGGAGAAACCGAACGCGGTCGGGCCATTTTTGAAATGGCAATCGAGCAACCTGCTTTAGACATGCCAGAAAACTTATGGAAGGCGTACATTGACTTTGAAATTGCCATCGGGAACAGAGTCGAAGCGAGGGCTTTGTACGAGCGATTGCTAGAGAAAACAGAGCACGTGAAAGTCTGGATGAGTTTTGCCAAGTTTGAAAACAAAATCGTCTTGCCGCCTCCCGAGGACGACGAGGAGTGGGACGAAGATGAAGAGACGGAGGCGGAAAGAAGAAAACGAGAAGAGGCGTACGTAAAGGAGACACCGACGGAATCGAAAGAAGTTCGAGAGCAAAACGCGAGAAAAGTTTTCGAACGCGCTTTGGAGGCTTTAAAAACGAACCAACCGGATGCGAAAGAGGAACGCGTTATGTTGTTGGAGGCCTGGAAAGTGTTTGAGGAAAACGCTTCTGGCGCGTCGAACGAAAAGAAAGAATTGATAGACGCCGTGGACAAAAAGATGCCGAAACGCGTCAAGAGAAAACGTCCGATGTACACCGAAGACGGCGAAGATGCCGGAATGGAAGAGTATTACGATTACGTGTTCCCAGAAGAGGCAGGCGCGAAACCAAACTTGAAGTTGTTGGAAGCCGCGTACGCGTGGAAAAAACAAAAGCAAATGGAAGCATCCTCGTAAACATACAAGAAATTTTCTTCTATATTCTTAGACATTGTTGTAGATTTCTATACATAATTTAATAATACATAGCGCAATGCAAGCTCACTAAAAACTAATCTCTCGAGTTCCAATGGTGCGACCACCAGTTTGGTGTTCCAAATTCGCACTCGGTGAATCCCTTCTCTTCTCCTCCTTCGACCGTTTCAATCGAAACGCCTTCGCTGACGTTTTCTACTTTCGCAAATCTCACCAACGCTAACCCAACGCCGCCGCCCCGAGAGGCGACGACTTTCCCAATCTCTTTACCGTCTTTTTTCGATATGACCGTGCCGTTCACTTTGACTCGTTTACTTTCATCGAAAACGACCGGCACGACGCCTTTCCTCACTTCGCCTTGAAACTCCGCTCTCGCCGTCGGCTCTTGCCCGACGTAACATCCCTTCGTAAAAGAGACCGCGTTTAAATGCGTCAACCTCGTTTCGGCCGGGAAACGATCGCCAAGTTCTAAAGACCCCTCTGGCACGCCATTCGCGTGCCTCCAGTGCGCGTACGCTTTTTCGTCCATCTCTACTTCTTCGTCCGTTTTCTTCGCCGCCGTTCGCGAGACTATCCCGCGTCGTCCTAATCCAAACCATCTCGGGTCCGCCGGTAAGAGCAGATTATCACCATCATCGAAAGGAGGAGGATGCACCACGCGCACGCTCATCTCCTCGCTCGCATCTTCCACGGAAACGTCCGACCGTAACTTCCTCCGCACTATTTGCGTCAACAAACTCTCCTTGGCGGTTCGACACGAATCAATCAAAATCTCACATTTCCCACCACCCACCGCGTGTAAGAACACGTCCGTCACGATTCGTCCTTTCGGCGTCAACATCGCCGCGTACAGTTCCTTCTTCTTCTTTATCACCATCGTACCATTCTCCTCCTCTTCGTTCAATCGATCACCATCTCTGTCGTTATTTAAAAGCAGCGCGTCCACGTCGTTCGTCAGCACGCCTTGGAGCAACTTTTTACAATCCGCACCGGTTAACCGCAACACGGCGCGCGACCGCGTCAGGAACACCCCAGAACCACCTCCACCTCCACCACTCGAAGAAGAAGAAGAAGAAGAAGAAGAAGAACTTCTCCGGGCGAAATTCTCCAGCGTCCGCGCGATCGCTCGTTCCAGAGCAGTAGTAGTAGTAGTAGTAATGGTAGTAGCAGTGGTGCTCATTTCGCGCGTCGTCGTCTCGCGCGTCGTCGTCGTCGTCGTAGCGCACAGTGGCCGAGAGCGCTTCACTTTTTAGGCCAAAACAGGCAAAAGAGTTCTTCTATGCATACGGGTCGCGCTGTGAAGAAAACTGGGTGGGTCTCTCCTGCCTTTCCTAAACCCTAAACCCTAAACTCCTGCACATCAGCGAGATTTTTGCGTGCGCTCTTCCTGCCGCTGTGAGAAAATAATAATTCTGCACAAAAAAGGATCGAGAGAGATAACGGGAGGAGAGGTTACACACACGCGTCTTCGCTCGAAAACAGAAGATCAGAGCGAGAGCGAGACAGAGAGAGCATCTGCCCGGCGCGTGGTGCAAAACGTAGCGAGACACGCACGCACGCACACGCGCTGCAGCAGCGGCAGAGTTTAGAGAGGTAAACTTGAATCTTGAGTGACAAAAGAGAGAAAAGAGGAGGAAAAAAAACAAACAAAAAAAAGACAAAAAAATGAGCAAGCTGACGTGCATAAACATCACGCCGAAGTTTGTGCGGATACACCGAGGCGCCGCTGTTACTGCTACTAAACCGTCGTCGTCGTCCGGCACGATCGCGGCGGCTTCGCAGCAGCAGCGGCGGCGCCTTTTGGTGGTCAGGAGAGGAAGCGCAAATAATAAAAGTAATACTAATTCGACGACGAGTACGACGGCGACGACGAGAAGAGGGTCGAAAACGTCGAGCAGGAAATTTTTTTCGTCCTCTTCTTTTCCGACGAGCAGCAGCGCGCTGAGGGGGAAGTCTCGCGATGATTTTTTTCATCGCGCCAAAGAGTCGACCCCTTTGCGAGCTTTCGGCGCCTCTTCCTCTTCTTCCCCGTCGTTTCGATCGCGTCATTTAGCACCAACGACAACATCGTCGTCGTCGTCGGCGGCGTTTAATAACAAGAAGAACAACAACAACAGCAGCAGCAGCAACTGGCAGCGGAGGAGCACACGTTCTTCTTCTTTTCGATCGCGCGCGATTAACAATCCGTCGCAGAGCGAACAGTTCAGCAGCCGAGGGTTAGAGGAGGTAAGCAGTATAACAACGGAGAAAAATTCTTCTTCTGGGGAAATGATCGACCAAAGCTACGAACTGAACGGAGAAAACTTCGCGGAGCAAACGATCGCGACGCCGTCTGATGGGCCGATAGATGTTTTGCACGCGTCGGCGAAGCAGACGAAGAGTTGGCAAGCGGTGAGGAGAGCGGTGACGACGGGGCCGGTGCAATCGAACGCTTTAATTGGTGGCACGCCGTTGATTGACGTGACAAACGTGCTGAGTTTGAATCCGGAAAAGGTGAAGATTTACGCGAAGTGCGAGTATATGAATCCATCTGGGAGTATTAAGGATAGAATTGCGAGCTATATTTTGCAAGCGGCGATCGATTCGGGTGATTTGAAGGAAGGGATGACAGTCGTGGCGGCGACGAGCGGGAACACCGGGAGCGCCATCGCGGCGGCGTGCGCCATTCGCGGGTTCGATTATATCGTCATTACGAATAAGAAATGTTCGATCGAGAAAATCGACAGCATGAAAGCGTACGGGGGCACGGTTATTGTCGCGAAGAGTGGTGTGGCAGCGGACGATCCGGAGCATTATCAAAACATTGAGAACACGATGGTGAAGGAAAATCCGGGGAAGTACTTCGGCGTGAACCAGTACGACAACTTGAACAACGCGTTGGCGTACGAGGCAACTTTAGGGCCGGAAATTATTGCGCAAACGAAAGGGTTGATCACGCACTTTGTCGCAGGGTCGAGTACCGGTGGGACGTTGACGGGTACCAGTCGGTATTTGAAGAAGGTAAACCCAGAGATCAAGTCCGTGTTGGCCGATCCTCGAGGGTCGGTGTTGTGGGATAATTTCGTCAATGACGTGCCGGAAAATGAGTTAGTCGTCGGTAAGTGGGAGATTGAAGGTGTCGGTAAAGATTCTATTCCTGGCGTTTTGTCCTGGGACGTCGTCGATGGTGCGCAAAGAGGCGACGATGCGTCGAGCTTTTACACCTGTCGCAAAATCGCGAGAGATTTGGGTGTTTTAGTTGGAGGCTCCGCCGGATTAAATTTGCACGCCTGCGCAGTTTTGAGCGGTAAAATTGACAAGGGTGTCATCGTGACCGTCTTGCCAGACTCTGGGGTGAAATACTTGTCCAAGATTTTCAACGACGAGTGGATGAACGAGAAGGGATTCACCGGTAATGAAAGAAATCCGGAGGAAGGAGAAATCTATTGGCGACCAGGCGCGTTCGATCCGTGCACGAACCAAAAGAGTACCAGAATGTTCCCTGTCAACTCGTGCTCGTTACAAGACGACACAAGAAAGCAATGCAATGACGACGAGTTGAACCCGAGAGAACAAACGGAAGCGGAGTTGAGATTTTTGGAAGAGACCGCGGCGAGAATGGTTGAGTACCATCGCCAATCCGTAAAAGTTGGCGAAGAACCGGTGGTTTTGATGAACACTCCAGAAAGCATTCGAGCGATATTTTCCGAAGCTGGCGTTGGGATGACCTTTGAGGACCAAGAACCGGCGTGGAGCGAACAACAGTTGAGAAATGCCGTGACGGCTATCTTGCAAACGTCCGTGCGTTCGTCGTCGCCTTTGTTTTTGAATCAATTATATGCTGGTGTCGATCCGGTTGCGTTAGCCGGCGAATGGGTCTCCGCGGCGTTGAACTCGAACGTGCACACATTCGAAGTCGCGCCAGCGTTGACGGAAATTGAAAAGTCGTGCTTGGAGAAAGTCGCGCGGTGTTGGTTGAAAGTCAAAGCCGGTGCAGAGACGCCCGAACACGACGGTTTGTTCGTCCCGGGTGGATCGATATCGATTTTGTATTCCATATTACTAGCCAGGGACGTCATAGATTCTTCTATTCGCAAAGCAGGAATGGACAGAGACAATAAGTTGGTGGCTTTTTGCAGCGAAAACGCGCACTATTCGTACAAAAAGTCCGCCATCGTTACCGGTTTAGGCGAAGAAAACTTGGTAGCGGTGAAATGTTTACCGAACGGTGCCATGGATCCAGGCGCGTTGCGCGCGGCGATTGCCTCCGCCGTTGCTGCTGGTAAAACGCCATTCTACGTCGGCACGACTGCGGGCACGACTGTTTTAGGTGCTTTTGATCCATTCAATGAAATCTTTGATGTCGTCGACGAGTTTCAAAACGCCAACGGGAAATCGCAACGCATTTGGACCCACATCGACGGCGCGTGGGGTGGTGGTGCCATGCTTTCCAACGAGTACAATCATCTCATGAACGGCGCGGAACGCTCGGATTCTTTCTCCTGGAACCCGCACAAAATGCTCGGCATACCTCTGCAATGTTCGGTGTTTGTCTGCAAGCATGCCGGCTCTTTATCCAAAGCGAACGGCGCCAAGGCTGAATATCTCTTCCAACCAGATAAGAACAACTCCGGCGCGGACTTGGGAGACCGCACCATTCAGTGTGGACGCAAAGCAGATGCCGTGAAGTTATGGCTGGCTTGGAAATTGCGCGGCGACGAAGGTTTCGCTAAATGCATCGACCGATCCTTCCACTTGGCTAAATTCGTCCAGCTCGAAGTCGAGAACTCAGACGGCAAATTTGTCCTGGTTCAACCGGCGCAGTGCTCCAACGTTGGATTCTGGTACGTTCCGCCAAGATTGCGCCCATTCAACCGCGCAACCGCGACCGAAGAAGAATGGGCCGAACTCGGTTACGTCGCGCCCAAGTTGAAGAATGCCATGCAAAAAGCTGGCGACGCCATGATTGGCTTCCAACCCATAGCCAGCATGGGCTACGTGAACTTTTTCCGCCTTGTGTTACCGAACCCGAGGCACATCACGGAAATGGATCTGAGAGCGATGTTGGATCGCATGGACGCTTACGGCCAAGAGTTCTAATCACCAAGAGGAGTAATATTATGTAAGAAAGAGAACGAGTAAGAGGAGGAAAATTTGCAAGCACGGAGGGTGGCTGTTTGTAAAACTATAATACTGGTAATAATAATAACGGCGAGTGGATTTACAATAAATACGATTAATATGAGCACGACCAAAGGCACTCTCAGAGAGTGAGCGAGAGAAAGGAGGACGTGCGATATAATAATAATGATATATAATAATATCGGCAATAACAAGGTCATCTAGGTACCGTAGCACGAAGTTATATAATATTTCTTAATCACACGGATACTTCATTATTAAATCGAAGACGCACTTTTCCTCACTTGGCTTATGGGATGTGTCGTCAGTGACGAGCATGTACGATATGTTTGAAGGCGCCATTTCCTCCAACTCACCAATTGACTTCTTTATTTTGCAACAAGCGTGTTGATAGATGAGAAATGACCGTCAAACCTAAAATCAGAGACATCAGTATGAAGGATCCCAAGAGTAAGCCTCCAACTTGATTTATTCCAAGCGTGACCTCGGGGGAAGCATTGGCCGTTGCTGTGCAAGTTTCGGTGAAATATCTTTTATAAATTGTCTCCAAATATCCTTCCTCTTCGAGTTGCATCAATATAGCATCGAAAATCCAATGATAGTCGGCTCTGCAATTATTGTACGAAGTAACGAACCCACCTCCTGATTTTATAACAGTTTGAGTTATAAGGACGTCACAATTATTCTCAACAAGTCTCTCGGCGTCGATTTTTGGAATAATTAACGCTTTTGCATCGTTCGATTTTGACATTAAACTTTTCACGTCCATTGTGTCCAAAATCTCGCCTCTCGGGGTATTTGTGTCCAGTGGTATATGACCAAATTTACTTTTAAATCTTTCAGTGAGCGGGTCAGAATTGAACATCATCGCTGAACCATGTGTGGCGCTTAAGTCCGCCAAAGTATTGATAGGTACTCGTGCATTTTGCTGATCAATTATAACCGCCGCCAATGTTGCGGTATAGAGTGCTATGAAGCATAAAGTAGAAAAACCCCACACAGCCATCAAACATTTTCCGAGTATTTTCTTTGGCTCAGCGTCGTGTCCACCCGTAAATCGCTCCCAAGAGAGCCAAATTGTATTGGCACCTGTAGCAATCCAGCTATTTTTCCTGTTCACTGGGTCGTCATATTCGATGAACAAAAAAGTGAATGCGTGAAACACAACTAAACACACAAACGCTATCCAAACTTCAGTCGTGAAAGGTTTGAACATCAAAGTCAACATCACTTTTCCAGCGTCAGTTACTTTTCTCACCGCTAAAACACGAGAGACATCGACGTGATAATACCCGCAGGCCAAGCCTAAATGTCTTCGCTCCGTGCTATCTGTCCACCAATTCGTGCCAACGTCGTAATCGTTCGTAAAGTTCAAAGCTAATTCCGTGTAAGTTTCGTTATTCTCCCCAGAAACGTCTCGGTGTAACGTCCAATTTACTGCAAAGCCACCAATCTCAGCAACTTTCATGAAAGTCTCGTAATTCAACCCAGAGAGTCCTCCTTCATCGACACAACTGTTGGTGCAAACGATGTCCGGGTACGGACTATTGTATTGTGGTGTAGGGTAATCTTTAATGTAGACGTACCCTGGATCCCAGTGACTGATGACGTTTAACGTTCTTCCTTTTAATCGTCTCTTCATCTCGTTCCCGAGCGTGTCTGACACGGACGAGATTCCTTCCAAGATTCGCAGCTCGCACGTGTCGTTTACGCTGAGCGTTGCGTTCACGCTTAAAAAGAAGTGCGAGACCAAGGCTTGAAATACTAACGCGAGTGCGATAATCACCCTTTGTGTTCGTGGTGCTTTCGTCTGCATGATTGTGTAATGGGCGCTAAAGTTTGACATAATTGACATACAAACTAAGTTAATTAAAACTAAAGAAATAAATAGAAGTTAATTAAAGCAAGACTGAGGAACCAATGAAAAAAATGCAAATCTCTTCGGGTGAGATCATGATGCAGCCCGACGTTTCCGAGCGTGTCCACTTGACCTTCATTAAAAAAGTAAATAAAATGAAAATGACGATGAACGCGCTTCATGCGATCACACTCCTCGTGGCGTGTTTCAACGCTTTCTTCAATGCCGTGGCATCAAGTGTTATTTCGGAACCACCTCCTCAAGACCTCTGCGACATTGACATCACGATCCCAGACTGGAAGAACTACGAAGTGGTGCGTCTTTTAGGTTAATTCGACCGTTTGTTTTGCTTGTTTTGCTTATTTGTTTTGCTTGTGGCAAAATAAATTTGTTGCTTCTTCTTTCTTCTACTTCCCTACCGCCCACGCGGAACGTGTTAAAAGGAAGAAAAGGACGCGATCCTCGCGCGCGTCCAGTCCCCGCGGGTGGTTTAGCCATATTTCTTTGTAGCAGCGGTGCTCTTTTTTTTCTTCTCCCTCCCCTCTGCCCAATTCAATTCTCTCTCGAGATCTTCAGAGGGGTCACGCTATTTTTTTTATTCTTTTTCCATAGCTGACCTCTTCCATAAAAAACAGAACAATTTGAAAAAACGGTTACAGGGCAAGACGCTTAAAGTAGGCTGCCATTGGGATCCTGGTTTTGTGCATATGTGCAGCGAAGAAGGCCGTAGATGCAAGTTACCAGAAGTAGAGACGCCTGTTTATGCACAACCGTACCCACAAGTCGTGTGCACAGACTGTAAGCAGTTGGATGGCTTGCAGGTTGAGATATTGAAGGCTGTTGCAGAACGTGGTGGGTTCGCCTTAAACTGGACATTGATGAGAGACGTATCCACAGCTAACGGGGAGACCTATACGGAATACGCTTTAAATATTACGCGTGATTTTGACATAGGGGGCAACTGGTGGACTGATTTGGCCGATCGTCGACAAAAAGGTATGGCCAATGGCCATTATCATACTGACGTTTCGCGTCGTCTTGTTGTTTCGAAATCTATCATTAAAATGACGCTTCGCGAAAGTTTTATGTCAGTGTTGGGATTTGAGCCCGAAGTTTGGTATGTTTTCATCATTTTATTTTTGGTGAATGGCCTCATCTACCTATTTTTGGAGTGGGACAGCACTGAATTTAACAACGCTCGACTACGGAATAATTGGTATGGCAAGTTTTCATACACGTTTTGGTTGTCGTGGAATTTTTTTACGTGTGGTCCGACACCAGCCGATCCGGCGAATTTTTGGGCACAAGCTCTCTCAGGTATGTGGGGCTTAACGACACTTGTTTTCAGAGCAATGTATGTAGGTCTTGTAGCGTCAAGCATTATTTTCAATATGAATAACTCTGCGATGATAAGAAATGTTAATGACTTGCAAGATCGTGGTGGAACTGTTGTGATGTTTGAAGCAGATCCGACTAAACAAGCGATTGAAGCTAGGTACGGTGACTGGATGAAAATTGTCTCGGTACCCAGGTCTGATATCACTGCCATCACGAATTTGAACTCGTTTTTGCTAGAACATGAAGCGCAAGCCCTTTTGGTCTCAGACTCGGACGCGAAATTTGTCGTGCAAAATGATTTGGCGTGTGAAGCGGTGAGTACTGAAATACTTTCGAGCCTCGGTGCAGGTTTCATATCGGCTTACTCAGGTTGCCGTGATAATATTCAGTGGGTCATGGATGCCATTATGATGGAGATGGAGCAGTCGGGTGCTATGAACACCATCAGAGCAGCATATGGTACAGGTAACTGTAACCCAGGTACAGTTGACCAGTCTCCTTCGCTTGGACTTGAAGACCTTGCTGGTCTTTTTCTATTTTATTCTGTTGCTGCCACCTTCTACTTGGTGTGCGGAACTATGCAGAAATTCTTTATGCCAGACAAAGATGGCATGTTGCGATACGAACGCGAGTTGCTTGCAAATGCTAACTTTGAAGAGGAAAGAGAAGCTTTTGCCGAGGAGATAAAAAGAGGCAGCAAAATAGATCTTGCTCGATCGTCGTCGCTGGCTCGTCGTCGCTGAAAAAACACTGAGCTCTTATTACTACGAAAGAGATATATACATTTGTTCACATTTAAAATTGCTATGAGTAACTAACTTCATATCTTCACCTCACACGACTCTCCACAATCGCACTTAACCTAATCACGACTGAAGGTTTAATGACCTGGTCTTCGGAGGTCTTCGTGATATTGTCGAGTCATTTCCTGATATGAAAAAGTTGCAAAAAACCGAAAAACTTAAGGAAGTGCTTTGTGTGGTATTTTGGAGTTTGAAGAAAACGAGAAAAAGCGACGAAAAAAAGAAGAAGGACGGCAAACCAAAAATATCTGGCTTGCTGAAGAAAAAAATACTTTGAACGCACCGTGTAGAAAATACGTTGAAACTATGTGACACCTAATTATTTTTTATACTTTTTCGCCGATTTCTTTTTCAGTTCGCGCTTCAACATAGGGTGTGAGCAAATGGTTCGCTCGATTATGCTTTTCGCAGGCTGGGTGACGCTTCTCTTCACTTTTGGTTTCTTCACTTTGGATTTCTTGGGAGCCATATTTTTCTGGTACTTTATAGCCTGAGAAAAAAAATTCAAAAATACCAGGACAATCTTCGTGAAATAAAATGTTGGTATGATGTATATGAACACCACATACTCGACAAAACAATCCGCCGTCGCCATGCGTAAGCGTATGAGCGACGACACGAACAAGTACAATTTCAACAGGAAACGTATACTCGATAGAATACGCGAAGGCTCGATTCCTCAGCAGAACACGACAAAAAAATACGACATATCGAACGCCGAGGTAAACGCGATACGAAAAGAGGGCAATCACCCGCCGCTCGTCGTCGCGTTCGCGCCGTCCGCGTACGCACCAGCGTTAGCCGTCAACGAGGAAACCAAACGCATACAAGCACAATATCTCGAGCAACAACAACTCACCGAAAACGTCAAGGAAGACGAACAGAAACTCGTCCAATCGTTCAAAAAACTTATGGTCGAACAGCGTGGGAAAATACTCAAAGTTCCGCCGGGGCAACAGTTTGCTCTAAAGACGTTCCACGATTACGTGTGGAACAGAGGTGCCGACGGGCAACCAACCTCGTGGGTCATCAACATCACGGGTAAAAAGGCAAAGGAAACAACCATACAAATGCGGTTCGGGAAAGAGAACGATTGGAAATCGGGACAAGTCTATCTCTTCTTCACGAGGTTTCTCCCATCGGAGTGTTTGAAGGACGTTCGTAGGTGTTTGAGAAAAGAACGTATCGGACCGATACTCAAAAAGTTACGCGATAAAGAGGCATCGAACCCCTCGACGACGCTCTCGACCAACCAAGCGCTCTACGTGCTCTACCGAAACTTCCCGGGTCTTTTACCCGAGTTCCAGACCGATTTGAATTGGCTCAACAATTTCAATCGGATTTTTTGCTTTTTTCGTGCGAGCCCTTTTCTTTTTCCTCCTCACACAGAAAAATTTTTGAAATCGTATAATTCCTTTTCACACCTGTCCTCATGCGCGTGGATTTAATATCCGTCTTCTGGCATAATCTGGAAGGCGAGAAGCACAACGAACCGATACTGAGCTGCTCGTTCGATCCTTCTTCGTCTTCATCTTCGAGAGAGAGCGGAGGTAAGCGTCTCGCGACCGCTGGAGGCGACAAGACGATAAAGATTTGGGACGTTTTGGAAAACAAAGAAGAAGAAGAAGCGTGCGAGCAGAAGAAGAGGGACGACGCGAGCGACGAAGCAAAAGTCGGAGAAGAACAGAAACAGAGTCACGTTGAATACAAAGAAACGATCACTCGGCACGCGGCGGTGGTGAATTGCGTGAAGTTCTCGCCGGATGGCGCCATGCTCGCGTCGTGTGGCGACAGAGGCGAGGCGTTCGTGTTTGAGAAGAGAGAGGAGCAAGTGAAAGGAGAGGCAAAGAGCGACTCGGAGGCGGACGTGCATATGCTTGGCTCTGGCAGTAAAATCGATTCTGAACTGAAACAAGGAGAGGAAGACGCACCGTCGCTTTTTAAGTGTAAGTGCGCGTTGCGTGGTGGAACGGCGGATGCGTTGGATTTGACGTGGTCTGCCGACTCTCAGCTCGTCGCGGTGTCGTACATCGATTGGCGGACGATCATTTACGATGTCGCGAACGGTGGGATACCTTTGATTGCGTTCGAAGGTAAAAAAGGAAAAGGTGCATTAGGTGCGAGCAGCGGTAATGGGCACACGAGTTTTGTCCAGGGCGTGGCTTTTGACGCGTTGTCGAAGTGGATAGTTTCTGTGAGCGCCGATCGGACAATGTGCGCTTGGTCAACTAAGAAGGTTAGGATAAAAGCGAAGAAAGGCGATAAACTCAGCGCAACGAAGAAAGTTTGGGCGACGAGCTCGTTCAAGTATAGCAGCTGCGCAAAGAGCGCAAAGAATAGCGTAGATAGCGGAAACCTAGGCAACGAAAGCAACGACGCATGCTCGTCCATGCTCTTTCACGACGACACCTTGCCTTCTTTCTTTAGACGACCGAGTTTCTCGCCGTGCGGTTCGTTCTTAGTCGTACCGAGTGGTATACTCAAAGAAAAACTCTCCGAAAACGGCGATGCGAAGAAAACTGAAACAATAGACTGCGCGCACGTGTTCTCGCGAGACGACTTGACGCAACCGAAAGCATCTCTTCCGTCGCTGAAGCCGTCGACGTGCGTGGCGTTCTCGCCAAAGGTGTTTAAACTGAAGGGCGTGAAGAACGAAGATGAGACAGTTGCTTCAACAAATCCTTTCAGAGGCTTGAAGCACCGATGTATCTTTTGCGTGTGTACAATTGATGGAGCGATCGTGTACGACACTGAAGTTGCTTCTCCTGTTGCCGTAATTTCAAATGCTCACTACGCCGCCGTTACTTGCGCTACTTGGAGCGCCGATGGAAGAACTCTGGTATTGTCTAGCAAGGATGGTTTTTGCTCTTTCGTTCGCTTTCAAGAAGGCGAATTTGGCGAAGAAATTGAAATGCCGAAACTTGCCCCGGAGCCAGAAGAAGCGGAGGAGGAAAATAAGGAAAACGAAACGATAATCCCAGCAGGTAGAAATACGGACCAGGCAACCGTAGATACCCTGTTTGCTAACAACAAAAGTAAGGTCGAAGATACAAATAAAGGTGCAGCGCCGACTGGGAGACGAATAACCCCAGTGGCGATGATGTAACATACTAGTCAGTCATACTTACAGTTGTGGAATTGTAAAGAATGAACACTCTGGGATTTCACATTAAAAAAAATAGCTGTATCTACCAGTCGCTCCCTCATTCTCTTCTCTCTCTCTCTCTCCCACCCTCTCTCTTATTGCTTGGTTTGAATTATATTACTCTTTTCGTTTTAATTGTTTCGTTTCGTTTTGTTTCTCGGTTTATCATTCGTTTTTGTTTCTCGTTTTGTTTTTATTCTCTGGTTTTTGTTTCAGTTATTCGCTTGTCAAGACAATAGTACTCCTATCGAAAGCCCAAACAACTCAACTTCTATTCTCTCTCTCTCTCTCTCTCTCTCTCTCTCACGCTCACGTACTCACTCGCTCCTCACACAGTCAAAATATTTCACACAAACACGCACACACTCACACATCTTCTCACGCGCGCACACTCCCACCTCTTGGCGTGCGACGTTTCTTCGGAGTTTCCGGGCGATGTAAAGATTCCGATTCAGTTGAGCCTCGCCAACCAAACATCTTCTTCATCAAGGATCCTACGATTGTATTCTTCTCACTGTCTTCGTTGCTCGCTTTTGCGGCCGCACTTCGCGACGCGCGCTTGTTGGTGTTGAACTTGGGAGTTCCACTTCCTTCAGCGAGCGCCATGAGTTCGACGTAGCGTTCGTCATCCGCTTCCACGTACTCCAAACCATACTCCAAGACGTCCTCCAACGGCTCAAAGCAAATCGTTAAAGGTTGCGTCGTGGCAAAATCCATCTCTGCCTGCGCTTTGCGTCGTCTCTTAGATGCTGCCGGATTAAAGCACGCTCGTCGTCGTCGTCTTTTTTGTGCGAGCGCACCACCACTGTTTATCAGAGCATTTTTACGCTCTTCTTTTTCAGCCTTTTGGCGTCTCACTGCCTCCGCATCAAAGCAGAACAGGTAGCGATCGCGCTCGGCTTCGGTAGCGAGCTCTGGACGTTCACGAAGTGCTTTCGAGGGCGTCCAGTAGAACCGTGAGAGTAGTGGGCGGCCGTTGTTATGAATCATCCTCTTCTGATACCAGTAGTGATGAACAGTCAAAACGACTGAGCGAGACGGAGCGTGAGGATACTTTTTTTGCATCTCAGCAAAAGCTTTATCCATAGCAGCGTCAGGCTTCACAACGAACGGCTTTGGATGAACAGAAGCGCTGGGAGAAAAAGTTGTTCTCGTACTCGTGCTTTTTTGGGATGTTTTCACGGTTAAGTTCATCTTTTTCTCGAGTAACGCTCGATCAAATACTTCCTCTGTCGCCTCGAGAGAGGACGAGGAAGATTTGGAACCACGCGTCACGCGCTTCGTTAATCCAAATTTACTACAACCACCACTTTCGCGCGCATCGAATGCGAGTGAGTTTGTGCTGTTCTTGTTGATGTGTGTGATTTTATTTTTATATTTCGTTGAATTGTTGTTGTTGTTTTTCTTGGTCTTTTGTTGGATTGGCGTTTTCAGCTCACCCGCCCCGACTTCCACAGTCGAGGGAACCCATTCGGCGGCGCGACGCGCCTGGCGCAACTTCAGCGCAGCGGCGGACTGCCTCGCCGAAGCAGTTCGCCCTTCCAAATGGACTTTCGTCAAAGATTTACTATTAGCGTTGTTCAAACTTCTTGTAACTCTTTTGACGACGAGATCATTGCTGGACCCGTTTCCCGACACGTTTTCCACGTCAGAATCGTTTACATCCGACAACTTTTCCAGTCTCACTAGATGCTCATCATCCGAGCACTCGGAGGAATTTTCAGAACCAGAATTAATCACACTTTTGTTCAATTTCGATTTTGTATGTACTGTTGTTGCAGCTTTCACTTTCTTCGTACTTATGATCCCTCCATCGCCAGCCGCAACGTCGTTTGTGCTCGGAGTTTGTGGGAGTGTCACGCAATCGTTCGTCGCGTCGTTCGAGTTTTCACCACCATTCATAATCACACCCCAGGTATCGTATTTATTCGGCAAACTTTGTCTTTTATCGTTGCGTTTGTAGTGCGGCGGCGAAACCAAAAATGCCTCGTGCATCGGCTGGTCGGACGTCCAGTGTAACGCATCTTCTTCCGTTGACGGCGAATAGCATCTTCCCAGGACGATATCGCACGCGGAGTTCGACGACACCATGCTCGACGCGCACCACGACGCTTCTTCAAAGACGTCGAAAAGTTTCTCCACGTGTTCTTGCGTGACACCGTCTTTACCTTTCATCTCCCCTTGTCTACCACCTTGTGCTCCTCCTTGCTGTTTCTTGTCTTTCTTTTTCATCATCGTAGTATTCATTTTCTTCTTTTCCTTCATATTTTCCGCGACAAACGCATCTCTTTGGGATTCGAGCCATTGCAAATCTTGGTCGTCGCACTCGTACGTCGCCGCTGCGGTATTCGGTCCAAATCTCGCGGCTATGACGCCGTCGTCCGACTTATGATACCCCTGTGGTGGCTTGTACGGTTTCCCATCGTTCATGCTCGCGTAATACTGCGCGGTTTCTGCTTTACCGAACTGTGGCACGTGAATAGTTTCCGTCTTTGCAAACGGATCTTTATTGAAGCCTTGGATGCGCGCGTTCAATTCACGCTGCGTCAACTTCTTCTTATTCCCCTTCGTCGGCGTCGTACTCGTGTCATTTTCTATCCCGTCGTTATTATTAGCACTTCCTCTCTTCGGTCGATTGCCATCGCCTTTCTTCTTGCTCTCTTTCTCAGCCTTTTCTTGCCTCGGCGCCTTCTTTACGCGAGGTTTTTGCTGCACGTTTCTCGTCTTGTTTTGTCTTCTGTTGTCTCTGACGCCGCACGCATTACACAACGTTTTTGGTCCGTCCGGACCGTTACGCCATAACGGCGTCGTGTGCGTGTTGCAGTGGGCGCATCTCTTCCCAGGAATCCCCGATGGCGCTTGAGTGTTCGCCATGTTTTTTCTTTCCTTCTCTCAACCTCTCTCTCTCTCTCGCGCGCGCCAGCTTCCCGAAAAGAGGACACAGACACTTCTTTTCACAAGGGGAAGCACTAATCAATGTTCCAATTCGTCTCTCGCTCGAGCAATAAAAGCACTTTCTGCGTGACGCAAGTAAGAAATAAAGAGTCAAAACGTAAGTACGAGATTTGAGTAAAACGTTCGCGTTCTTCTTCGAGCAAATATCTCAACCAAGCGCGCTCTTTTGAACGCAACGAGTTGCAGAAAATGGGCGGACGAGGGCAACTGGTTTTTCGACACTGACTAGGAAGGCTGAGAGGCAACACGCGCGCGTATTAAATCGCGCCGAATACGACCGGACGCGAAGCTCTCGCGCCCCTAAAAAAAGGAATTACGAAGAAAGGAACCTTAGGTTCAATCGTTTCGGGCGATACAAAGCAGATCGACGCACCTTTACCCCTTCTTTTTTCCCGTTTACACTTCCCCCAGGAGGTCGATGTACACACGCGCGCTCGAGTGACTTTTTCTTTTTTCTTCCCCAAACAAAAGAAATTAATGACTAGAGCAATTTCCTCTCTCTCTCTCTCTCTCTCTTCCACCACGCGAGACGCGAATTTCCTATCGCCTCCGCGCCACGCAATCTCGCCGGAGAAGAAACTCACTCAACTTAAACTTCCTTCCAGACCGGTTTAAGGAGAGCGGTAAATAATATATCACACGCGCGCTGGTGATGCGGCGCGTAATTTTGTGAAAATATTTATATTCGTCTTTTCGTGGGAGGAAAAAAGTACAAAAAATAAATAGAACTTCCTTCTCGAAGCGACGGCAGCAGCCCAGGGAAAAAAAAAGAAGCTTCCCGAAGAAGGGAAAAGTAAGTGCCCCGTGTCGAAATAGAAATTCCCAAACGGGAAGAGAAAGTCTCACCAGGCACCAAGCGCTCTCAAAAAACTCTCCGAACGCAAAGCCCCCCTTCGCCTGCGTTCTTGGTACTCGCGCGGTTTCTGATCGCGTTTGATGTCGTTAAACGCTTCTATTTTGTGCGCCCCTTTCTTCCCCCGATGATGGAACAATCATTTTCCTTTCCTTTACTTTTTAGCCCTTTTGGCACACGAAGAGAGAGAGAGAGAGAGAGAGAATAAAACGATTCCTCTCTGCCTTTTTT
>Ga0255757_10002208_pt1 | contig 18466 bp, 19 predicted proteins | sample 071ome_27_FD_179957 | JGI IMG/M metagenome (GOLD analysis project Ga0255757, IMG submission 179957) | Coastal salt marsh microbial communities from the Groves Creek Marsh, Skidaway Island, Georgia - 071409AT metaG (version 2) | ecosystem: Environmental > Aquatic > Marine > Intertidal zone >...
GCGCAGGCTGCCCCAGTTCTGGGCGCTGATTTCCACGGTACTGGAGAAAGTGTCAGGTAGAGCGGATGAAGTTGTCGTGGCTCCCGGTGATGAGTATTTTATGGACGAAGACAGCTGGTTCATTTTCATCGATGGTAGCGGACACCTTGCCGATGACGTAGCGGATGTGGATGATGAGTTCGGTTGTCGGCCGTTTTCCTCGGCCAATACAGGGGTGTTGAGGGCAGAAACCGAATGTCGCCTGGCCAGGTTCCAGCAGGCCCGTTTCGCCAGCCTGTTGTCGGGTACCCCGCAGCGGAATTATCTGTTGCGCAAATTCCGCGTTGATCGCAATGACCCTGCGGTGGATTGGTTGCTGGGTGGTGTCACCATCAGTTAACGCTTCACCGGCTGATGGTGAATTCCTTGTAGTGTTTCAGCGCCGAAAAACTGCTGTTGACACCTGAGACCTCTGCCAGTGGTGGACCCTCATGCAACCACTGCAGCAGGGCTGCCAATGTTTCTTCATCGCCCTCTACCGACACGCTGCCATCGGGTTCATTGCGGACTGTGCCCACAAGCCCCAGGCGATCGGCAGTCTCCTTGGTACTTGCCCTGAACCAGACACCCTGCACCTTGCCCGTGACCCATACATCAAGATGTTTCATGGTTTCTGTTCCTGTTGCGCAGAGGTGGGTCAGGCTGCGTCCCTGACTTCGGCATCTGTAACCTTGTCGAGCCGGCGCAGGTCGGGAAACAGCAGGTAACCCCCCAGGGCCACGGCAAGTGCCATGGCGGCCCCTGACAGCACCGTAGCGACCGGGCCCAACACGGCCGCCATCGAGCCGGCGCGGAAATCGCCCATCTCATTCGAGATGCCGATGAACAGCATGTTCACCGCATTGACGCGACCGCGCAGCTGATCCGGGGTCGCCAGTTGAATCAGCGTGCTGCGTATGTTTACGCTGATCATGTCGGAGGCGCCATAGACCCATAATGCCGCCAGGCTCAGCCAGAGCACCGTGGACAGCGCGAACACAAACACGGAAGCGGCAAAAATCACCAGGGCGCCAAACAGCATCAGCCCCGACTTGCGCATCGGGGGCAGCTTGGTCAGCACGATGCCCATCATGACACCGCCCAGTGCCGGCATACTGCGCATCAGTCCCAGGGTTTTTTCATCCATTTGCAGCACATCCACCACATAGACAGGCAGCAGGGCCATGACGCTGCCGGTCAGCACGATCAGCAGGTCCAGCGAAATACTCGGTAGGACAATCGGGTTCTGCTTGACATATCGGATACCGCCAAGCAGCAACTCCATGCCGCGGCCGGACGGCTTGTTGATATGCAGTGGCGGCAGCTGCAGGTATAGCAATGCCCCGGAACATACCAGGCCAACCAGGAACCAGTAGGTGTTGTAATCGACCCAGGCGATCAGCATGCCGGCAGCAGCGGGGCCCAGTGTCTGTGCGGTCGTCCAGGTAGTGCTGGTAATGGCGACGGCTCGTTCCAGAAATGCGCTGCTGACGATGTTCGGCAGTATCGCCGCCGAAGCCGGTCCGTAAAAAGCCCGGGTCATGCCGTGCACAAACAGCAGGCTGAAGATCATGGTGCGGTTCAGGTCTCCGTCGTTCATGCTCAGGGCCAGGCCGATGTACACACAGGCTTCCACCACCGTACAGGTCACCAGTACGGCCTTGCGGGGAAAATGGTCCACGACCCAGCCAGAAACAATGAACAGCAGTATCATCGGCGTGATCTGCATGAGGCCGACCAGGGCCAGGTCGAAAGGATCGTTGCTGTAGGTATACAGGTGCCAGCCGATGGCGACAGACAACATGGCGCTACCCAGGGACACCAGGATCCTGGCGCTGAGGTAGGCAACAAAATGGAATTGGGGCATGTGCGGGTGACTACCTGGCGGCAGTGACCTCCATTTCGACCAGCGCCCCCGGCGAGGCAAGGGCGGTGACACCTAGCAGGCAGCCCGTATGCTGGCAACCCCGTGCCTTCAGGTTGGCTACCATGTGGTCATGCGCTGCAAGCATCGCAGCGAAATCGGTGGTGTAGATATTCAGGCGCACAACGTGCGAGAAATCCATGCCGCCCTGGCCCAGGATAGTGCCGATGTTTTCCAGGACCCGGTCGATCTGGCCCGGCATGTCATCGGGATGCAGACAGTGGCCGTTTTCATCACTGGCGGTCTGGCCTGCCAGGAAGAAAACCGTGCCGGCATCTTCCACCAGGTTGCCGTGAACAAAACCCAGGGCTTCCTGCCAGGTCCAGGGATTGACGGTGGTGCGTTTCATGAGAAGCCCCTTTTGGTCATCATGTGATATTCAGGCGAGTGGCAGTCGCCAACCCTTTGCTGATCGCCGCTACCCAGCGTTTCAGGTTGCCGGTTCCGGCTGGACTTTTTCTGTCCTGAGCATTCTATTAATGCCTTTTGCCAGCAGTTTATCGTGGTTGTGTTTTTCTTCCAGGTAATAAGTCAGCGGCGTGTAGACAATCAGTTCCAGTACGCTAAGCAGGTAAAAGTATGAGGCCTCAAAGGGAATTGCCGTGCGCGTGTTTTTCCAGACGCTGATGTCGCTTTCCAGGTTGAACATCAACTTCAGGGTCACATACAGGAAAATGCCCATCGACCAGCGCAGCATTGACAGGAAGGTGCGCGTGGTCCCCGTATACCAGTCAAAGACCAGCAGTGTGCCGCCGCCGTAGCAAACAAAAATCAGCAAGGAGAAGAAGATCATGCCCAGTGGGCCATCCACTTCGTAGGCGACCCAAGCAAAGCCACCGGCCATGACGATGAAAATGGCAAACAGGCGCCAGCGCAGGTATTTAGAACTGGTCTGCACCAGCAGCGGAATCAGCAGCAGGATGCTGCTGGCCACGGCCAGGAACTCGGCCTGGATCATGTACCCGAGAATGTCCAGATTGGCGCTAAGCAGGTATTGTCCTTTGCCTCGCAGAAGACTGTAATTGTAGAGTAAGGCCACCAGGAACGGTGGCAGGGCGGCCGCCAGGCAGTAAAACATCACCCGTTCTTTATGCGGGATTTTTGCCACAGGGACTCTCCGGTTGCTAAGCGGACGGGGCGTGTCGTCGGTGGCTTGACGGCCCTTGCAAGCGCTTAATTCTGTTGTGGTTTTTAATATGCTGTCGGGATTTTAATTATGAAAGAGGGGGTTGTTCATGTACAGCGCCAATTGCCGGGCTGGTCAGTATGAAAATTTGGAGAAACCCCCTTTCGGGTCGAATCAGGTCAAACAAAGTCCTGTCTAGTATGTCAGGATGATCAGGCGCCTGTTGCCAAACTCCAGTATAATCGTTCGCCCTGATTACAGCGCAGACACGTTGTGTGTTTAACATATAAGACATTGAATAAATTGAAAAAATTAGTGAAAAGAATGCGAAACAAACGGTTTCTGCTGTTACCCGTGGTATGGATGATGCCGCTGGCCATGGCCCAGGATGGTAGTGCCCCGGGGGAAATGCTTGATGCCTTTTGTGGTGACTGTCACAACAGTGAAGACTGGGCCGGCAGCGTTGCCTTTGACCTGATGTCCATGGATAACGTCGGTGGTGATGCCGAGATCTGGGAAAAGGCTATCAGGAAGCTGCGGGGCAGGCTCATGCCGCCACCGGGCAGTGACCAGCCCGAACAGGAAACCATTGATGCGTTCGTGGCCTGGATGGAAAGCAACCTGGATGACGCCATTGCTGCCGGTCATGGTGCCATGGCCGGCCATGTCCCGGTGCAGCGCCTGAACCGGACCGAGTATGCGATTGCCGTCAAGGAGCTGCTGGGGGTGGATATCAATGCTGCCGATTACCTGCCGGCGGATATCGAAGTCGATGGCTTCGATAATATTGCTGCGGCCCTGAGTGTCTCGCCGTCGTTTCTCGAGCAGTATGTCAACGTGGCCCGTGCCGTGGCCGAGCTCGCGGTTGGCCAGCCGGTACCGAAAGTGGCCAACGCCTATTACCAGGTGCAAAGCGGCGATCAGGACACGTACCAGGAAGGTTTTCCGCTTGGTACCCGCGGTGGCATGAAGGTCACCCACAACTTCCCGGCTGATGGCGAATACCGCCTCAATATTCTCGATCTCGACGTTGGCCTTTATCCGCGTTCCATCGAAACCCGCCAGACCCTGGTGGTACTGGTTGGAGGTGAAGAAGTGTTCCGGAAAAACATCGGGGGGCTGGAAGACTTCGAACTGGTGAACAAGGGCGGCGCGCCTGCTGCTGCCACGATCATGGAACGCTTCCAGAACATACCGCTGGAAGTGACTGCCGGGGTCAAGGACATCGTGGTGACGTTTATCGAACGTGCCCGTGTGGAAACCGATGAGCTGATCGGCGGCTTTACCCCTTACGGCGGTTTTGCCTTCACAGGCTCCCTGCGTGTACCGCGTTTGCTCGACGGAATCCAGGTGGTCGGACCCTTCAATGCCACCGGTGTGTCGATGACCGACAGTCGGGAAAAGATTTTTATCTGCCAGCCAGAGGCGGCCCGCGAGGAAAAGGCCTGTGCCATGCGCATTGCCGAGCACCTGGCTCGCAAGGCCTATCGCCGGCCGATTACCCAGGATGACCTGGATACCCTGCGGCCTTTCTTCGACATGGGGCGCCAGGGACCAGGCGGCTTTGACCAGGGGGTAGAACACCTGGTAGCTGCCGTGCTGGCCAGTCCCGATTTCCTTTATCGCGGTATTTCCCCGATGCGTGACATCGGTGATGCCGAAGTGTTTCCCCTCAATGACCTGGAACTGGCCACCCGGCTGTCCTTCTTCCTCTGGGGCCAGGGGCCGGATGACACCCTACTGGCGCTGGCCCAGGACGGTGTCATGAAAGAGGCCGACACCATGAATGCTCAGGTGAAGCGCATGCTGGCCGATCCGCGTGCCGAGCACTTGGTCAGCAGCTTCGCCCTGAAATGGCTGAACCTGGATGAGCTGGACGTAATTGACCCGGACCCTAACCTGTTTCCGGATTTTCGCGACCAGATGTATGACCTGTTCACCGAGGAACTCACGCTGTTCCTGTCCAGTGTGCTGCTGGAAGACCGGCCTGTGATTGACTTGCTGCAGGCCGACTGGACCTACCTTAACGAGGCCCTGGCCCTGCACTACGGTATTGAGGGTGTCTTTGGTGGCCAGTTTCGTCGTGTTGAACTCGCTGACGAACGTCGCTGGGGCATTCTCGGCAAAGGCGCGGCATTGCTGAGAACCTCTTACGGCGATCGCACCTCACCGGTATTGCGCGGTGCCTGGGTGCTGGAAAAACTCATGGGCACGCCGCCTTCTCCGCCACCGCCCAATGTGGAAACCGATTTGTCCGTGCCGGAAGGACAAAAGCCGACTACCGTGCGGGCGCGCCTGGAACGTCACCGCGAAGCCCCTAACTGCAACCAGTGCCATGGCGTGATCGATCCCATCGGCCTGGCGCTGGAAAACTTCACCGTGACCGGTCAGTGGCGCAACGTAGACAGGCTGGCTGAAGCGCCTATTGATGCCAGCACCGTGCTGCCCAATGGCAAGCCTATTGAAGGAGTGGTGGAACTGCGTGAGGAACTGGCCAGCCGGCCGGAACAGTTTGCGCTAGCCCTGACTGAAAAGCTCATGATGTATGCCCTGAACCGTGAACTGGAATATTTTGACATGCCGCAGGTGCGGGCCATTGTTCGCCAGGCGACTTACAGTGACTACCGGCTGTCAGCTCTGGTGTCAGGCATCGTCAACAGCGAAGCCTTCCGTATGCAGGCCCTGCCGCATAAAGAATCCCCTCAAGCCACCCAGGTGGCGGCAGTCATTGCGGAGTAGGCCCATGCCAAACCGTGCTGTGAATACCACTCGCCGCCGCCTGCTGGGCGGTACTTTAAGTGCTGTTGCTCTGGGCGGATTACCGCGGATCCTGGTGGCTGCCGACAACCCGGCCGTGACCGCAATCAGCGATTCGCTGCATCTCATCAGCGGGGTGGGTGGCAATGTGCTGGCTTATGCCAGTGAAGGCGGCCTGCTGCTGGTGGACACCGGTGCGGCAAACCACACCAATGCCCTGCGCCAGGCCCTGGCAACGTTTGCGGGCGGGGACAGGGTCCACACCGTATTCAATACCCACTGGCACACTGATCAGGTAGGCGGTAATGCCGTGTTCGGCGAGCAAGGTGCCACCATTTATGCCCATGACAAAACCCGGCAGTATCTGTCGATTCCGTATTACCTGCCTGCCAAGGAACGCTACCAGCCCGCCATGCCGGCAACAGCCTGGCCCGAACATACTTTTTACGACGGCGGTGAGCTCAACAGCGGGGGTCACACCCTGCAATACGGCTACCTTGAAATGGCGCACACTAATGCCGATATCTATGTCCGCTTTCGCCAGGCCAACGTCATTGCCGTGGGGGATGTCGTGTCACCGCAGCGTGATCCGTCTTTTGACTGGTACAGCGGCGGCTGGATTGGCGGGCGCGTGGATGCCCTGAACCGGCTTCTCGATCTGGGTGACAGCAATACACAGTACGTCCCGGCATATGGTCCAGTCATTACCCGTGCCCACGTCGAGGCGGAACGCGACATGATGCAGTTCCTGTATGGCACCCTGGTCGACCAGGTGCGCATGGGCTTTGATTACGAGGACAGCCTGGCAACCGGCATCATGGATAACCTGCCGCGCCAGCTCGATGATCCGGCACAGTTTCTCTATGACGCTCACAAGGGGCTATGGGCTCATCACAACAAGCTTGAGCCGAATATTGTTTAGCAGAGCGGCAAGAGATGAGAGGCAAGAGGCAAGAGATGCTTCGACAGGTTTGATGGAAAGAATATGCGTATGAGATACCTGAAAAAATATAAAAACACTTTACGGCAATGGCAGGTTTCACTCCTTGCCTTTTGCCTCTTGTCTCTTGCCTCTGCGACAGCAACTGCGCAATCACTGCCTGACCTGGTCCAGCAAGGCCATCGTGCCGAAGCCATGCAACTCATCCGGCTCGGCGAGGACGTGAATGCCCGGCAGGGTGATGGTTCCACCGCACTGTTGTGGGCGGTATACCACGTTGACGCCGAGCTCACCGAGGCCCTGCTGAGCCGGGAAGCTGATCCCAGCCTGATGAACAGTTTTGGTTCCAGCCCACTGGCGGAGGCCGTGAAGTCCGCCAACGTGGAGCTGGTGGAAATGCTGCTGGATGCCGGCGCTGATCCGGAAAGCGCCAATGCCGACGGCCAGACCGCTTTGATGCTGGCCGCTCGTACCGGCGTCGTCCCGGTAGCGGAATTGCTGCTGGCACACGGTGCCAACGTGAACGTGTCGGAACAATGGCGCGGCCAGACGCCGCTGATGTGGGCAGCCGCCAGTAACCATGCCGGGATGACCCGCTTGCTGCTGGCACATGGTGCCGATGTCTCGGCGCGTGCTGATGCCACCGACTGGGGCAGTCAGATCACCTCCGAGCCGCGTGCCCAGTACCGACCCACTGGCGGCCTGACAGCCCTTTTGTATGCCGCCCGGACCGGTTGCCTGGATTGCGTGCAGGCCATCCTGGATGCCGGTGCCGATATCAACAAGCCGACGCCGGATGCGGTCACGCCCCTGATGGTCGCCATCGACAACCTGCGTTTTGATACCGCCAAACTGCTGCTCGAAGCTGGTGCGAATCCGCACCTCTGGGACTGGTGGGGCCGGACCGCGCTCTATATCGCCATCGACATGAATTCCTTCCAGGGCATGTCGCAAAGCCGGCGCAGTGCCCAGACTGGCGAAGAATCTTCCGAGACCACGGCTCTGGATATCGCCCGCATGCTGCTTGAAGCCGGTTTGAACCCGGACCCACAGCTCAACTTCCACCGTCCTGGTCGTGGCGGCAACAGTGGTCGTTTCGTGGATGATCATCTCACCACCGGCGCGACGCCGCTGCTGCGTGCCGCCAATTCCCATGATGTGGATGCCATGAGGCTGCTGCTTGAATATGGTGCCGACGTGGAACTGCCGAACGTGATGGGCGTGACGCCGTTCTTGGCGGCGGCGGGATTTGGTAATCGCCGGGGCCAGTTGCGCGGGACCTATGAAGACGGGCGCGAAGCCCGGGTGATTCCAGCACTGGAAGTGCTGCTGGCCGCCGGTGCCAATATCAATCGCCCGATTGAAGACACCCAGAGTCATAACGCCCGCATTGCGCGTATGTCGACCATGACAAACCGTGATGGCCAGACGCCCATCTTCGGTGCCATAAAACAGAACTGGCCGACAGTCGTAGACTGGTTGGTGGCCCATGGTGCTAATGTGACCTTGGTGGATGCCCGCGGCAAGAACATTGTTGATGCTGCTACGGCCAATGAGGCCGGTGGTCGTGCGGATCGCCCGGTCGATAATGCCATGATCGAGAAAGCCAGGGCATTGCTGGGGCAGTAAAGGGATATTGCCCGGGCGAGACCCCGGGAGCAGGAATGAAAACGCCGGGTAAATCCCGGCGTTTTTGTTTACATCATTACCAGACCGTTGACCCAGGCCAGGGCGGCTACTGTGAGCAGGGGGGGAACCAGCATCAACAGGGTCATCTTCTTTGCTTTGATCATTTCAGTTTCCTCATACACACTTCAGGAAGGGTGGATATTGTGATTCGGCGGCATCTTAATCATTTCCCGCCGCGCTGTGGAATGGTTCAAGCCAGTGCAATCATTGTTTTACCCGGTGACTCATTATTCCCCGACATCCAAAAAGAAAGGGGCAGGCTCAAGAGGAGATAGTGGGTATGCCTGCCCCTTGCGTTGACCCGGGCCGATGGAGTGCGGCCCCGGGCTTCACGCCATCGGGTTTGGAAAGTAGGCAACCCAGACCATGCAGACGGCGGTAACCACCATCGGGAAAAGCATGAGCAGGACCATGTTTCTGACTTTGACCATTGGTTTGACTCCTTGATATGCGGTGGATGGTTGGCAATTGTTTGCCTTACTACAGTCATTGCAGGAGGTGTGCCAACATTTGAGAAAAATTGTAACTAACTGAATTATTTGAAAATAATTTTTCAGGCTGGGAAAAAAGCCGTTTCCGGGTGCTTGACACTCCTGTTAGTCATGCCAAATTTGGTACACTATTTGCCAGAATTGACACGAGCTGTCCAAAACCACAATGGAACTGATTACCTCCGACCAGCAATCCCCCATGGCAGCCATGCTCAATGGCTATGACTGTCCGGCCATTCTTGTCTCTGCCGATTATGAAATCCTGGCGACCAACACCCGTTACCAGGAGACTTTCGGCAAGATCGATTTTTCCAAAACCAACCGCTGTTTCCAGGTGTCCCATGGCTACAAGGTGCCCTGTGACCAGGCCGGGGAAGATTGTCCGCTTGGCGCGGCCAGGCGTTCCGGGCACAAGGAGCGCGTGCTGCATATTCATCAGACACCACGCGGCAAGGAGCATGTCGATGTGGAGATGCTGCCTATCCACAACGCGCAGGGAGAGCTGATCTACTTTGTGGAACTGCTGCACCCGGTGCCCCTGGCGAGCGGGGAAGTCAGTGACAAGCAGATGGTGGGAGAGAGTCCGGCATTCAACGTCATGCTGGAGAAGATCGCCCGTGTCGGTGCTGCAGACATTTCCGTGCTGTTGCTGGGGGAATCGGGAACCGGCAAGGAACTGGCAGCCCGTGCCATTCACGAGGCCAGTGAGCGCAAGGACAAACCCCTGGTGACGCTTGAATGTACCGGATTGACGGACTCGCTGTTTGAAAGCGAACTCTTTGGTCACGTCAAAGGCGCCTTCACCGGGGCAGTCTCAAACAAGAAAGGCCTGGCGGAACTGGCCGATGGCGGCACCCTGTTTCTCGATGAAATCGGGGATGTGCCGTTGCCCACCCAGGTGAAACTGCTGCGCCTGATTGAAACCGGCACCTTTCGTGCCGTCGGCAGTGCCGAGGTGCGGCGATCCGATTTCCGCCTGATCACCGCTACCCATCGCAACCTGCCACAGATGGTAGCCAACGGCGAGTTCCGGGATGACCTGTACTACCGCATCAATGTTTTTCCGATTCATTTGCCGTCTCTGCATGAGCGCACAACCGATATTCCCCTGATTGCTGATGCCCTGCTCAAACGTCTGCCGGGCGGCAAGGATTTCTCCCTGGGTAAGGCAGCAAAACAGGTTCTGGCGAAACACCACTTTCGCGGCAACATCCGTGAGTTGCGCAATATTCTGAGCCGGGCGGTCGTACTCAGCGATACGCCCGAAATCAGCGTCGACACCATCAACAGTTGTTTCTTTGACCAGCCCGCCAGCCTCGTTAAAGCCGCGAAGAACGCGGTGACCGATGCGGCCGAGGTGGATCTGAAAACCCTGGAGCAGGATTACATCAGCGAGTTGCTGCGGCGGTATGACCAGGACAAGGAAAAGGTTGCCGGCATTCTTGGCATCAGCCTGCGCTCCTTATATCGCAAGATCAGCGAACGGGATGATGCGTGATCCAGCCTTGCTGCTGGTGCTGGTTTTGCCGTGCCGAAGCATGGGGGGCGATTAGCCCGACACCAGGGTCAACCTGCCTGTCTGTTCCATTCGAGCACGGAAGGAATCAGGTCTTCACTGGCCATGGCCTCGGCACAGTAAAAGCCCTGGATATAATCCACGCCAAGGCTCCTGCACAGACTCCACTCTGACAGGGTTTCCGCCCCTTCCGCTATGATGGTCATCCCCAGCCTCCTGGCCAGCTCGACACTGGTTTCCAGAATCGCCATGGCGGACGAATTGCTCCGGGCGCTCTTTACGAAAGCCTTGTCGATTTTCAGTTCGTTGAAGGGAATGGCTTTGAGCTGGGGCATCGAGGAGGTGTCTGTGCCGAAATCATCAATCGACAATTTGAATTTTTTCAGGTGCAGCCGCATGAATACTTCGAGGCAGCTGGCGGCTTTTTTCATGATCTGGGTTTCGGTGATTTCGACGATGATGTTGTGCGGACTGACAGCGTATTCTTGGGCAATGTCCTGCAGAAAATCCGGTAACTTGTCGAGCATGAACGTGTTAATGGAGAAGTTGATGGATGCGCTCAACGACAAGCCGGCGCTGTGCCAGGACGAAATCTGCTGGACCGCCTTGCGATAGATGGCAAACGTCAGCGGGTTGATCAGGGCCTGTTGCTCGGTCAGCGGAATGAAGGCGCCCGGGCCCGGCAGCCCGCGATCCATGTGCTGCCATCGTGGCAGGTTTTCGACACTGGTGATCCTGCCGCTGCTCACTTCCACCTAGGGCTGGTCGTAAGGCGCAATTTCCTGGTAGTCGGTGCTTTTAGTCCAGCTTCCAGTTCACGGCGGGTAATGGCTTCCGGGGGCAAATAAGGGGTCGGCTTGGGTTTGTGGCCGCGCTGCGTGCCGCTGGTGGTGAAGCCTATTATGTCAAGATCGAAGATGGCACTCACGGCTCCATGGTGGTGCCCAGCACCGCACAAATTTTCGAGTTTTTCTCAATTCACTGACAACCCAGACAGAGATTCCCTGCAGCGGCCTGGAAAGGGCCCTGTTCGACTAATGCCGTGCCGTCACCTATCATGATCCGAGAGGTGTAAATAGAACATTAAACAGAAGAATAAAAATAAAGGAGTACATAGTGGACCTGGTTGATTTATTTCCACGCACGATTGCTGTTGCCCAGTTGTCATCACTGACGCCTGAGGTTATCAAGGACGCTATCGCGTACATGGATGAGGCTGAGATGGTTCAGTTGGGATCCGATGGCGGTTATACCGAAGAACAGCAGGTACTTGATCAGCCGGTCTTTCACGCCGTGCGCGAAGAAGTGCTGGGGCTGGTGAAAAAACTCAGTGAAGCTTACTGCCACGAAGTCGAAAACGTCAGAATTTGCAATTCCTGGGGTAACGTGGTCGGTTACGATCAATCCATTCGCTACCACCGTCATGACAACAGCTATATCAGCGGTTCTTTTTATCTTACTGACGGGTCAAAATTTAATCTGCTTAATAATTTCCACAACGACATGTTCGGTATCGTGCCGCGCGTCAGGCCGGACGCCAACAGCTATCGGGCCCTTGAGGCGCTGGATATCGATCCGGTGCCGGGACGAATTGTGCTGTTTCCGTCTGGCATGTATCACTGCGTGGTGCCATCGGTCAGTGAAAAGAAACGCTACTCTATAGCCTTCAATACCGTGCCTGTCGGGCATGTGGGCAAGCCAACCAGTTACCTGGAGTTATAAAACGAATAGCGCAGTAGGCGCTCAAGCAAGGGGAATCCATATGCCTGAACAATCAGGAAAAATGAAAGCCATAATCATGCTGTTTGCAGCCATCGCCGTCAGTGCTGTGCTGGAACCAGCCCGGGCCCAGGTGCCCATTACGACAGCAGACACGCTGCTGGACCGCATCCAGATCGAGGACATGCTGCTGGCGTATTATTACGGTTTTGAGGTCGATGAAGGCCATGACTGGACGGCGATGTACACCGATGATGCCGTGCTGGATATCAATGGCTTGGTCTATCGGGGCAAGGCGGAAATCCAGGGCCTGTACAACAATTACGATGAAATCTCACCGGAAGAGAATGTGCCCGGCAAGGTGCACGTGCTGATGACCAATCCGCGCATTATCGTGACAGGCAATACCGCCACGGCGCACATGATCTACACGGAAGTGATGAACGACACGGTCTACCTGGCGCCGCGCCTGATCGAACAGGGAAGGGAAGACACCAAATTCAGCAAGATCGATGGCACTTGGTATATCACCGAGCGCCTGATCACCCAGGACGGCGGACTGCCGCCAGCCTATTACGATACCTACAAGCCGCGCTGAGGCTTAGGGCTTTTCCAGCGCGATAGCGACGCCTTGGCCAACGCCCACACACATGGCGGCAATACCGTTATCCGCACCGGTATTGGCCATTTGCAGGGCCAGCGTGCCGGTGATGCGGGTGCCGGAAGCGCCCAGCGGGTGACCGATGGCAATGGCGCCACCGTTCGGATTGATATGGGCCGCATCATCCGGCAAGCCCAGTGCCCGTGTCGATGCCAGTACCTGGCAGGCAAAGGCTTCGTTGAATTCAAACAGCTTGATAGCCTGGATATCCAGGCCAAAACGCTGGCACAGCTTTTGAGTGGCCGGGGCCGGGCCGTATCCCATGATACGCGGCGCCAAACCGGCACTGGCACCGCCAGTGATTTTGGCCAGGGGCGCCAGGCCATGCTTTTTCAAGGCATCCCCCGATGCCACGATCACCGCTGCGGCACCATCGTTAATGCCTGATGCATTGCCGGCGGTGACCGAACCCCCTTCCTTGAACGGCGTACTCAGTTTGGTCAGAGCATCCAGGGTCGTATCGGGGCGCGGATGTTCATCCGTGTCGACCATCACCGGATCGCCTTTGCGCTGGGCAATGCTGACCGGACAGATTTCCTGTGCCAGGCGCCCGCTTGCCATGGCCGCTGCCGCACGTTGTTGCGAGCGCAGGGCAAAGGCATCCTGGTCTGCCCGGGAGATATCGAATTGTGCGGCGACATTTTCGGCCGTCATGCCCATGGAGTCGGTCCCGTAGAGTTTCTCCAACAGCGGGTTGATGAAGCGCCATCCCAGTGAGGTTTCATAGATTTCCGCTCTCTGGCTGAAAGCCTTGTCGGCTTTTGGCATCACCAGGGGCGCACGTGACATGCTTTCCACACCACCGGCAATGAAGAAGTCACCTTCGCCGGCCTTGATTTGGCGTGCTGCGCTGAGGATGGCTTCCATGCCGGATGCGCACAGACGATTCAGGGTGATACCGGGAACTGTCTCCGGCAGGCCGGCCAGCAGCAGGGCCATGCGGGCCACGTTACGGTTATCCTCGCCGGCCTGGTTGGTGCAGCCGTAGATGACGTCATCCAGTGCCGCCCAGTCCACGCCATCATGGCGCGCCATCAGGGCCTTGATGGGTTCGGCGGCAAGATCATCGGTACGCACCATGGACAAGGCGCCGCCATAGCGGCCGAAAGGGGTCCGGATGAAATCGCAGATATAAGCGTCGGTCATGGCAGGCTCTTGGTTGTCGGGAGTCAATGTGACATTTGGTGTTCGTGGCTGAAGCCGCTCCTACAGATCTTCGATATGTCGTAGGAGCGGCTCGAGCCGCGAACATTATTCGATCTCTTCTGTGTAATCCGCTTCCGTGCTCGCCGCAATGTCTTCCAAGGTGTAACCCGGCAGCAGCTTCTTCAGTACCAGCCCCTTGTCCGTGAAATGAAAGACGGCGCGGTCCGTCACCAGCACATCCACCACGCCGGTTGCTGTCAGCGGTAGGGTACAGGCTTTCCTCACTTTTGAATTACCGCCGCGGTCGCAATGGGTCATGGTGACAATTAGGCGCCTGGCACCCGAAGCCAGGTCCATGGCGCCACCCACACCGAGCAGGGGTTTGCCGGGGACGGCCCAGTTGGCCAGGTTGCCGGCCGCGTCCACTTCCAGTCCCCCCATGACGGCCACATCGACATGGCCGCCGCGAATCATGCCGAACGAGGTGGCACTGTCAAAATAGGAAGAGCCGGGTAGGGCGGTCACAGGAATCTTGCCGGCGTTGACCGGGTAATCCAGGGCGCCGCCGGATTCCGGTGCCGGGCCGACCCCGAGCATGCCGTTTTCCGTATGCATGATGATGCCGGATTCCGGGGTGATCAGGTCCGCTACAAGCGTAGGAATGCCAATGCCCAGGTTCACGACCTCGCCAGGGTTGAGCTCATCCAGGACTGCCTGGGCCATGGCCATGCGTGTAGCATCGACTTTCTTAGCACTGCCGGCAACCGACGCTGAGGATCCCAGGTCTGCTTCGGTGGTATGGGCCTGGACCAGGTAATCCACAAAGCAGCCCGGCGTATGAATGGTGTTGGGATCGAGTTCACCCACCGGCACGATTTCCTCTACCTCGGCAATGACCAGCTTTGAGGCGGTTGCCGCAGCCTGATTGAAATTGTTTTCCGTCATGCGGTATTGCAGGTTGCCGGCAGTGTCGGCCTTCCAGGCGCGGATCAGGCTGACATCGCCGCGAATGGGTTTGACCAGGACCATTTCGTGGCCATCGATCACTTTGGTTTCGCGGCCTTCGGCCAGTGGCGTGCCCGCGGAGGTCGGCGTGTAAAAACCGCCGATGCCGGCGCCGCCGGCGCGGATCGCTTCGCCCAGGCTGCCCTGCGGAATCAGTTCCACCGCCATGCTGCCATCCTGGGCCGCGGCAACGGCTTCCGGGTTGCTGGTAAAGAAGGAACCGATGGCCTTGCTGATCTGGCCGTTGCGCAACAGGCGCCCTCCGCCGAGGCCCGGTTCGCCGACATTGTTGCCCACATAGGTGAGGTCCTTCACGTCGGTTTCGGCAATGGCATGCAGCAGATGCACCGGGTTACCGGTCATGCCGAAGCCGCCGACGATCAGTGTATCGCCGTGATGTATATGGCTAGCAGCCTCCTGGGCAGTTATGACGGGTACCTGTTTCATGAGGTGTTGTTCTTGGTCTGGTGTTGTGGGCTGATGTTCAGGCGGTGTTATACCAAACCGCGCCGCCTCAGGATACCGGGATCGACTTTGCAGCGGCATTCCGGATAATCAGCAGTTCTGTGTCAATCACCATATTCTGTCCGGGGGGACTCATGAGCATATTTAGGAAACCGATTCACACGCTGGCGGCGATGACGCTTGTCATCACTTTCATGTCACTGCTGCCCACGGCAGCACAGGCTCAGGGCTGCGATCGTGCCTGCCTGGCCGATCTGCTGACACAGTATGTCGATGCGATGGTGGCTCATGATGCCTCGCGCCTGCCACTGGCCGACAATGTGAAAGTTACGGTCAACGGCAATGCCGGCAACTTGGAAGACGGCATCTGGCAGTCGGTCACCGGCTTCCAGGGCTTTCGCCAGGATTACCTCGATCTGCGCCAGCAGGTGGCAGCCGCCCACCTGGTCTTTCATGAAGGCGACAACCATATCCTGCTGTCGGTGCTGCTGCACGTGGATGGCAACAACGCGATCAGTGGTGTCGAAAGCCTGATTCAGCGCCTGACACCGGAATCGCGTTTCCAGCCGCGCGAACTGGGTGCGCCCATTCGCCACATGAATGATCCCATTCCACCCGGTGAGCGCATGTCCCGTGAAAACATGATTAAAGTAGCGCTGACCTATCCGGAAGGTTTGCGTGTCGGTAATTTCACTGATGGCGGCACACCCTTTGCGGCGGAGTGCTACCGGGTGGAAAACGGTGTGATCATGGCCGAAGCCGGTGGCATGTACAGCCAGAACATCATGGTGCATCCCGGCATCATCGCCAGTGTGGCGGCGGTGGACGAGGAAAACGGCACGGTCCTGCTGTGGATGAATTTCGGCCACACCGGTGATTCCTATGGCGTCGGCAATTCCCTGATTACCTATGAGGCCTTCAAGGTGTGGGGCAACCAGATACATTCGATCCTGGCGTTTTTTACCGGCCTGCCGATTGGCACGGCGCGCTTCTGGCCGTCGTCTGATCCGGTGCGTTTCTGACGCGGAAGAGTGAAAGCGCTCCAGCTGCAGGGAGCAATCATTCGCGGTTGAAGCCGCTCCTGCGGGGATACCTGATCTGTCGTAGGAGCGGCTTCAGCCGCGTATCGTTTTCGTTGCCTGTTGCCATCTCAAACAGACCTGGCCTTAAGGCTGGTTAATGGCGGTATTCACCTCGATAGAGTTGCGCGCCTGCGCATACTCATTGAACTCGGCTACCAGCGCCGCCAGGCGCTCGGGTCCCTGAGCCGCCAGGTCCGTGCTTTCTGACGGATCATCGGCAATATTGACCAGCAGCCAGTCACGCCGTGGCAGCTGCACAATCTTTCAGTCGCCCATCACCATCATGCCGTTGCCGGCCTGGACCACGCGCTCGTTTTCCTCGTAGACCCGGTAAACGGTGCCGCTCACCGGAGCGGTGATGTTCAACACCCCTTCCTCGTTGCCCACATCGATGCCGAGCAGGGGTGACTGGGCACTGGCCACATCGGCGTGCGCGGCAGTCAGGGTGGCCTGGGCGTTGAGCAAGCGGGCCTCGGCGGAATCGGTGACCCGGAAGGAGTTTTCCTGGGATCAGGTGATTGACTTATAGGTATCGCGCATGGTCATCACTGACATGATGCCGGTTGCCACCACCAGCGCAATTGAGATCACCTGCATGCGCAACTGCCACAATTCCCTGACGACCTTGCGGTGAATGGCGAGCACGATTACCACGCAATGGTGTCGATATCGATACGCGAAGTCTGCGCCAGGCGCTCGGTAATGCGCCCGCTGCTTATATGGATCACCTTGTCCCCCATGCCGCCAATGGCGGCATTGTGCGTGATGATGGCGATGGTGGTGCCGGTCATGCTGTTGATATCGGACAGCACCTTCAACACGATCTTGCCGGTCGCGGCATCGAGGGCGCCGGTGGGTTCGTCGCACAACAGCACTTGCGGGCGTTTGGCGATGGCGCGGGCAATGGCCACACGCTGCTGTTCACCACCCGACAGCTGGGAGGGAAAATGATTGACGCGGTTTTCCAGCCCGACGAGGGCCAGTGCATCGTCGGCGGACATCGGATCTGTAGCGATATCGGTGACCAGGGCGACGTTTTCCCTGGCCGTGAGACTGGGGATGAGATTGTAGAATTGGAACACGAAGCCCGCGTGGTTGTGGCGATAGTTGGTCAGCTCGCGATCCACTTTCATGGGCAGCTCGCTGCCGCGGTAACTGACGCTGCCCGAAGTCGGTACATCAAGGCCGCCGATAATGTTAAGCAGGGTCGACTTGCCGCTGCCGGAAGCGCCCAGCAGGACAGTAAGTTCACCGTCGTACAGATCCATGTCGACATCCACAAGGGCATGGACCTGCATTGCACCCATCTGGTAGGTTTTTCGCAGTCGCCTTGTGCTAAGTACAGCATCCGGTTTTGCTTGCGCCGCCAGGTTTCCGGGTGTGGCATGGTTTTCGGGAGACATACGCCCATTCTAGAAGCATTTCGACCTGTCAGGACAGGCAGTAGCGGCAGAACCCCGGGTTTTATTGACGCACATCAAGTCAAGGTGCTTAACATGCCGGGACAATCCGCAGCCATACCGGTCATGGACTGCCGCGGTGTTGATCAGGGCAGGCGGAAGGAAAGCCTGTGAAAAAGATACTTTTGGTGAACGCCAGCCGCGAAGGGCAGACGGCTCAGATTGCCCACCGCCTGGAATCGGAGATGGTCAGCCAGAGCCCTCGGGTGATCCTGGCCAACGTGTCAGATGCCGCTGCCTCAATAATCTCGATCTGTCCGGCTATGACTTGCTGGTGTTCGGTGCCTCCATTCATGTCGGCAAGATGCAGGCGGACATGGTCGACTTCATCAATACCTACCGCGAGGCCCTTGCCGACAAGCCCCAAGCGTTGTTTGTAGCGCTCATCTAGCAGCGACACAGGATAAAGCGCACCGAGAACAGTCCCTTCAAACCATCCGTCAGACCCCAGCCAAACAGCTCAATGT
>Ga0255757_10002213_pt1 | contig 18446 bp, 16 predicted proteins | sample 071ome_27_FD_179957 | JGI IMG/M metagenome (GOLD analysis project Ga0255757, IMG submission 179957) | Coastal salt marsh microbial communities from the Groves Creek Marsh, Skidaway Island, Georgia - 071409AT metaG (version 2) | ecosystem: Environmental > Aquatic > Marine > Intertidal zone >...
CCCGGGAGGGCGCGAATTTCCCGGTGAATTTCCACCTGCCGAGGCGCGCTAGGCGGCGTCTGTGGCGCTGCGGCCCCGGCGGACACCATGATGACCGGCTCCGCCGCGGCCAGGGCGGCGGCCGCCGAAAGCCCCAGGCCAAGCCCCAGTCCGAGCCCTGCGATGGCACCCACAATCCTGCGTGGAATCATCCCAAGCCCTCCTTAAAAATCCCAGCATAGCCCGATGCTAGGCAAAAAACCTGGGCAAAAAAAGGCGGGCCGAAGCCCGCCTTTGCTTACCCTGAAAGGGTTTTAGCTCTTCGTGAATTCCGGATAGGCCTCGAGGCCGCACTCGGAGATGTCCGTACCCTCGTATTCCTCTTCCTGAGAAACGCGGATTCCCATGGTGAACTTAATAATGGCCCAGATCGCCAGGCTCGCTAGGAAGGTCCAGCCAAAGATGGCCGCAATCCCAAACAGCTGCCCACCGAGAGACGCATCGCCGTTGGAAAGCAGCACGGCCATGAGACCCCAGATGCCGACCACGCCGTGCACGGAGATGGCACCGACGGGATCGTCAATCTTGAGGCGGTCGAGGCCCACGATGGAGAACACCACCAGCACACCGCCGATCAAGCCGACGAGCACGGAAAGCTCCGCGCTGGGGCTCAGCGGGTCCGCGGTGATGGACACGAGGCCGGCCAGGGCACCATTGAGCGCCATGGTGAGATCAGCCTTGCCAAAGAGCGCCCGAGCCGTCAGAAGCGCGGCCAGCACGCCGCCGCAGGCTGCAAGGTTGGTGTTAACGAAGACCTGGGCTACGGCGTTGGCTTCATCGACATTGGAGAGCTTGAGCTCCGAGCCGCCGTTAAAGCCGAACCAGCCGAACCAAAGGATGAAGGTACCGAGCGTTGCTAACGGCATGTTGGCCCCGGGGATGGCCCGGGAGCTGCCGTCCTCGCCGTACTTTCCAGCCCTCGGCCCAAGCATGAGCACGCCGGCCAGTGCCGCTGCAGCACCACACATGTGCACGATTCCGGAGCCCGCAAAGTCGGAGAAGCCAGCCGCCGCGAGGGCACCGCCGCCCCAGCTCCAGGAGCCCTGGATCGGGTAGATGAAGCCGGTCATGACCACGGCAAACGCGAGGAACGCCCAGAGCTTCATGCGCTCAGCCACGGCCCCGGAGACGATGGACATGGCCGTCGCCACGAAAACGACTTGGAAGAAGTAGTCGGAGCGCGCGGAGTAGTAGGTCTCCCCGCCGGAAGCCAGGACCTCAGCCGCCGTATTTTCCGCACCGATTCCCATGCCGAAGCCCGGGATCCAGGCGCCTTCCGTGACGTTGCCGTACATGAGGGCGTAGCCAAAGAAGAGGTACATAATGCATGCGATGGCGAAAAGCGCCACGTTCTTGGTCAGGATCTCCGCCGTGTTCTTCGCACGAACGAGTCCCGCCTCGAGCATGGCAAAGCCCGGGGCCATAAACATGACCAGCGCGCCCATGACGAGAAAATAAAAGGTATCAATTGAATAGTTGGTTTCGACTAACGCTTCCACGTGAATCCTCCTTGCGAGGTCCTTTTAAGCCAGAGGGCGGCCCAAAACCGGCCCGATTTAAACGGCATCCGCGCCGGTTTCCCCGGTCCGAATGCGAATCACCTCATCAAGGGTGGAGACGAAAATCTTGCCGTCACCCACCTTTCCCGTATTTGCCGTTTTGGTAATGGCGTCGACCACGGCATCGAGCTGTCCGTCGTCGATGGCCACTTCAATTCGAATCTTGGGAAGGAAATCGACGACGTACTCCGATCCCCGGTAAAGCTCCGAATGGCCCTTTTGCCGACCGAAGCCTTTAACCTCCGTAACGGTCATCCCCTGGATTCCGATCTCCGAGAGGGCTTCTCGGACGTCTTCGCTTTTAAACGGCTTAACGATGGCCGTGACTAATTTCATGACGCGCTCCTCACGCTGCAGGGCGCGCCAGGCGCCCGGGACAGGACAGAGACCACATCGCCAAACCTTTGCTGGCGGTGCTCCTGAGGGCTTCAGCAAAGACCGTGCCGTTTTAGCGCCCACCCCAAAAAAGGAAGTCTCAAGCGCGCTTTGCCGCCCCCCTTGCCCCGGCCTTGCGCAGGAAAATCGCGTTTTCCTAGGCTGCGCACCAAAAAGCGGCAGAAATCCTGGCGCCGAAAAGCCCCTGGATTTCAGAGCTTGTGGGGCTCATAGGAATATCGCACCAAAAGAGCGCAGACCTTCCCATGCCTTCTTGGTATTGATCGATTTCCGGGCATCGCGCTTCCAAGGCGCTTAAACGAAAGGGGGGAAGGGGTGCTCAGGACAGGGGAAGGACCGAATTGGCATGGGATCTGCAAAAGCCCCTACGACGCCCCTTGAGCGCAGCTGCGCAAGGCGCGCATGCGGGCTCCGGCCCCCGACCCCCCGTCGAACTTAAGAAGGATGACGCACATGTTTCCGAAACCCCACGCAGCGCTCATCGCGCTGAGCGCCCCATTCATCGCCGCCCTCCCGGTGGCCAGCCAGGCGGCAGAGAATCCCTTCGACAGCTTGCTCGCGGGCACGGAAGTTTCGGCTTGGGCCGCTGGCAGCTACATGCACCGTTTGAAGGAAAGCAGCGATGCGAACCTTGGGACGGGCTACTTCTCACACCCCGACGCCAACACCTTCTCCCTCGACCAAGCGTGGCTCTCCATTGATAAGGCCGCGACGGAAGACAGCCGTGCCGGCTTCCACCTCGACTACACCTACGGAAAGATTGCTGAGCAGCAGGGTGGCAACGAAGACTCCGGGCTCATCTACTCCGGTTGGGTGAGCTACCTAGCCCCCATCGGCGAAGGGGTAGAAATCAAGGCCGGGCGGCTCACCACGCTGCTGGGCGCGGAGGTGCTCGAGACCAACGCTAACTACAACATTACCCGCGGTGCGGTGTACGGGCTTCAACCCATTACGCACAGCGGCGTAATTGCCTCCACCACTATCGGCGGCACGGGCGTCGCCTTTGGGGTGGTGAACGATCTCTACAGCGACACCTTTGACGACGACAGTTCACAAAAGGTTGTGACCGGTCAGCTGTCCTGGGATATCGAAGGCACCTACGTGGGCGTCAGCGCCATTTACGGTCAGGACAACAGCCAAGGGTGCGCCCCGAGCGCGGATTGCCAGCTCGGCGTTTACGATCTCCTCGTGAGCCGGGATATTTCCGACGCCTTCTCGGCCTGGCTAAACGTTGACTACCTGGCCACCGACGGTGACGACCTCGCAGAGACCGGCTCCGCGCTGGGCATCGCGGCGGCCGGACGCTACGCCTTCTCCGATACCACGGGCTTCGCCCTGCGGGTTGAGCGGGTCACGGCTGAGGAAGACTTCCTGATCGCCGACGACGACCTCGAGTACTGGACCATCACCGGCACGCTGGATCACAAACTCACGCCGGAGCTCATGATTCGGGCCGAAGGCCGTTTTGATAAGAGCGACGAAGTGGCAAACCTCGGTTTCGCCGATGGCGACGGCACGCTCACGGAAGACAAGCAGTTCACTGCCATGGTGGAAGTGATCTATCAGCTCGGCGGCTTCTAGACGCCAAGCGCACCATTAAGCAACAGCGAAGCGCCCCTATTCGGGGCGCTTTTCTTTTCCACGAGCCTGCGCAAGATCTGCACGAGCCGTTTCCAGGGCCTGCCGAAGCGCGGAGCGTTGCACGGCCCCCTCCTTCGGGTGGGTGATCAGGGCACGCTCTAGCCGCGCCACCTCCTTCTCCAGGTCCCTTGCTGACCCAGGGCGCTCTTCTCCATAACTTAATGAACTTAAAAGAATTATGGCGAAAATCAGGCCATTCCCCACCGCTTTATTACCCATGGTCTCTCCTCAAAGTTCGTTCAGTGATCGTGCGCTCCCAAGCACGACACCTTCTAGACCGAAGCGATCCGCGGAGAGTTCCCAGCAATGCACCATGAAGAGACAAATGGTCGCTTCTTTTTAGTTCGTTATTGCGTTGCGCCTACGGCAGGGCATCGCGCTAGGCAAGGGGCGCTCGCTGCCGTAGGCTCTTCGCGCCATAAGGAGGGAAGCCCCGATGAGCCATTTTCACGAAGAACGCCCCCTTTCCCCGATCGCCCCGGGGCACTGGGTAAGCCAGGTGTCCCCCCAATGGAGCATCGGAGCAAACCCGAATGGCGGCTATCTCCTAGCTCTGGCGCTCAAAGCCCTCGGCGCGGAACTGCCTCAGCCTCATCCGGTAAGCATCGCCGCGCACTACCTTCGACCGGGCGAGGGCGCAGCGCCCTGTGACTGCTTCGTTGAGGTGCTGAAGGTGGGCAAGCAGCTGGCCACGGGGCAGGTGCGGCTGGAGCAGGAGGGGAAGACGCGCCTCGCGGTGCTGGCGACCTATGGCACGCTGCCGACCGACGCCCCGGCGCCCGCGGACCGCCAACCCCAAGCACCCGACCTCCCGGATCCGGAGGCCTGCGTATACCGGGAAGCTGCGGGGCAAGGGGTGACTCTTCCTATCGCAGAACGCCTCGACGTGCGCTTGAACCCGGCCCAGGCCGCGCCGGGGCAAGCGGGCGAGGCCGCCATCAGCGGCTGGATTCGCTTTCGCGACGGTACAGATCCGGACCCAGAGGCGCTGGCCCTGTTCTGCGATGCCTTTCCTCCATCGGTCTTCGGCCTTCTCGGCGCCGTGGGCTGGGTACCCACCGTTTCCCTCAACGTCGAACTGCGTCGGTACCCCACCCCGGGATGGATTGCTGGCGCCTTCTCCAGCAGGGATCAGCAAGGCGACCGCATGCTAGAAAGCGGCGGCCTCTGGGATAGTCGCGGTGCGCTCGTGGCCTCCGTACGGCAGCTCGGCCTGGTCCGCCACGCCTGAGCCTGGGGGCGCTCACCCTCGTTAGACAGCCTCCGTTCTGCGGTGTAGCGTCAGCCTTCACCCGGCACAGGGAGGTTCCCGGTGAAAGTCCTGCTCATCAGCATCCTGCTCTGCCTTGCGGGCATAACGAGCCCCACCTTCGCTGCGGCCTCGAAAGGTGAGATCGTCTGGTCCGTTCAGGCGGCGCTCCGGGAACTCAATCTTTATAACGGCCTCATAAACGGCGCGGAGAGCCCCGAGCTCACTCAGGCCGTCGTTGCCCTAGAGCGAGAACTCAAGGCGCCGCAGACCGGCACCCTATCCCTGCAAACCCTCGCCCTGGTGGAGCGCTTGAGGTTCCTGCGTCAACGGCAGGCCGATTTCCAGCGACTTTTCGATCCGAGGCTCATCGAAAGTCTCACGGTCGAAGAGTTCCGCTTCTTCCTGGGGGGCCTTTCGGCGGATCAGGCCTTGCGGGTCTTTGAGCAGTATCCAGAGCGCATTGCGGATCTCCCCGGGGCGACTTACCTGCGCACGGAGCGCCCCCCGGCACCGGAGCAGCTCGCGCGCTTTATCGATGCCGCCTTGCTCCGCCTGGATTACGACGGCGGGGCCCTCGATCTCGACGACTTTCGCCGTGCCCAAGGGCTAGCGCTCGGCGGAGCCCCGTCGGTGGGAGATCTTTCCGCCCTACTCGATGCCCTTTGGCTGGAGACCGGTAAGCCCCTGGAGCCAGCGACGGGCTTCGTCCTTCGGCCAGCGGCCGATACGGTACAGGTTCGGGGGAGCTGGCAGCGGCTGGTCGGGGCACGGGAGCCCGGGCCCTTAAACAGCGTCACGCTGGAATGCTACCGCGATATCGCCGTCTGCTTTGCAGCCTCCGCTAGGGCGGCCCCAGCCTTCGACACCCCCGGCGCTGCGGGCACCCTGGACAGCACGCTTGAGCGCTACGACATTCAGCGCTGGTCCGACCAGGAAATCGCCGCCAGCCGACCCTCGACGAATCGCTGCACCATCACGGGCCTCACCATCAATTTCACGGCCGAGGAAGTTTTCCGAAGCACGCGCAATTACGACGCCACGGACTGTGTGGACGGCGCCACCCCGCGCCTCGGGGAACCGGAAATCTGGCAGCTGACGGACGGGAAGGCTACGGCCCAGGCGAGCTGGCGGCGCCTGCAGGATCGGACCCGGGGGCGCAAAAATTAGTGTGCAGGGGGAAGTGCAAAATGGCGCGCCCGAGAGGATTCGAACCTCTGACCTCTGCCTCCGGAGGGCAGCGCTCTATCCAGCTGAGCTACGGGCGCGTGGGTCGCGAAGTGTACTCGCCCCATGCGAGCGGGTCTACGGGCTTCAAGGGGCCTAGCCCCATCCTTATACTCCTCTCGTCCCCTCCCCCAGCAGCCAAGGAGCTCCCATGGCGATCGAAGAAGGCAAGGCCCCCCCGGCGTTTACGCTGAAAGATCAAAACGGCGAGAAGGTCGCCCTCAAGGACCTGAAAGGCCAGAACGTGGTGATCTATTTTTACCCGAAGGACGACACCCCGGGCTGCACCAAGGAAGCTTGCGGCTTCCGCGACCTCTGGGGCGAAATCCAGGCCACGGGCACGGTGGTGCTGGGCGTCTCTCCGGACAATGGAGAATCCCACGAGAAGTTCATCAGCAAGTACAGCCTGCCCTTTACCCTACTCTGCGACCCGGACAAAACGGTCATGGAGAAGTACGGCGCCTGGGGCGAGAAGAACATGTACGGAAAGAAGACCGTTGGCGTAATCCGCTCCACGGTGATTGTCGGTAAGGACGGGAAGGTGGCAAAGCATTGGAAGAAGGTGGCCAAGGCCGAAACCCACCCGGAGAAGGTCCTGGAAGTCCTGAAAACACTGCCCTAGCGTCTCTACCCTCCCCCCCGGGGGTGGGCGCCATTGAGCTCACCCTCGGAGAAGCATAGGCTTGGGGCAAACGCCGGTGTTATGGGAGGACACCACCATGAGCCTAGCCTTCGCCTCGCCCGCACAGCCGCTGTCCCTCGATGAATACTGGATGCCCTTCACGGCCAACCGCTGGTTTAAAAAGAACCCGCGGATGATCGAACGGGCCGAAGGGGTGCGCTATTTCACGACGAAGGGCGATACGCTTTTCGATTTCGCCTCGGGCCTTTGGTGCACAAACGCCGGCCACTGCCATCCGAAAATTGTGGAAGCGGTGCAGAAGCAGGCCGCCACCCTCGATTACTCCATGGCGTTCACGCTCGGCCACCCCACGGCCTTTCGCCTGGCGACCCGGCTCACGGACTTTTCCCCGGACCCCCTCAATAAGATCTTCTTTACGAACTCGGGCTCGGAGGCCGCGGACACGGCGCTTAAAATCGCCCTAGCCTGGCATCGCATGCGCGGGGACGCGGGGCGCACCCATCTTATCGGCCGGGAGAAGGGCTATCACGGGGCGGGCTTTGGCGGCACGAGCGTCGGCGGCCTTGGCAACAATCGTCGCCTCTATTCCATGCTTCTGCCCGGCGTCGATCACCTACCCCACACCCATGACCTAGACCACATGGCCTTCTCCCGGGGCCAGCCCCAGTGGGGGGGCCATTTGGCCGATGCCCTCGAGCGGCGCATCGCGCTTCACGGAGGCGAATCGGTCGCCGCGGTCATCGTTGAGCCGGTGGCCGGCTCCGCCGGGGTCATCGTCCCTCCTGTCGGGTATCTGCAGCGTCTTCGCGAGCTCTGCACGAAGCACGGCATCCTGCTGATTTTCGACGAGGTCATTACCGGCTTCGGCCGCCTCGGCGAAAACTTTGGGGCCCAGCGCTTCGACGTGGTGCCGGACATGATTTGCTGCGCCAAGGGCATCACCAGCGGCATGATCCCCATGGGGGCGGTGCTAATCCGTGAGGATATCTACGACGCCTTTATGCAGGGCCCGGAAAATGCGGTGGAGCTCACCCATGGCTACACCTATTCGGGCCATCCCATCGCCGCCGCGGCCGCCCTGGCGACCCTCGATGTCTACGAGGAGGAAGGGCTCTTTGAGAACGCCCGCGCCCTCGAGCCGCACTTTGAAGCGCGCATCCACGCCCTTCGCGATAAGGCGCCGCTCACGGATATCCGCAATATCGGACTCATGGGCGCCCTCGACCTCGAGCCAGACCCGGCAGGGGCAGGCCTTCGCGCCATCGGGGTCTTTGAGCGGGCCTGGGAGGCGGGGGTGGTGATTCGCATGACCGGAGACACCATTGCCCTGTGCCCGCCGCTCATCACGAAGGTTGATGAGCTGGATGCCATGTTCGACGGCCTCGAGTGCGCCCTCGCGGGCATCTAGCCCGCTAGGGAGACCCGCCATGGCCATCCTCACTGCCGAGGCCCGACCGGGCCAGGACGCCTTTGCGCGCTACGAAGCCCACCATAGGGCCGAAGCGGAGGCGCTGCGGACCGTTCTTCAAAGCGCTCGGGCTGGGGGCGACGCCCGAAGCCGGGAACGGCACGAGGCCCGGGGGAAGCGCCTTCCCCGGGACCGGGTCGAGCGCCTCCTCGACCCCGGCACGGCCTTTCTCGAGCTTGGCGCCCTGGCCGGGCACGAACTTTACGAAGATGCGCTCCCCGCCGGAGGCCTCATTACGGGCATTGGTCAGGTGTCTGGGCGCCTTTGCATGATTGTCGCTAACGACGCCACGGTGAAGGGCGGCACTTACTACCCCATCACGGTGAAGAAGCACCTGCGGGCCCAGGAAGTGGCGCTAGAAAACCACCTCCCCTGCGTCTACCTGGTGGATTCTGGCGGTGCCTTCCTGCCCCTGCAGGCGGAGGTCTTCCCGGACCGGGACCACTTCGGGCGCATCTTCTATAACCAAGCCCAGCTGTCCGCCCGGGGCATTGGGCAGATTGCTGTGGTCATGGGGTCCTGCACCGCGGGGGGCGCCTACGTCCCCGCCATGTGCGACGAAACCATCATCGTCCGGGATCAAGGAACGATCTTCCTCGGCGGCCCGCCCCTGGTGGAGGCGGCCACGGGGGAAAAGGTGGACGCGGAGACCCTTGGCGGGGGCGATGTGCACACGCGCCTCTCGGGCGTCGCGGACCACCTAGCGGAAAACGACGAGGACGCCCTCGCGAAGGCACGGCGCATTGTGGCGCAATTACCGCCGGGGCCGGATACGCGCCCGGCGCAGGCGCCCGTGCCCCCGCGCTACGGGGCGGAGGAGCTCTACGGCGTGCTGCCCCCGGATACGCGCACCCCCTACGATGTGCGGGAGATCCTCGCTCGGCTTCTCGATGGCTCCGAGTTTGATGAATTTAAGGCCCGCTATGCGGAAACCCTGGTCTGCGGCGTGGGGCACATCCACGGACATCGGGTCGGCGTGATTGCCAACAACGGCATCCTCTTCGCCGAAAGCGCGCGCAAGGGCGCCCACTTCATCCAGCTCTGCGACCGCCGGGACATTCCCCTTCTATTCCTGCAAAACGTCACGGGCTTCATGGTGGGGAAGAGCTACGAACACGGCGGCATTGCCCGGGATGGCGCAAAGATGGTGAACGCCGTGGCCAGCGCCTCCGTGCCCAAGCTGACCGTCATCACCGGGGGCGCCTTCGGCGCGGGCAACTATGCCATGTGCGGTCGGGCCTACAGTCCGCGCTTCCTCTTCAGCTGGCCCAACGCCCGCATCTCGGTGATGGGCGGCGAGCAGGCAGCCCAGGTGCTGGCGACGGTGCGCCAGGGCGGCCTCGATGCCCGAGGGGAGGGGTGGGATCCAAAGGATAAGGCCGCCTTCATGGATGGGATCCGGGCCCGCTACGACGCGGAAGGCCACCCCTACTACGCGAGCGCGCGGCTCTGGGACGACGGGGTGATTGATCCCGCCCAAACCCGGGACGTGCTCGGCCTCGCGCTCGCGGTCTGCCGCCACGGCCACGAAAGCCTCGCGGTGCGCAGTGACTTCGGCATTTTCCGGATGTAAGGCCCGCCCATGATTCAGCGCGTCCTCATTGCCAACCGGGGCGAAATCGCCCTCCGCATTCTTCGCAGCCTGCATCGCGAAGGCCGGCAGGGGGTGGTGGTCTACTCCCATGCCGACGCCCAAAGCCCGGCGGTGCGCGAAGCCGATGCCACCTTTGCCCTCGGCCCCGCCCCGGCTCGAGACAGCTATCTACGCATCGACCGACTCCTCGAAGCTGCCGCGGCCACGAACTGCGATGCGGTGCATCCAGGCTACGGCTTTCTGTCCGAAAACCCGGCCTTCGCCGACGCCGTTCGCGCCGCGGGGCTAACCTTCATCGGCCCAAGCAGTGAGGCCCTCCGGGTCATGGGCGACAAGGACCGGGCTCGAACGGCCATGGTTCAGGCAGAGGTACCGGTACTCCCCGGCGCAAGCGGTGAGGAAATCGCCGCCGACTTAACCGGCGCCGCTGCACGGGTGGGCTTTCCCCTCCTGCTGAAGGCCGCCGCCGGAGGTGGCGGTAAGGGGATGCGCGTGGTGCCCGAAGCCAGCGACCTAGCGCCAGCCCTCGCTGCGGTGCAGCGGGAGGCGGCCAGCGCCTTTGGCAGCGACGCCGTGCTCCTCGAGCGCTGGCTCCCTGCGGCGCGGCACGTTGAAGTTCAGATCCTGGCGGACCAGCACGGCACGACCCTCGCCCTCTATGACCGAGACTGCTCCACGCAGCGGCGCCATCACAAGGTACTGGAGGAGGCCCCGGCGCCGAACCTTAGCGACACGGTGCGTGCCCAGCTGGAAAGAGCGGCCGTGGCCGCAGCCCAAGCCGTGGCTTATGAAGGTGCGGGCACGGTGGAGTTTCTGGTCGCCAACGACGCCGTATTCTTTCTCGAGATGAACACCCGGCTCCAGGTGGAGCATCCCGTGACCGAAGCCATTACGGGCTGGGACCTCGTCGCCTGGCAGCTACGCATCGCGGAGGGCGCGCCCCTGCCTGAACGCCCACCGGCCCAGGGGCACGCGATCGAAGTTCGGGTTTACGCGGAAGACCCGGAGCAAGGCTATCTGCCCAGCACCGGAACCCTCACGGCGGTCAACTGGCCTTCCGGGCCCGGCCTCCGGGTGGATAGCGGCGTTGAGCAAGGGAGCGAAATCACCCCCTACTACGACCCCATGCTGGCCAAGATCATTGCCTGGGGGCGAGACCGCCCCACGGCCCTTCGGCGACTCCGCGATGCCCTGGCCCATAGCGCCCTGGAAGGCGTCAAAAACAATCTCTCGATGCTGCGTCGCCTGGCGGCGGCCCCCGCGCTCGCCACGGGACCGGTGCATACGCGCTGGCTTGAGGGAGAAGGGCAAGCGGCCCTCGCACCCCAGGAGCCCGACGAGGGCTCTCTCGAGGCCGCAGCCCTGGCCATCGCCGAGACGCACTGGCGCGCTGGCCAGAATCAAGCCTCCCCCTTCGGCACCCTCGCGGGCTTCCGCCTCGGCACCCCTGCTGCCCTGACCGTTCGCCTTCGTGCAGGCGAAACCTGTTGGGTGCGCTCCGTGCCCGTGGACGGCACGAAAGACGAGGCAAACCTGACCGCCCTGCGCTGGGAAGGACCGACCCTCCACTTTTCCCAGGGCGGCCAGCGCCTTCAACGGGTGATTCGTTGGCATGCCCCCGCCTGCCTATCCGTCATCCACGACGGAGAAACGCACCGCTTTATCGATGAAACGGCGGCCCAAGCTGCCCAGGCCAGCCAGGGGGCGGGGGACGGGCTCATCACCGCGCCCATGCCAGGCCTGATCACGGCCTGTCCCGTGGAAGAGGGCCAGGCCGTGGAGGCAGGTGCCGTGCTGTTGATTCTCGAAGCCATGAAAATGGAACACACGCTCCGCGCCCCCTTCCCGGGGATCGTGACCCAGCTTGGGGGTACGGCGGGGCAGCAGGTGGTGGAAGGCACCACCCTGCTGGTGCTCGAACGCTTGGAAGAGGACTAAATCATGACCACCGTCCCCGCCTTCGATTTCGACCTTGGGGAAGATATCGATGCGCTCCGCGATCTCACGGCGACCTTCGTCCGCCGGGAGCTGGCGCCCCGGGCCGACGACATCGACCGTACGGATACCTTCCCCCGGGACCTTTGGCCCAAGCTGGGCGAGCTGGGCCTGCTCGGGCTCACGGTGGAGCCGGAATGGGGCGGCGCCGGGCTGGGCTATCTAGCCCACTGCGTGGTGATGGAGGAAATCAGCCGCGGATCCGGGAGCGTTGGCCTATCCTACGGCGCCCACGCCAATCTGTGCGTGAATCAGCTGCGCCGCTGGGGCACGGACGCGCAAAAAAGCCGCTACCTCCCGGGACTCATCAGTGGAGAGGCCCTCGGTGCCCTCGCCATGAGCGAACCCAACGCGGGGTCGGACGTCATGAGCCTGAAGCTTCGGGCCACGGAGGACGGCGACGGCTTCCGCCTGAACGGCCGCAAGTTCTGGATCACCAATGGGCCCAGCGCTGATGTGCTAATCGTCTACGCCACCCTCGATCCTGCCCTCGGGACCAAGGGGGTCACGGCCTTTTTGATCGAGCGCGGGGACGCCGGCTTCTCCTGCGCTCAGAAGCTCGACAAGCTGGGCATGCGCGGGAGCGAAACGGGGGAGCTGGTCTTCGACGACTGCTGGATCCCGAAGGATCGGGTGCTCGGCGCCCTGGGCGGGGGCGCGGCGGTGCTCATGAGCGGCCTCGATTATGAACGGATCGTCCTTGCCGGCGGTCCCCTGGGCCTCATGGCCGCGGCCCTCGATTGCATGGCGCCCTACCTGCAAACCCGGGAGCAGTTCGGCCAGCCCATCGGGCAGTTCCAGCTGATGCAGGGCAAGCTTGCGGACTGCTACGTCGCGCTGAATTCCGCCCGTAGCTATGTCTACGCTGTCGCCCGCGCCGCAGATCGGGGGAAAACCACCCGCTTTGATGCCGCCGGCTGCATTCTGTACGCCTCGGAAGCCGCCACTCGCGTGGCCCTGGAAACGATCCAGGCCCTCGGTGGCAATGGCTATACCAATGACTACCCCGCCGGGCGCCTCCTTCGCGACGCCAAGCTCTACGAGATTGGCGCCGGCACCAATGAGATCCGGCGCATGCTGATGGGGCGGGAGCTGCTGCGGCCCTAGGGCTCTTGGGCAGGGCCTTACCGCCGAGGCCCTTGGGCCTGGGGGAAAGAAGCGTCTATAATCCGCGGCGCACCGTGGGGGCTGCCCCCCAGCGCCTTGCGGCCCATTTACCTAGGGAGTCCCCATGACCTTCTTTCGTTCTGCTCGCCTGACGATTCTTGCCTTTGCTGCCCTTGGCCTTGCGGCCTGTGCGCCGGAGCCTCAGGGGACCCGCACGGAGATCGCCCAGCGCATCGCCCCCGTGGGTGGCGTCGATAGCAGCGCTGTAGAAATGGTGGCCGCAGCGCCGGCCGCACCCGCTGCGCCCCGAAGCGGAGAAGCGGTGTACGGCACCTATTGCGTGGCCTGCCACATGTCTGGCGCGGCCGGCGCACCGAAGTACGGCGACGCCGTCGCCTGGGCTCCGCGCATCGCGAAGGGCAAGGACGCGCTTTACGAGAGCACCTACAATGGCCTGAACGGCGTGATGCCTGCCCGTGGCACCTGCATGGATTGCAGCGACGAGGAGCTCCAGGCCACCGTCGACTACATGGTCGCCGCAGCGGAATAACCTGCTAACCGTCGAGCAAGGCCCGGAGCGCGTTCACCCCGCGCTCCGCCTTCACCGCCTGCTCCGCTTCCGAGGGCGCTTCTAGCCCTTCCCAGCGCAAGAATTCATCAGGAATCTCTTCCAGGAAGCGGCTCGGCGCACTCTCCAGCACCGATCCCCGCTGTCGGCGCTTTCGCGCCACGGTCATGGCCAGCGTATCCCCGGCTCGCGTCAGCCCCACGTAGGCCAAGCGCCGTTCCTCAGCAAGGGCGCTCTCCTCAAGGCTATTGCGATGGGGCAGGAGCCCCTCCTCCATGCCCATAAGCCAGACATGGGGGAACTCAAGCCCCTTCGCTGCGTGAAGCGTTAGCAGCTGGACCTCGGAGTCGCTCGGCTCCGTGTCACTGCCATCATCAAGCATGAGGCTGCGGAGCACATCCTCCGGCGCGTCCCCCTCCCCGGTCCGCCGATCAATGGCTGATAGGAGCAGCTCGATGCTCTGCCAACGCGCCGCCGCCCGGCTGCGATCATCCTTCTCCTGGCTGCGCAGATAGCCCTCGTAATCGACCGCCTCCAGGAGGCTTCGAAGCGTCGCCGCCGGAGGATCGCGGCGCAGCGCATCCCGGGCCTCCTGAATCTGGGCCTTAAAGCGGGCAAAGCGCGGGTAGGCACTCCCCAGCGCCTCAGCCTGATGCTCATGGACCGTGGGCAGGAGTGCCGAAGCGGAGGCGGCGGCAACGCGGGTCAGGGCCGCCAGGGCGCTGGCCCCAAGCTGGCGCCGGGGCACATTCACAATGCGCAGAAAGGCCATGTCGTCGGCGAGGTTTAGAACGAGCCGAAAGTAGGCCAGGGCGTCGCGCACCTCGCTCTTATCGAAGAAGGAGCCCCCGCCGGAAATACGATAGGGAATGCGCAGGGCTTGGAGACAAAGCTCGAGACGCCGCACCTGGTGATTAGAGCGGTAGATGACCGCGTAGTCACCCCAGGCACCCTTCCGGGCGACCCGATCGGCGGCGATCTCGGCGGCGATGCGCTCCGCCTCGGCGTCCTCGTCTTCCACGGAGACGACGCGCAGGGGATCCCCCACGCCGCGCTGGCTCCAAAGACGCTTTTCGAAAAGGTGCTCGTTATGGGCAATGAGCGCATTCGCGGCCCGAAGAATGGTCTGCCGGGAGCGGTAGTTTTCCTCGAGCTTCACCACCTCGAGGGCGGGAAAGTCGGCGGCAAGATCCCGAAGGTTTTCCGGGCGCGCCCCGCGCCAAGCATAGATCGATTGGTCGTCGTCCCCCACCACGGTGAGGGCTCCGGCGCTTCCCACGAGGGCGCGGAGCAGTTGGTACTGGGCACCGTTGGTATCTTGGTACTCGTCCACGAGCAGGTAGCGCACCCGCGCTTGCCAGGTAGCCCGCCAGCTCGGATCCCCGCGCAGAAGGCGCGCGGGGAGCAGAATCAGGTCGTCGAAATCTACAGCGTTACTCGCCGCCAGCCGCGCCTCGTAGGCTTCGTAGAGGGCGGCGCTGGCCCGCTCGCCGCTCGATCGCGCCTGCGCAAGGGCCGCCGCGGGGGTGAGGTCCTCGTTCTTCCACCGGGAAATCAGGCTGGTGGCCAGCCGGGCCTCTTCTTTTAGCAGGCTGGGCTCGGCAGCATCCCCAAGCTGCTGTCGGAGCAGGGCCCGAAGCAAGCTGTCGACGTCGCCCCCATCAAGAATGGAAAAGCCGCTGCGCCGCCCACACCCCCGAGGGTTCTCTCGAAGAATCCGCAGGCCCAGGCGGTGAAAGGTGGAGATAGCTACGGCCTGCGCTGCCTCCCCCGCCTCGTCCAGCAAGCGCTCGCGCATTTCCCGGGCCGCCCGATTGGTGAAGGTAACGGCGAAGATCGTCTCCGGCGCCCAACCCTCGCGAAGCAGATGGCGGATCTTGCGAATGATCACCCGGGTTTTGCCGCTCCCCGCGCCTGCGAGCACCAGCAAGGGGCCATCGAGATAGGCTACTGCGCGAGCTTGAGCGGGGTTAAGTTGCACGGAAGCCTCCGGGAATGGGCGCGGGAGTTTAGCAGGGTGCGGCGTCGGAAAACCGAGGGCGAAAGGCCAAGGCCTCCTGCACCGCCGGCACTTCGACGGCGGGCTCCCCGGCAAGATCGGCGATGGAGCGGGCGAGGCGTAGGGTGCGATGAAAGCCTCGGGCAGAGAGGCCGAGGGTCGTGCCCACGGAGGTCAGCAGGGCTAGGGCGGGCTCCGTGGGGGCGCAGGCCCGCACGGTGCGCTCCGGGGGAAGCTGGGCGTTCAGACAGCCTTGCCGAGCCTGCGCCCGCTCCTGAGCTCGGGAGACCATGCGCGCGCTGGGCACCCCGACATTTCCCTGGGCCAGCGCCGGCGCGCGGCCAAGAAGCGTCAGGGGCACGGGCGCAAGGGAAACGAAAAGATCGATGCGATCGAGGAGGGCTCCGGAGAGGCGAGCCCGATAGCGGGCCGCGGCCCCCGGGGGACACTGGCAGGGCGCCCCACTTTGGCAGTCCACGGCGGCGGGACAGGGATTCATAGCCGCCAGCAGCTGAAAACGCGCCGGATAGCGCGCGCGGTGCCGGGCCCGGGCCACCACGACTTCGCCGGCTTCCAGGGGCTCGCGGAGCGCCTCGAGCGCGGCCCGGGAAAACTCCGGGAGCTCATCGAGGAATAGCACGCCACCGTGGGCCAGAGAGACCTCCCCGGGGAGAGCCTCGGCGGTGCCCCCGATGAGGGCCGCCTGGGAGATAGAATGGTGGGGCGCGCGAAAGGGGCGATGCGGCCGATGGCGAAGTCCCCCACGCCGGGACAGGCTTTGAATCATCGCCACTTCCCGGGCGGTTTCGTCGGAGAGGGGCGGAAGCAGGCCCGGAAGGCTCTCCGCAATCAGGGTCTTACCGGACCCCGGGGGACCCACCATGAGCAGGTTATGCCCTCCCACGGCGGCGAGAGCGAGAGCTCGCTTGGCCAGCACCTGCCCCTGAACCCGGGAAAGGGTGGGGAAAATCTTCGGCGGCGGCGCTTCGGAGGGGACAGGACGAGGGAGCGGCGCCGTGCCCTTCATCCAAGCCAGGACCGCCCCCAGGGAAGGCGCCAGGCGCCCCTGGGGCGCAGGAAAGAGCCCCGCCTCCGCGCCATTGCCCTCGGGCAGTACGAGCACGCGCCCCGCCTCCGCTGCGGCTTCGAGCGCCGGGAGAGCCCCGGCGACGGGACGAAGTGCCCCATCCAGCGAAAGCTCCCCAAGAAATTCGCAGTTCGGCGCCGGAGCCACGCCCACCCCCTGGGCCTGCAGGAGCGCCAGGGCCACGGGGAGGTCAAAGCGTGCGCCGCGCTTGGGCAGATCGGCCGGGGCCAGATTGACCGTAATGCGACCCTGAGGAAAGGGATGGCCAACGGCGGACAGGGCGCTGTGGACCCGGTCTCGAAGATCCCGGAGGGCCCCCTCCGCGGCACCGGTGACCTGAAAGGTGGGCAAGCCGCCGCTAAGCCGCACCTCCACCTGTACCGAAGGTGCGGCCACGCCGAGCGCTGCGCGGCTGTAGACCGCACCATATCCCACGATTTAGGCAGGATCGCTGGAGGACGGGGCGCTTTCGAGGGCATCTAAGCGCGCTTCAAGCTCCGCGAGGCGGGCCTGGGCGCGATGCAAAACCGCAACCTGAGCATCGAAGGCATCCCGGGTCACCCACTCCCCCCGGGCCAGCACTCCCTGGAGCAACGCGCGGAGTTCCTCCCGATAGGCGTCAGGAAGGGCAAGGCCCCCGGCGGGCAGGAGCGCGGTAATGCGCTCAACCAAGTCTCGGAGGGGATCGGTACTGGCCATGGGCTGGTCCTATTGCAAAGGTCACGATGGAGCAAGCCTAGGGGCGCGGAGACGGAATTGCGAGGGACCTAGCCTCAGGACGCGTGCGCTATTTCCGCGCACAGCGTAAGCAAGCAATTTGCACTAAAAGGGATCACTTAAAAACCATGAGCGCACCATTAAGTGGCACATAACATCCCCTAGATGCGGCATTTTTCCCTGCATATCGGGGGGTTGCGCTGTTCTTGGGCAAGGCTCTAGATGGGCATAGAACCTGCACAGAAAAGACGCGAACGCAGGGCTGGGCCGCATCCGCGCGCTGGGCGCCCTAGGAAAGCTAGCCAATGGTCGCCCCCTGGCGCAGAGTCGGGGTCGACAGGAGACGAACCATGAAATTGGTCACGGCAATTATCAAACCCTTCAAGCTCGATGACGTCCGGGAAGCGCTCTCGGAAATCGGCGTTCAGGGCATGACGGTCACGGAAGTGAAGGGCTTTGGCCGGCAAAAGGGCCACACGGAGCTCTATCGCGGCGCAGAGTATGTCGTCGACTTTCTGCCAAAGGTCAAAATCGAGGTGGCCATCGACGACGGTCAGCTCGAGGGCGTCGTGGACGCGATCACCAAGGCAGCCAATACGGGCAAGGTGGGGGACGGCAAGATTTTCGTGTCGCCCCTGGAAGAGGTGGTTCGGATCCGCACCGGAGAGAGCGGGCCGGACGCCGTTTAACACGCTCGAAGCGCACGCGGTTTACGCCGACAGTCTTTCGCTTAAAAGCACTGGCTATGGAACCCGGGGCCTCAAGCACCTCCCCCTAGGGGTGGCGCTTCCCCCGGGCCAGACCGCTGCGCGCGTCGCACGAAAGGGGAGCAATCTGCATGCTGAATACTGGCGATACCGCTTGGATGATCGTGGCTACGGCCTTGGTCCTTCTTATGACCCTGCCAGGGCTCGCCCTGTTCTACGGCGGCCTCGTTCGCAGCCGTAACGTTCTCTCGGTCTTCATGCAGTGCATGTCCCTCGCTGCCCTCATGAGCGTTCTTTGGCTCATCGCTGGCTACTCCATCGCCTTTGGCAGCGACGCGCCCTACTGGGGCGGGCTTGGCAAAGCCATGCTCGCCGGCGTCGACAGCAGCAGCCTGTCGGGCACCATCCCGGAGGTGCTTTTCTTCGCCTTCCAGATGACCTTCGCCATCA